>ULPT01045468.1_pt1 | contig 49820 bp, 36 predicted proteins | sample 1953751 | NCBI WGS metagenome assembly ULPT01 (sample SAMEA4835636, study PRJEB28245) | human gut metagenome | biome: gut microbiome; material: fecal sample | place: Denmark | collected 2008 | reverse complement strand
ATTAATAACAGAGCCCAAAAAAATAGAACCTGACTTAACTGAAGAAGAGCGTCTTATGACTCTCAATATACGAGATTCAAAACTTTCCAAAAGAGCAAAAACTGTTCTAATTAGAAACAACATAAATACTATTGGGGAGCTTTTGAAAGTTCCAAAATATGAACTAAGAAAAATGCCGCAATTAGGATGGTGTACTTATAATGATATTATTGCTATTCTTATTAAATATGGACTTGCGATAAAGGAATATTAAAAACTTAATGAATTCGGGGCTACTGCCCCTGTAAAATTTTCTGTGCAAATGGCTGACAAAGGCGTGTTCCCGCATTCTAAACTCTGCCATTTACACAAAATTTATGACAGGGTCTTGATGAAAAATCAGCTGTAAGAAAGCTCCATGCTGTTGCGGCGGCTGTAGCTCTGCTGGTGCTTCAGCTCTTTCAGCTGCTGCTCCTTGTAGGCTTTCAAGACTGTGTCGCGTGGAATTTCTATGAAGGATTTTTCCTTGTCCATGAGAGTTACGGTGTTTCCCTCTTTTGACGCGGATATTACTTTCAGCTCGGAAAAATGAACGTTTTCCTTTCCGTGTCCAAAAATCTTGTCTGACTTAATATCAATGTCTTTCAAAGTATCACCAATTTTAAGGTTGTAATCCTTGTCTGTCCTTAAAAGCTGCGGGTCGCTGTCGATTTTCTGTCCGTCAGCGGAAAGCGTGTCATAAAACGGACGCGCAATCCGGTTTTCAGGCTGGTACTGCTTTATGTACTCTTCATTCAATGGAACTTCTTTTATCGCATCGTGGTAAGTTCGGACTATGAGCTGGTTCAGGCTCTCGCCTTCCCTTGCGATTTTCTTCAGCAGATTCTTTGTCTTATTCTGCTCTGCCGGAGACATCTTCTTAATGATTCCTTTCGCAACTTTCAAGGCGTCGCACGGAGAATTTGCCTCCTTTCGGCAAAACACTGACAGATTGTGCCGAAAATTGTATGCGGTGTTTGAACGTTCCTTAAAAAAATCCTCGTACTGGGTCTTGAGCATTTTTTTGTAGGCCGGAGTATTCTCATCAAATTTGTTTTCAAAACGTTCTGGCGAACTGATTTCTTTGAAACGCTCTTCCGTAACGGAAATAATGCTGTCGCCGTTTCGCAATGTATACGTTTTGTCGCTCTCATTGAATTTTGTAACAACGCAGTCCTTGTAGGTCTGCAATCCGTTCTGCGTCATAAGCGAGAATTCCGGAATAACAGTCCCCTTCACTCCTTTCTCAGGATTGTCAAACACAATTCCGTTTCCTTCCATCCGGGACGTCTTTTCTTCCTGCTGCTCCTTGTACAGACCTGCCGGATTCAAAAGAGAATTGAATGTTTCTCTCGGCAGGCAAAGTTTTTCATTTTCATTCTCGACCAAGTATGTTCCGCTCTCACTGTCATAGCTTTTGACAACAAAATTCTCGCAGTTTTTAAGATGACCGTCAGAAGTCATTGAAGCGAAAGGCGGAAGAACAGTCTTTCCGTATATGACTTTTCCGTCTGTGTAGTCCTGATAGGAAACATCTTCCTTTTCGATTTCTGCATTTTCTTCAAGACCTGGTTTTTTCGCCAGATTGCCGTTTTCTACAGATTCATCGACAATTTTTGCATTGTCAATTTCTTTTTTCATCCTTTCAAATTCTTCCGGAGTTTTAACATTCGGAAAGGGCTGAAAATTTTCTTTCGCTTCATTTTCAGCAAAGTCGATTTTTTCAGACGGTTCTGATATTCCTGTCAATTTCTCAATTCTGTTCAGAAGCTCGAACGCCTCCTTGTAGTTTTCAGAATTTATATCAAGGGAGCTGAGTTTTTGAGCCGCCGACTCGAAACGTTCTTTCACGGCGTCGTCAAAACTGCTTTCATTCTGCTGATTTTTCTCATCTGCTTTATCATTGACAACGGAATTTTCCTTGTGTATATTTAATTCAGAAGCGACTGCTCCCACCTGGTCGTATATTTCAAGAAAGCCAGGCGTGTATCCATAGAGAGCGATCACCGTACCTATGGAATCAGTCGCCTCTCGTTTTGTATCCGCATAATCAAATCCACTGACTACAAATTTTCCTTTCTTGTCTTTTCCGATAGTAGTTCTTATTCCATCTTTGTAAATCGCATATTTTCCGTTCGGCTCTTTTACAGCAGGAGCTTTGTCAATATTGTTCACAGCAAGGAAAAGTATTGCCGCAGTTTCTCTCTGCGAATCTTCCATTGAAAGACCATTGTTCAGGCGTTCTTCCATTCTGTGCTTTATAAGATGCCGGAGTCCTGTCGGCTGGATTTTCTCAGGATTCTTCTTGTCGAACAAATCGCCGAGCTTTATCTTTATATCGTCATCTATATTTTCGTTTCTTTTCGTGAAAATTTCACCTTCTGAAAGAACATCTGAAATATCGGACATAAGAGCAAAGTCCTTTTCCTCGTCAAGCTCATAAGACAACGTGCCTTTCAGAAAATCAAAATTATCATTCTTGAATGATTCTATCTCACCGGAAAAGCGGTTTTCAAAAAGTTCTTTTTCCTGTCTGTCTGAAATATATGTTGATTCAAGAGGAACAAGAAAATCATTGTTCAAGAATGTATAAAAAGTTCCTTTTTCCCGGCAATAGAAAATATCAGAGTCAGAATTTGAAGTTTGTAGGAAGTCCGCCCTATTGAAAACTTTTAAAGCTTTTTCAAAATTCTGCTCTGAGACCGGCTTCTGGCTTTCAAGAAAGCCTGCATAATACAGCGCGTTTTTTGAGAGAAGCTTTTTATTCTGCTCATCTGAAATTACAGAATTTACAAAAGATCTTTCCTCTTCCGAGAATTTTCTGACAGCGACAAAATTAAAATCGTTGTATGTGAACATACGGGCGGAAAAATCTTCCACTTTCTGGTATTTCCGCTCATTTTCCGCAACGATATTTTCTTCCTCATCGAACCAGTGGGGATTGCCGTTCTCGTCAAGATAGTCAGGCCTTGAATTCTGTTCAGCCTCATAGTCCGCTTCCATTACCGCCTCAGACATTCCGCCGTTTTTCTGGACTGATTCTATTCCGCTGTCAATGATTTCATCTTCAGAAACTGAAATATTTTCAGGTGTGATTTCTGAATCAATGCCTTTTGCCTTTTTTATTGCTGCAATCAGCTCCGCAATTTTCTGCTTTTTCTCGTTTTCTTCATTCATGTTTTTTTCTCCTGGTAAAATTTTATCTTTCAAATGCGACTTCTTTTTTCCGCAGTTCCGGCTCGCTGAAAAGCGCGGGATTTATTCTTGTCTGCCAGGTCGCCTCGATGTCTGGATTTTTCAATTTCGCTCCGTGGACATCAAAGTATTGTCTTCCGGGAAGAATATTGAATTTCTCCGTAACAGTTGATTCCGGCAAGGCTGCGTCGATGAATGCGCTGTGCTCAACAAGATTTTTCAGTTTGTCCTCGAACAGAAGTTCGTCAACAGCGGACATTGTTTCAGAGAAGTTCTTTGTAATGACTGGAAAAGCCTTTACAGAATTCGCCTCAAGACCAGAGAACTGAAGCTCGTTCCTGATTTTCTGCGGCTCGTTGTCAAAAAATGACTTGTCGTACAGTTTGATTCCTGAAACATGGTTCAATGAATCAGCAAATACAACAGGAATAAAATTGTCATTCCAGTTGTTCTTGTCGTTTATCTTCTTCGCGACATTTTCAAGTTGCCAGGTATAGTCAACAGAATCTTTTAAGAATGCGAAATTCTTGTTGAGCAGCTTATCCTCAGAATTTCCATAGGCATTTGAATTCAGCTTTATCTTCCATCCGTTTTGCGGCGTGTAGAGATTGAACGTATCATGGTCGAGGATTATGTGTCCTGCAAAACGGCACAATCCGTTTCCATTTGTGAGGGCTCTCTTCAAGGATTCTGTCAATTCCGCATCAAAAGAGCTTTCAGCCGTGTTTCCGCTCGGATGGTTGTGAACCGCCGCAACCATGCAGTCAAGCTCCTCCGCGCGTGTTATAACCTGCTTTATTGTCTGCAAGTCAGGCGTGGAAACAGCGCAACGGTTCGGAGAATATGACTTTACCGCAAGCTGGTCTTTTATCTCGCCGTCCTCACGTCCAATCAGAACATAGCGGAATGTCTCGAACTGCTTGTTTCTGTAGATTTCCATTGCCGCCTGAAGCTGACTCCAGCCTGTTTCTGAAATTCTGCCGGAATCGTCAAGTTCAACGCTTTTTCCTTGAACATCAAAAACGCCATGTTCGGCAAAATCCTTGAAAGACTTGTACATTCCTGATTCTTTTCCGTTCAGGACCGGAAATATAATCTCATCGCGCTTCAGCTCTGATTCCGTAAGCTGGCGTTCTGTTATCGAGAAGTCATCATAAGGCTCGGATTTTCTGTATTCATTTTCCGGCGAATGAACGGACAGAATGTCGGAATCATTAAATCCGAAGAAAAGACTTCCTGAATCCGCATAAAGCGAATCCATATCCTGTTCAGGCTGTTTTGCAAGCTCTGTTTTTTCAGCGGCTTTTTCCAAGTCTGTTTGCGCTGGCTTTTCAACAGCTGTATTTTCTGAGACACTTTCATTTTGAACAGATACAGTCTTGTCATGTTCTGAAATAAGCTCAAGAAGTCTTTCTTCCGGATTCATAAAATTGAAGCGGAAGCCGTTTTTATTTTCTGCTCCAACATCTTTTGGAATTTTTGCTGTATTGTAAAACTCCAATGCGTCTTTCGGATTGTCAAATGATTTCTCCTGGTACTTCCAGCCTTTGCCTTTTTCGACACGCTCGTCCGCCCAGTGTCCGTCATAGTAAACGATGATTTTTTCAATATCGGTTTCATTTTTAATGGAAGAGTTTTCATTGGCGGCTTCATTTTTCACAGACTTTTCTTCCAGAGATTCAATCTCTCCGTTCAGCCATTTCTCGTATTTTTCATACCCGGCATTTTTGTAAAGACTGAATTCTTCCTCTGAGATTTCCCCGGCTTTGAGTTTTTCAGAAAGCATAGCCTCGTGCCGCATTGTCTTAATCTCATATTCAACTTCTTTCATCGGGCGTAGATTGTTCAGAATGTCGGCTTCAAGAATTTCACGCTGCTTTTCAACAGGATACTCGATGAGCTTCTGCTCCATCCGCTCTATCTCAAGTTTTTTGAGAATCTGTGGCAAAGTATTTTCAATATTGTTGATTTTTTCCTCGCAGGCGTGCTTCTGATTGTTCAAACTGTGGATGTATTCCGCCTCTTTCTCTGAATCCGTGATTTTAAGGGAAGAAAGTTTTTCATTGACTTTTTCAAGTCCTGCTTCTGCCTTTGAAAATTTCTTGTTGCAGTCTTTAAGCTCTGACTTTATCCATTCAGGAACTTCAAGGCCGCTTTCTTTGTAGGACTCAATCTGCTTCTTCTGATAGTCAACAGTTTCCTTCGCATCTGAAAAATCAAGCTCAAACTGCTTGCGCTTTTCGATAATTTCATCAAACGACTTTATCTTGAGGTTCAGTCTTGAAAGCTCCGCGCGTGCTTCCTTTGTCTCTTCCTGCAGAATAAGCTTCGCTTTTTTATTAGGGTCTTTTATCAGGTCAAGCTTCAAGTCCTCCGGATTTATGTCCTCGACATTGAGAGAATCGCCCTTGTAGTTCCAAAGTTCGTTTATGCGGCTTCGCTTTTCGTCATGCTTCTGGTAAAGAACTGAATCGATTGAATCGTTCATTACAGGATAGACAATGTGGACATTTCCTTGAAGATTGCCCTGCCTCCAGATTCTTCCTTCCGCCTGGATTGTCTCGCTCGGATTCCAGCCCAAAGAGCAGTTGTACATGACAAAACTGTTTCCGTTCAGGTCGATTCCCTCGGCAGTGTTCCGTCCGCCGATAATGATTTTGCAAGGATTCTTCTCGTCATTGAAGCATGAAGTGATTTTTTCTTTCTTTTCCGGAGTATTGTTCACCTCGCCGTTTATGATTTCTACAGCATTCTTTGGAATTCCGTGTGCGACAAGATAGTCCTTTATTATTCCGTGGCTTTCCTTTCCAAGCGGAACATACATAAACTGCCCTTTTTCAGGGTTGCCCTTGTACATGTCAATTATCGCATCGCATACAAATTTCAGCTTCGGAGAAGTCTCTACAAGCTTTGAAAGCGGAGGAAGCTCAATGCCGGGATACATCGCTGGATTTGCAAGAGCCGGAGCAACGCACGAAAGACGCATATTGTTCATTGCCACAATAACAGCCGCGCTGTTGCCTTCCTTGACTTCCGCCATGCGATCCTCGTCAATCTCGCGCATTTCCTTCTGCAAGTCCGACATATCAAGCGGCTTGACATGGGTGAACTTGTTCGGGCGGATAATTCCAGCCTCCTCGCCGTCAACCTTGTCAATGAATTCCGTAAGGATATTCTGCAATGCGGAAAGCTCCTTCCAACTTTTCATAACCTGCTTTGTATCGATATTTCCTGTCGAGGTTACGCCAAGCTCCTGCTTTGTCTGTGCAAATTCATCGAAGAACGCTCGCAACGAAGTGATTCCAGCCTGCTTCAGACGCTCGCGCCCTACATACGAAAGCATTGAGTAGACTTCTGTCGGGCTGTTTGTAAACGGAGTCGCAGTGAGCATGAAAACGTTTCTGTCGTCATTGTGCCGCTGTGTAAGCTGAGTCATTCCATACATTTTTAGAGCGCGTGCGGACGGTTTTCCGCTTGGAATTCCTGCATACTCGTTTGACTCGCCTTTTTTCTTCGGACGTGGAACTACCCACAGATTCTTGAAGTTGTGGGCTTCATCTACTGTAAGGTTGTCAAATCCGCAGTCCTCATAGAAGAAATAGCTCTCGTCCTTAACATGGCTTGCAGAGCCGATTATCCCCTTGATTTTGTCGGAGCTTTCCGCATTGTCCCTTGCACTTCCATCCATATCCGCGCTCAGAAGGCTTGCAAAATCCTCGTAAAGTTCATTTTCACAAGATTCGTCTGTAAAGGTGATATTTTTCAGGGCTTCGTAAGTGCAAAGCGAAATAGAGTTCTCTGGAATATTCAATCTGTGTAGATTTTCAGAATCAATATATTTTTCAACGGAATCTTTTCCAAAATTATAGAGGTCGTTCACTTTTATATTCGGGAAAAGCTGTCTTATATCCGTGTACCATTTTGAATAAACTTGGTTCGGAACAATGATAAGCGGACGCTTGCTTCTTCCTGTCTGAATCTGGTTCACTGTCGCGACAATTCCTGCGGCAGTTTTTCCTACTCCGACATCATAAGCTAAAAGTCCGTTTCCCTTGTTGCACAAAAACGAAATTCCTTTTATCTGCTGGTCGTACAGCTTGAATTTCGAGTCGCCCTTGTATGCGCTCATTCCGTCAACAAAAAGAGGCAGTTTTGAATAGTCAGGAGCTACGTAAGAGTTGAAGCGGCGGTTGTATTCAGCAGAAAGTCTTTTCGTGTCTGATTCAGAAAGTCCTTCGTGAAGATAGCGATCAAACAGGCGGTTTGCAGTGTCGCTGCGTGCCTGGCGTTTAAGGTCGGCTTCTTTTCTTCGCTCCGCTTTTTCCGCAGCCTTCTCCTCTTCGCTCATGTCATAAGTGCGCCAGCCCCTCACTGCCTCGGCTTTTACAGGCTTTCCATCGATGTAGTTCACGATGTCATAGAAACTGAGTTCCTCGCCAAGCTCCTCTCGTGAGATGTTCGCTATCGCAAAGTCGACGTCGCCGCGCCATTTCCGGTCTGCAAGTTTCGCATTCTGCGCCCAGAGAATAAAGGATTCCTGAAGATTAAGATTTACCTTGTTTCCTTCCGCGTCGATATGCTCAATCTTGAAGCTTTCTGCAAGCGCGGTTTTCACGCCGAAATGAATCTTCTCAATTTCAAGCGGAGATTTCATTGCAGATTCCAGCAGCTTTATGTTGTCCGCAAAAATCTTATTTCCGTCAGACTTCACATAAAGTTCTCTTTGCTCCTGGATCTTTGCATAAATATCGCCGCTTGTGAAAAGTTCCTTGTGAGTCCATTCGCCGAAGTTCTTTTCAACATACTTTCCGCTTTCAGAAAGATACTGTATGTCATCGCCGGAAAGTTTTGAGAGGTCGATATTACCCTGCCAGTCCGTCGCCTTCCAGATTGGAAATTCGCGCTCATCAAAATCACGTCCGTAAAGATGGGAGAATTCCTCCGCGGTCATAACATCACCCTTTGACTTTGAAATGTTCCATTTCTCTTTTCTGGCTTTTGGAGAAGTAGAGTTTTGTTTTTCAGGCTCAGTTTTTTTATTTTCTTCAAGCGGAATTTGTTCAGAAGAAATACTGTTGACAAGAGCGGTTCTTGTGAGTATATTTGAGTTATCCGAATGGAGAAGCTCAACAGGGAATTGTACCCTTGCGAGACTGCTCCATTCGGATATTTTTTTGTCATTCACATATCTGCAAAGTCCGTTATTTGCCCATTTCTGAATCAAATCAGTTCCGTTTTTTGCAACGACATTCCTGTCATGAACCGAACGGATATCCTGAACTTCAACCGAGATGTTTGAATCTTTGAGTTTTACATCTGAATTAACATTTACCGCAAGCGCAACAGGATTTTCATCCTTAAACACATCTGTAAGAACAAGTTTTGATTCTACCTTGTTTTCTGTCGCATTCTTATCTGAATCAAAGACAAGTACCGGGTTATACATTTTTGCAAGCGAACTGAATATTTCATCTTGTGACAGTCCGTGAGTTTCTAATGCTTTTTTTATTACAGATACCGGAACGGTAACTTCTGTAACATCACTGCCAGTTTTTTGCAGAACAAGAGGAGTTTTTCCGATTACGAAACGGTCGTTTTCCGGGCGGATTCCTTTCTCAAAATAATTATTGAGAGATTTTTTAAATTTGGTAATATTTTCAGCAAATTCATCAGCAAAAATTTCCGGGCTTGAAATGATTTCTGTGTTTTCTTCGTCAGAACTGTATTCCGGCAATGGGTCTTTTAATTTTTCAGTCTGATTGGCCTTTTTTATTTCATCAACAAAACTGTCAATCTTGTTCAGTTCATCCTGAACGGAAAGCCCTTCGTGGACTGCGACATATTCCTCTTCCTTTCCGAACCGGTTTGTGCGTGTTTTTATTTCGCCCAAGATTTTTTCAGGGTGATTCTTGAACCATTCGCCGTCTGACAGAAGCTCGCTGGAGATATTTTTTCTGTCGTCAAGGCTTTCTTTTTTCCGCATGATAAGAATGTCAGTTCCGACTTCCGTTGTGGAAAATGTTCCTTCCGGCAGCCTGTACGCGTCTAAAATTTCACCTTTTGAAGCGATGATTGACTTCTGCTTGTCGCTGGCCGTGTTCAAAAATCCGCTTGGAACGACAAACGCAAGAACCGAGTTCTCATCTTTGAGAGCTTCCAGTCCTCTTGCGATAAAATATTCCTCGTAGCGGTCAAATTCTCTTCCCTCGCCTAATCCCTTGTACTTGTCGTTGTATTTTCCATAAGGCGGATTTCCGATTACAACATCATGCTTGGGCTGCTCGTATCCGATTTTAAGGAAACGCTCGCCGTCATCAAGAAACTGCTTCTGGAAAGCACCCTGAATCACATCCGCTTCCGGATGAAGAATTTTGTTGATTCTGGCGGAAGTTTCGTTAAGCTCGTGCATTGTGAATTTATTATCCGGACGGTTATTCGCAAACTTGCCGACACCTGCGGATGGTTCAAGGACTGTCTTTGCGTCCGGAGCATAAGCATCCACAAGTTCCCAGACTTTCTCAATAAGATTGTCCGGCGTGTAAAAAGCGTTCAGCACTTCAGAATTTGTGCGATTATTCTCATTTAGTCCGCCGCCGCCCTCATACTGCGAGAGAATCTTCTTGTCCGCTTCCGTGATTTCTGAATCAGGCTTTTTGAGGATTTCACGGCACTGCTCGCGGATTTTTCTTAAATCAGATTTTGTTCTTGGAACGGCGATGTCTTGGGATTGAAGATTGCTTCTTACGTTTTCTCTTTCTTTTTTATCAATATTGATAATATGAACTTTGCCGTCTTTTACATCTTGCATTGTCATACTGCTGGCAGAATTTTTCCAATATTCCTCAAGAGAATAATCTTTTTTATTTTGCGTTTTACTGTTTTCAAGCAGCTCAATAAATTCCTGTTTTTTTTCTTCGATATATGAAGCGTCTTCAATTTCCAGACCGGCATCTTTCGCTGCGCTGTAAAGATTTTGAAATGCAGAAAGAACATTAAATGAGTGCTGATTGTCTTCACGAAGCTCTTTTACAAAACCTTCACCAAAAATATTCAAAGTGTCTTTTCCGTCTGCACGGACAAGAACCGTTACTCCTTCCGCTTTCGGATCATCAAAAACAATGTCATCTTTGATGTTGATTCCGATTCCACACGAAACGCCATTGTTCTCAAGCTCCTGATATTTTTTGATTGCTTCTTTTGCGCTCAAGTTTGTAATAGGCTCGAAATCTTCAAACTGGGAAAACTCAGCTGTTGATTTTATGAAGTAACTTGTTTCAGAATTTTCAGAGAGCACTTGATTTAACTCTTGGTTCTCGATTTTCGCAAAATTAGACTGCTTTTCCCGGTCGATTTCTTCCTTAGTAATTTCTGCATCTTCTTTCTGCTGAACAGAGGAAATGTTACTTGCTGGCAAATCCGTTTCAAAATCTTCTTCATACACTGGAGATTCATTTTTGAAAACCGCGTTTACATAGTCGCCGCCGCGGATTCCGTCCTCACAGACCAGATTGAAAAATTCATCGGCAAGGCTTTTCGCTTTTTCAGAAGTCTCGTCGTTTGCCCAGGCAGCGATTGTATGTTCCACTGGAATCACAATGCTGTCGTTTTCCCTTGCGCTGAAAATTTCAGTTCCGTCCTTGTTCTTGAGAGCAACTGAGTGAAGACTGTTTTCATATTTTGATTCAAGCGTGAAATCTGAATTCTTTATTTCAGAGACAATCTCATCAAGCCTTTTTGTTGTCTCAAAATCCTCGTCCGCTTTTTCCGCCATGCGCTCGTCATTTTCCTGGGAATACTGCATTTTCCGCTCTTCATTCCATTTCTGGAATTCATCAGGATTCATCATCCGACCATTTTCGGCTTCAATCAGATTTTCATATTCTTCTGCTTTTTTGTGGTAGAAAATTTCCGCAAGCTCCAGCACTTCGCGGAAATTTTCTTCCGGAATTTTTGCTACCGGATTATTACCGCTCAAATCATCAGCGTAGCCGAAACCGCCTGCACCATAGCTTCCGACAAAATCACCGTCCTTTGCGGAATAGATGTCAGCCACATTCTCGTCATCGCTGTATTCAAAGTAAAATCCGTATTTTTCTTCAGAAAGACGGCTAAGTTCAGATGAAGAAAGTTCGGAAATTGTTTTCCCATGACTTTCTTCTTTTTCCAAACTCTTAAAAATATCCTGCCAGTAGCCTGTGTTGAAGTCCGTTTTTATCTCTGAAAGGTAGTTTGCAATCCATTCATCTGACAGAGGATTTGAGGCTATGTCCTTGTCGGCTTCAGAAGAGTTTTCAAGTTCTTTCTGCCATGTCTCAAGCATTTTCTGGTCGTCCGCAGAGCGGTAGCCGTTTATGACTTCCGCTTTCTGCACATCGCTCAGGTCATTGAAATAAACAGGCTTCAGGGATTCATCGATTACAAGACTTCCGTCATTTGAAAATGAAATTTCTTCATGAGTTGAAGCAAAAGTTCCGGCAGCTTCTTCCGGGCTTTCAGAATTTTCAATGTCAACGCCAAGATTTTTTGCGTATTCCGCAAGCTGGTTTCTCGCATTGTTGTAAACGACATTCGCCTCATCGTTCCAATGAGAGCCTTCCGCAGCCTGTAGAATATCATTCCATGTAATTCCTGTTTCTTTTGGAATTTCTGTTGTTATATCTTCTGCTGAATACTGTTCAGACTTTTCCTTCTGGATAAACTTTTCTACAGTCATTCCAGCCGGAACATGAAAGTCAACTTCCATTCCGCAGATGTTTTTCAGCTCGTCAAGATTAATATAGCCCCACTCGGCATTGTCCCAGTCATCGTTAAGACACTGGAAGCCGAATGCGTCTCCGTCCTTTCCGATTTCCGTAATGAATGACTGAGTTCCGCTCGGATGAAAATAGCGGAGAACAATTCTGTGCTCTTCAAGACCGTCCGTCGCATTGATTTTTGGAGCGTTCTCAACAGCAACCGCAATTTCCTTAATCTTGTTTACAAAAAATTCACGCTCCTCGCCCTGAGCAAATTTCAGCGTTGAGACATACTGAACCGTCGGAAGCACGGACTTTGCAATGGCAAGTTCCTTAGGAGAAACTGTCAGGTCGTCATCAGCTGATTTTTCTGAATCACGCAAGATTTCCTTTTCAGCATGAGGCTCATCTGCCAGCGATTCTTTTTCCGCAGCTTCGTGCAGGGAATCCAGTATTTCAGAAGTGAGTTTTATTGTTTCAGCAGGAATCTTGATTTCAGACTGTTTTTCAAGATACGCCCTTTCTTCCGCTTCGGTGAGAGTGTTTTCTTTTTCCCATTCAGTCTCGTCATCAAGCTCTGCTTGTTCCTGTCGCATTTCAAGTTCTGCTATATTTTCCTCAGTTTGATTTTCAAGGGCAGCCTCAAGACGTGAGATTTTTTCCTGGTCGTGCTTTCTTTCTTCTTTCAGCTCAGCAATAAGATTTTCAAGATATGCGATTCTGTTATCAATCGAAGCCTTGATTTCAATTGAACCGTTTTCCAGTGCCGATTCCGCAAGCTGCTCAATCTGATTAGGCTGGAAGTTTTTTTTGTTTTCAGGATAAAACTTTTCCGCAAATTCTTTCACAAAGTCCGCATTTCTATCTTTTGCTTCCTTCGTGCGCGGATACCATACGCCACCATATCTTGTGGTAAAACCGTATCCGTTCTGCTTCAGGAAATCTCTCTGCTCCTGTGCCGGAGCATCTGAAAAACGGAGGTTCTTGTTTCCGAAATCCGCATTGTCAAAAATTTCAAAATGTATATCTGCCATGTTTTTTCCTCTTAAAATATTTTTTGCAAAAATGCTTTTTATCTCTCGACGTCTGAACGCCGCCTGTAAGGTCTGTTTATGTTCGCCTCGGCGACTTTCAGCTCCTCGATTTTCTTCGCGTTCTCAAGATTGTAGTTTTTCGCGACCGCAATCCGCTGAAATTCAGTTCCGCTTTCAAGCGCGCGTGCGATTTTCCGTCCGGCTTCGTAGGGCTTGTACTCGCCGCTCTCGACTTTCTTCACAAGCTCCATGCACTGCCGGTAGCATGAATTCCTGTTCGCTTCCCTGTTGTCCTTTAGTCCGTTTCCGATAGAGTTCTGCAGGCAGTGCTTGAAGTGGCAGTCAACCGCGGCTGAAAAATCAATTCCGTCAATGCTGCTGTATTTCTTCACACGCTCGCGCGCCTTTGCAAAATTCTCATTGTGTCCGGGATTTTCAAGACAGTTCGACCTGAACGATTTCAGGTTCTCTTTCTGATATGCGCTGTTCACTTCCTGCGTCCGCTCGTAGTATTTGAGCACGGCCTTACGTGAACGTTCGTCAAGCGAATCAATGTTGTACAGATACTGATTCTTCTGTTTAGAGCCGCCTTCCGAAATGTAAAGGTTCTGCTCGTTGAGATGTGTCGCGCCGAAGTATTTTGTCTGGCATAGAACAGGAGAGGCGTTCTTTTTCCAGTTGAGCGGTCCGGTCTCCTTTTGAATGCGGTTAAGCTCGTTTCCGTAAATCCAGACATTGGACTTGTAGCCTCTTGTGGCCGCGACCTGCTCCAGGGCAATCAGATTCTCGTCGTTTATGATTTTCCCGGTGGAAAGCTCGCGCGGAACAGAATCCGGCTCTCTGCTGAAAAACGGCAGCGTTCCGTTTTTCGTGTTCTCTGCAAACGACTTATAAAGCTGGTCATAAAAGAACTGTTCTGCACTCAGTCCGTTCGAGTCGAAATTCTTCCAGTCCGAAGCGAAATTTGTCATGGTTTTACCTCTCAATGTCCGTTTTCTTGTTTTTATTTTGGTTGTGAATTTGATTTCTCAGTTTTTCGTTTTCATCCGCAAGCTGATGGTTCACGTCCATAAGGCGGTCAACTAGCTTCACGGCATTCTTAAAGCCCTCAAGCACGCCGTTTTTGCATTCACGCTCCTTGCCGTTCACTTCGATTTTCACGCATCCCTCAAGCAGATTCTGACCATGATTTTCATTTGACTTTTGTGGAGTTTGTGGTGTACTATGCTCGTAGGAAGCAATGACAGCTCCCACCTGAGCGTACATATCGAGAAACTCAGGCGTGTAGCCATATTTTGCGATTCCCGCTTTTATGGATTCTGTCGCTTCCTCTTTGTTTTTCTTGTCATCAAATCCTGTAATGACAAATTTTCCTTCCCTATCTTTATTGATGATTGCCTTTATTCCGCCTTTTTCTATTTCCCAGTTTCCGCGTGGAGTTTGTGATGCGCTGCCCTTGTCAAGGCTGTCCGCCACAAGAAAACATATTGCCGTGATTTCTTTCTGCGCATCTTCCGGCTGCATCTGAGATTTGTTTAGGACACGTTCCTCATAGCGGCGGTTTATGATATGCGCAAGACCGGTTGACTTGTTTCCATGCCTAAGCTGAATTTCCCCAAGCGTCTTATTGCTCGCTGTGTAGACAGTTCCCTCGTCAAGAACAGCGGCAAGCCTTGAAAAAAGCACAAGACTTTCTTTCGTTTCCAAATCTGAAAGCAGCTTCTCTTTGTTTTCATCTATGTATTTTTTTATTTCCTTTCTGAATACCCTTACGGAGTCCGTTTCCTCAAGATAATCGGATTTTTCATTCTTAAATGGATAAGGAATTCGAGAAAACGAACCGCGTCCATCTTCCTTTACAATTTGAACACTGAGGTCATAAGGATTCCATTCACCTTCTTTTTCCCAATCCCGAAATTCAAATAAAAGTTTCTCGTCATTTTTCAGTTCCCTGATATTCGGCGCAATCTTCTTTCTAAAATCGCTGCCTGTTATAATCTGGTAGACGACACCGCTTATATTGCCGCTGTCGGAATATCCGAGAATTTCAGCTGCCTTTATTTTTAAGTCTTTTTCAGACACTGTATCCGCTCCTTGAAAAATAAAAAAAGTTATCCATCAGTTTCCACATGACGGAAGGCTAAAGAAAAAGCCTGTAGGATTGTGGGAACTGTGGGTAACTTCGCTTGTTTCTAATAGGTCATCGATTCGCTGCGGTCGATTTTCCGATCGTCTTTTTTCTGCTGGAGAGCAAGCCCCTTTTCCTTTTCAACTGACTTAACAATCTCGTTCGCCTTGACATCAGCGTTGTAAAGAAGCTCATTTAGAGACGGTACGCCCTGTATTTTTTCTTCCGGTGTCTTTGCAAGCTCGTTCTTGCACACAGCAGAAATGTTCTGCTTGAACTGCTCCGCAACTTCCGGCGAAACCTCAACGCTCGCTCCGCTCTTGCAGGCGGCAATATACATCGGAAGATAGTTTTCTGCGGAGTCAATTTTCAGGGTCTCGTTTTGAAGCTTGTTCGGCTGGCGGATTTTCGCATTTTCAACAATGCGGTCTGGATGCTCGAGCTGTTCTGCAAAGAAATACTGAGAATGGCGGAATTCGCCTTCCTTGTCCTTGAAATTGTAGAAAAGCCCCTTCTCGCCAGACTTCACGCGTGTTCCGGCCTTGTCGATTGAGGTCTTTGTAGCGACAATGTTGCTCTCGTAGCCGGCTTTCTGTCTTGTAATCTGCGCCGGAACAAGGTCTTTTGCGTTTAGAATCCAACCGTTATTCGCGTTGTAAATCGGCTTGATTTCAATTTTTCCGTCCTTGTCCGGAAGAAGAAGAAGGGAATTGTCCTCTATTCCCTGAGAGATGAGCTTTGCGGTGTGTCTCGGAACAAGAGAACCGAACCAGTCGTTTTTTGAAGGATTTAAAGTGATGGCGTCTGACATTGTGCGCCTCCTTTTCACTATGGAATTCCAGCCGGACTGCGCGCTAGGAGTGCCGGGCACAGCTCAGGTGGCATGGAAAACCGAAATATTCTTATTCCTGACAGGAATATTGCAAAGAAAATAAAATATTTACTTTCTTACAACAATTTCTATATACTGCAATTTAATAAATATTTCAATATACTTTTTGTAATTATAGAAATATTTTGATATAATTTTGCAATGAGATACAACATCACGGTCGATGTTCCTTACGGAAAGAAGCTGCCGTACACGCTTTATTCAAAGGGATTCCTTATAGACGTTCCCCATGTGGACGAGAATTCTGACTTTGTGCATTTCAAATACGTCGGAGGCAGCGTCATCGTGCTTTTTTATACGTTCGAGCGTTTCCGCCGGGCGTATATTGCTACCTGCTGGGAATCGGAAAAGGACGGAGAGGCGGTTTCTTTGCCAGGAATAGACGAAAAACTGTGCCTGATTTTTACAGCAAGGGGGCGGAAAGTTGACCATCTGAAAAGATGCGTATGGCTTCTGACGCAAGAAGATGAGTACAAGGTATTCAAGTTTCCTCTTCTCTTTTGGTACAGGCTGGCGTTTCTGATTCAGTTCTGCGGCGCAAAGAGAAGCGATGTGATGTACCTGTATGAAAAATTCAAGAACCCCGGAGGAAGAAAAAAATGAATATAACTAAAGAAATTCTTGAGTGGCTCAAAGTGTCGTCAATAGCCATCAGAAAAGACGGTGCGGACATAATGAGCTTTCTTACAAGATTCACTTCTGAAATCTGGACTCTCACAATGCTACAGAAGCACGACTTCCTGCAAAACGAGAAAATTTCAGTCCAGATAAACTTCACGGACGGAGAGAGCGAAGAATTTATTGCGACGGTCATTGAATCCGGAGAGGACTTCTGCGACATAAAAATTTCAGACTCGGAAAAAAAAGAAAAGACAGCCGCGTTTATTTCAGCCCTTGAGAACCTTGAGGAGAAATACATAAAATACGGACGCAGAAAGGAAGAGCGCATTGAAATCGGAAAGAGAAATTCTGAAAAGTTCGGGCTTTCATCTCCTGAGCAGACAGTCTTTGTGAACGGAATAAAAATGCAACAGCCGTGCGCTGTTGTTAACGCGAGCATCCACGGAATCTGTATAATCACGCCTTGCACCGACCAGAGAATGAAGGACTGCGACAGCTTCAATGTGATGCTGAATTTCGTCAACCCGGAGCAGACAATCGTTTTAAAATGCCATAAAGTCCACGCCCAGTTGAAGAAAACTGAAAGCAAAATCTACGCAAGAATCTCATGCCAGCTGCTTGAACCGATTCATTTTGTCTGGAAAGAACGTGTCATAAAACTGCTTGAATCCGAAAAGAACTTGTAAATCAAGCCGTTTTTGCAATATATTGTAGTTGAATCAATATTTAATTTTTTGCGGAAGGAAACAATATGCTGAAGGAAATCCCAGAACGAATCACTTATGCCCAGGAGAAGCTCATAAAGCTGATTGAGGAAAGAAAGCTCAGAAAATGGTGTCTTGAGAACGGACTGTCGCACTCGACAATCTACAAACTGGCGACAGGCGAAAAACTTCCGTCGTACCCGATTGTCTGCTCGATGTCGCACCTTGTTCCGCCGATTGAATGGCTCTTCTACACCGACGAGCAGATTCCCTACGAAACGCAGACAGTTCTTCCTCTTGAGCCGGGAAAAGAATGCAGATATGTCGCAGCCCACAAAAAGGACTACAGGGAAATGGCGAAAAAATACGGACTCACGGAAATCCAGGCGTACAACATAATAATCGGAAGAAAAAAGCCGAATCTTACGTTCATCAGACAGACTTGCGAAGAGGTGAATCCGATTGAATTCTTTATTCCGTCAGACGAGGCTGAAAAGAAAACTACAGTGCCGGAGCGCGGAGACATCGCAAGCATAAAAGGAAAAAATTTTCTTGTTCTCTCAGAAAAAGAAGCAAATGAGAAAAACGGAACTTTCATCGCCTGCCCAGTAGCGTCCGATGAAAACGGAATTCCGCTTGTATGCGACTGCAATGTGAGCGGAAATATCCAGGCGTGCGGAATCACTTCATTTCCGGTCAAAATAAATCCGTTAATTTTGGGGAAAGCAGCAACAGAAACTGTAGATGCAGTTACAAAAAAAGTCATAAAGCTGGTTTCAAAAAAATGAAAACTTTCAGCAGGAGATAAAAATGAAACAGTTCGAGTACATGACACCAGAAACAGTTGTAAAGACTTATGAAGATGCAAAAACTGGATACACAACAGCAAACGGCCGGCTTGAGCGTGTCGAAAAATTCACAGGCTCTTTCAATGCCTATCTTAACAAGCTAGGAAAAGAAGGCTGGGAGTTTCAGGCTGTAGGCGGAAACGGCTTCGGAGTTTTCGGAAAAAGGGAAATCCAGGAGCGGTCAAACACAAACAGCTGGCAGAATTCAACTTCAGTTTCAAGATAGACGGCTGTTGTAAAACCTGTGGCAAAGCAACGAAATTTTACTTTTCCACAGGAATTTTCAACAGTTTTTTCTACTTATTCGCTCTTACTCCGTCAGTAACCTTGTCGCCAAGCTCTGATGAGCCTGAATTTTTAGCGTTCTGCTGCTGATTTCTTTCCTCCTCGGCTGCAATCATAACTTTAAGAGCCGCATTGTCTCCAGCCATTTTTCCTTGCTTGTTTTTCTCGTCCATGAATTCCTTATGCGTCATATTGCGCTGGCTTCCGGTACGCTCATCAAATTTCGTGGCAGTCTTGAAATTAGAATTTGAAGATGTTCCAAGTATTTCTCCAGCATGGCCTGACTGAGAGCCTTGACCTGAGATTCCGTGGGCATTAGCGCCGCCTCCTGAACCGCCGGACGCTCCGTGTCCGCCACCACCAAGTCCAGCCATCTGCTTAACCTTATCCCAGCCAGGAATGGAATCGTGTCCTTTCGAGAATTTCTCGAATCCAGATTTTACACGGTCTTTTAAATCTGAAGTCGCAACCGCTCCCATCGCCTTGAAAGCCGCCATGTTGCCCTGCTTCCTGTTTCCGCCAAGCCGTGCGACCTGCCTTGCGGCATTTTTCCTTGCCGAGTTGATTTTTCCGGCTTCTCCTGCAATGTTCGTGCCTGTGTTGACCGCGCCTCTCACCGCATTTGCACTGGCAGCCTTCATTCCGCCTGCCGTCGCAGCAGCAGTTCCAGCCGCCGCGACAAACTCGCCCATGCTGAGCTGAGGCTGGCCGGTCAGGATTGTCTGCGCAATCTTCGGAGCGTTCTGCGTCATCACGTAGCTCAAGACAGCATTGAAAGCCACATCCACAAGAAGCCACACAATATCGAATCCGTCCGATGTGATTGTATTTATAGTGAATTCTATTATCAGATAGTAAACAAACATCAGGCACAAGGTTATGACAATCATCTTGACCATGAAGCTTATGAAAACAGGCACGAGTTTTTTCGGGATGTCCTTAGTGCCGTCAAAAAGAAGAAGCGGAATGAATATGACTCCGACCGCAGCGACAATCGTGAACTCAATCACCGTCATTATGTACTGAACAAGTGCGAATATCACGCAAAGCGCAAGCACAATCACGCAGAACCACACAACGATTCCGTCAAGAACAAACTGCAGGCCGTTCTGGACAGATCTTCCGAAAGAAACAAACGGATTCAGCTTTGCCGCATCAATTTCCTCACTTCGCTGATGAAATGCCGAAGTATTCTTTGAGTGCATTATGTTCGCCGCAAGAAGCGTCATTCTCAAAAGCGCGCCCGGAGACAAATAGAAGCTCTCGTTTCCGTCTGCATCCTTTATGAATATGTCAAGAGAAATGTACGTGTCGGTGTTGTCGCCGATTTTCGTTCCGTCCAGATTTCTGTCGCCGAGAACAGCATTTATAGCCTTGAGAGTTTCTACCTTGAACAGATCTTTGAATTTTCTTTTTTCGTCATCGGACTTGTCATTTTTCTGCTCTGAAAGCTTCCTGTTCATCTCATTCGAATTCCATCGGTTGCCTCCTTTCAATCCTGAAATCGAGCCTGTGGCTTTTCCGACAAAATCATTGTAGCTATCCTTATCACCCAGCGACTTTGGAGAATGCTCATCAAGCCTTGACTTCGCGTCCTCGTCATTTCCTGCCTCGATTGAGTTCACGGTCGCAAGGTCAGCCTCTATAGACGAGCGCATGGCTTTAAGCTCGCTAACAATCGCGTCCTTCGCGCCGCCTGCCTTTATTCCTATCTCGCCTGCGATTCCGCCGATTCCAATGACAATCGCCGGATAAAGGTTCAAAAGAAGAAGATAGCCGACCCATTTGAATATTGTGTCCCACCAGAAGTCCTTGACTGTCATGCGCGACATCGCGACCTTGAAGCCTGACCAGGCAAGCCCGATGAGGCCGAACAGATTTCCGTACATTGCAGCCCACTTGTATCCCTGCGCCATAACGCCGCCGAAATACTCAAGTGTCTGCACAAGAGGAAGGTCAAACGCGTCCATAAATCACACCTCCATCTGCACTATCTTTTGTAGCGCGAGCTGATTGTCTTCTTTCTGTAGTAGTCGGTCTCCTGCGCCTCGCGTGTGCTAGCCTGCTCCGCATCCGCCTTATTCTGGTCGGCAATCATTTTGGAGGCTGTAATCGCGCAAAGGTCATTTATGCCGAATCCCAGCTGTGAAACTTCCTGAATAAGCTGGTCTGTAAGAAGAGCCTGAGCCTCGGCAATTCCGGCTTCCGTCGGGTTTCCGTTGGAGTCAAGATTGCCCTCGAGAGCCGCCTGAAGAATCGTGTTGTTCTTCATGGCAATCTCCTCAAGTTTCATCCTTTTCGCCTCCTCCGTTGCCGCCGCCATAACCTCGCTGCACTGCTTCTTTACAGAATTCACACTCTGCTGAACAAAAGCATAGTTCTGAGGGCTTATTCCATACTTCACCCAGATAGCCTTCTTCTGGTCCTCCTCAAGCCCATCCGTCAAACTGCTGACAGTCTTCTGCATTGTTTCGGACATAAACTGCCTGTAGTCCCTGCAGGCAGTCAGAAGATTCTTGTCATTTTCCCACAAGTCGTCCTGATTGTTAGGATTTATTCCGCACAGGTCTGCGATTGAATACTTCACATTTCCGCAGTTTATCGACGGAGTTGTCATCATCTTCTTTATATTTCGCGCGGAAGTAAGAAGCCTGTTCACACGCTTTGTCGCGTCCCTTATGTCGTTTCTTATATCAAAGTCGCCGTCAAACGAGATATTGTCCCAATCAATGCTTTTAGCACGCTCAACCTGCTGCTGAATCATGTTGTACTGGTTCTCAATCTGGGTAATTGTGTTCATCACCATGTCATATCCCTGATAGACCTGGTCAATCGCGGCTAGCCAGCCTGAGACGTCAAAAACAGGATAGCCTGTCGCTGAAATATTCTGCGCGCTGAAAAATACAATTCCGAAAGCAAGAATGATTTTGCCGATTTTTTTTCTGATATTTTCCATAATAAACTCCGTTTTCTGTTTTATGATGAAAGAAGCATTTCTCTGTATTTTGAGTAATCAAGAGAGCGCGCGTCTTTCCCGATTTTCTTGTATTTTTCCTTGACAGCATCAAGAAGCTCAAACGCAAGCTCCTTAGTTGTGTTGCGTCCGTACTTGCTCTCAAGATTGTCCAGAAGCTCATGGTCGCTTGAAATAAGCGCAAGCTGGAACGCGTCAAGGTCAAGCGTGAACATACGGCTTCCGTTCGGGTTCTTGAAGTAATAGTCCCTTTGCATGACCGCCTCGGACAAAGCGGCAATCTCACTGTCTGTAAGTCCGAAGTCCCTGTAGTTTTCAGCAAGGGAGAGGGCATTCTCGTCAGCAAGATAAATCTTTGTGAGGCACTGCTGTACTATCGTGTCGCGCAATGACGACTTACTAGCCGCACTGACTTCCTGTGTCGCGAATATACAGAACACTTTTTTCTTTCTTAAAGTTCTGAGCCATTCCTGTATAAAACCTGAGAAAACCGGATGCTGGAGATAGAGCCATGCCTCGTCAAGAAAAAGAAAAGTCAGCGGCTGTCTCTCTCCGTGCGGAACTGTCCAGAGCTTTTCAAGATAGCGGAAGATGTACATCAAAGCTGGAGCGACAGCCTTTTCTGAAAGCCGCATGAGGCTTCCCATCTCTATTGTCATCAGCTTGGAAAGATTCAGTGTCGTTTTGTCCGCGTCAAATATTGAGCCGAAAGCTCCTCCTCGGCAGTACGGATCAAGTCCTGTTCTTATCGTGTTGTCGCCTGTGTCCGGGTCTGTGTAGTTCACATACTGCTGGAACGATGTCAGGTCGCGCATTGAATTATCTTTCCTGGAGAGATACAAAAGAGCATCCATTATCGCCTTGCTCATTTTCGGAGTTGTCTCAATGTTCTGCTGGACAAGCAGGCTCTCGATGAACTGCTGACACCACAAAAGGCTTTCGCGGAATTCTTTCTCTGTGCATTTATCCGGATTCAGAAGCTCGCTGAGCGGCTGGAACGCCACATCGTCTTTCCCCGGCTCTACATAAATTCCGCCGGATGCAACCATGAACGCGCGGCTTGAGAGCTGCTTGTCTATGCAGACAATGTTCGCGTCCTTGTACTTTGTCGCCTGCGCCATAAGCAGAGCCATGAGAGTTGACTTTCCTGCTCCAGTCGGACCGAAAATAAACGCGTGTCCTACATCGCGGACATTCAGATTAAAGAAGAACGGCGTTCCGTAGCTTGTCGAGCAGGTTACAAGAGGAACAGCAGAGCCGCACGTTTCAAGAGTGAAGTCATTGTAAAGCATTCCCTGCCATGCGGAGCTTAGAGGAATGATGTTCGACATATTCTGCGTGGATATGAGAGGACGGCGGATATTCGCATAAACGTTTCCAGGCATCATTCCTTCCCACGCCTCCATGTTGTTCATTTTTTCTTCTATGCATGAAAAACCGCACGAACGCACAACCTGCTGAAGTTTCCGTGATTTCTCCTTCGCCACGGAGAGTTCCTTGTCCCAGCACATAAGGCTGCTTGTGTAGTATCCAAGAACATAGTTTCCCATCGCAATGTCCGCCTGAATCTGGCTCGCCTCGCCTTCCATTGTAACCGCGCCGGAATTCTCGCGGTCAATCTCGACATTCGCGGCAAGCTCAGTAATAATTGTTCCGGCGCTTTTTCTTGCGGAGTACATCCTCTTCTGGTACTTGTCCGCCTCTTTTGAAGACATTTCCTTGCTCATGGGAATGAACCTTGTTGTCCACCGGAACTCCTGCATTGTCCGGTTCAGCTTGTCAAAGACAGCAGGATAAGTGCTGCTCGGAAAATCCATCACGGCGATTATTGGAACATAATAGTCCCCGATTTTAAGCGGCATTGAGGTCTTCACGTCCATATCGCAGATGTAGTTGTCAAGGAAAAAGAAAGTGTTCTCAGGATAGAACATATCCTGCCGTCTCATGCTCACCGATGATTTTATGTAGCTGAAAAGCTCCGAGTCATCAAGCCTGTGGCACCAGATTTTTGTCGAGAGAGTTCCCATCGCCTTGTCAGTTTCGTCAAGGAAATTCTCGATTTCCTTTTTCATTCCGGAAAGATTTTCCGTGCCGTGGGAATGCTTCTCGTTTACACTCTTCTTCTTTCCGCTTCTGAAAAAAATCGATGCAGCCTTGTTCTCGATGTCTCCCGGAAGCTGGTATACAAACGAGATGTAATAGTCGGTCGTGAAATGCTCGCCGAACTTGTGGTAATTTTCCGCGCGCCTCTGGTCTATGAGCCAGCCTGCAAGGTTTGAAAATTCACCTGCAGGATATTCCTTTGTCTTGTATCTTTTACAGTCAAAAAAAATCGCCCAGCCCTCCTGTTGCGCCAATGCCATTGTCGTGCGGTTGAACAAAGCCGCCATAGCCGCAGTTGAAGCTGGGGACGACGACTCAAGGTCGGGATATTCAACCTGGTACGATGTCATCAAAGCACCATTCTTTAATAAACAGACACCGGGCGACATTATGAATGAGTAAGGGCTGATATATTTAAGCATATTCGCGCTTTCCTTGTTCAGCCTGAAAAAGTCAAGAAACGGCACATCCATCAGACTGCCCTCCACAAGTTAGGCTGCATGAGCCTGTCAAAAAGAATCGTCATCATGTACGGGTCGTCCTTGCAGAGCATTTTAGCCGCTACAAACAGAACAATTCCTATGGGAAAGCACCACACGCTGACCATGTTCATCAGTACAATTGTAAGAACAAGAATAACCATAGCAGGAGCAATCCCGATTCCAAGCACGACATTCGGCTGAAGAAGCACACGGTGAACCGGCACTGCATAGTCATATAAGGTAGGTTCGTTTTCCAAGTTGTCCTCCAAGAAAATTAAGATTCAGACAGACAGCAGAAGTTCTAGCATCTGCCGTCCGTTTTTCCCCTTTATGCGATTCCAGCAGACAAGGAATTCACCGCAGGAATGATTTTTTCTGTCATTGAAATCTCAAAATTCAAGTCGCCGAGAAAGTAAGAGCAGATTCCTGACGAGCACAGAAGAATCAGAGTTCCGATTATCCACGGAGCGAACTTTTTGAGAATCTGTCCGCCTCCGCCCTGCTGCCCTGCGACAACCACGCCGATTGCCTCTATTATCAGCGCGACAAGAAGAAGGACTTTAACCCATGTTGACTGCAAAAGCGATAGGATTTTGTCGCCCCAGGTGTCAAGCTGTTCAATAGTGTCGCCTCCGCCTGCCGCAAATGTCGGAGCTATAATCATGAACAGCATGAAAACCGCCATGAGAAATTTTCTGTCTGTTATAAAGCCTTTGATTTTGAGAACGGCTTTTTTAGTTTTTTCGGACTTCATAAAATACTCCTTTCTGTCCTGGATTGAATTTCTGGTTTCTGTTCGTGTTCTCAATTTCTGTTCAAAAAAAGGCAAATAAATTTCTATTCGTGCATGAAGATGTCTTCACAAAATCATTTTCTATTCGTCAGCCTGAAAATATGTTTTCCCGAACACCTCCTCAACTTATAAGATTGTTGTTCTCAAGGTCTTCCATAAATGAGCCAACACTCATCTGCTTGGTTTCAACAACCTCGCTTACAACAGGGCCGTTCCTCGTCGGCCTCATGTGGACTAGAAGCTGAACCGACTGAGCCACATCGGGAAGCTCGCCCGGAATCACCTCGCGCAGAAGGTCTCGGATTCTTGAGAGCATCGAGAGCGCGCAGTTCGCGTGTACTGTCGTGATTCCGCCTGTATGCCCTGAATTCCATGCCTTCAAGACCTCGTTTGTCACATCGCCGTAGCGAAGCTCGCCGAAAATAATGCGCGACACATTACAGCGGAGAGCGGTCGCAACTGCTTTCAAACAGTCCTTTCCGGCCGCCCAAATCGGCACAAAGTCACGAGCTTTGCACTGAATCTCGCCTGCGTCCTCGACAATATAAAAGCGGTCATCCGGCGTGAATTCCCTCATCTTGTCTATGGCCGCATTTAGGAGCGTAGTTTTTCCGCTTCCAGTCTCGCCGCCAATGACAATATTAGAGCGTTTTCTTATATGCTCTATGAGCAGGTCATAGCGTTCCTTTGTAATCCGCCCGGATTCAAGATAGCTTTCAAGAGAAAAAATCTTTGCCGGAGGACGGCGTATAAAATACATAGGATTTTGCGCGGCACGCGGCGGCAGGATTCCCTCAACTCGGATTTTCCAGTTTGGAAGAACACCCTCCACAATCGGATTGTCCGGGTCAACAGTAACGCCGAGAACCGCTGCCGTCGCGTAGATTATTCTTGTGGTGGTCTGGTCGTCAAAGAAAATTCCTGTGAAGTTCTTTTCCATTCCAAGCCCCTCTACAATAAGCTCACCGTTTATTCCAATCGCGATGTCAGTCACATTCCTGTCCTCGATAAACGGAACAATCAATCTCATGTCGTCTTCAAGGTTCTTCATCCACTTGTCGAGCTTAACCTGCTGTCCGAATCCGTCCATTCCTGTCATGCCGGGTCGCCTCCCTGCTCGTAAGCGTCAAGAATCATGCTTTCAAGAACCCCTGAATGGTTGGACTTGAGAATCTTCGTGCAGTCCCTGACGAATCTTTCGTATTCAATGTTCACAAGCTCGTCGCTGTTTATCTGCCTGTTCGGAAACATCTTCATGATGAATTTCGTCTGCTGCATGACAATCAGTGCGAGAAGCTCAACTTTGTTCTCCAGATAGCGGATTTTTCTTGAGTTCTCCACCAGCGAGGCATGAACGATTTCTGAGTCGCTCATGCTGCGGTTGATATAGTTGCTCAACGCCTGGCGGATAATCTCGCTTTCAGTCGTGTTATGCTCAAGAGCCTTACTTTTTATTAAATTTTCCATCTGCTCTGTCATACGAAGCTGCTTCAGTACGCCGTATTTCACATAGCTTTCTTTCTTGTTGTTCTTCACCGCTCAATCTCCTTTTCATGGTGATTCTTTGAATGGGATTTCTGCTCCAGCCTTTTGTGAAGCTCGATGTTTTCTTTCTTAAGCTGAATATTTTCTTCTTTCAGCCTGTCAACCATTTTCACGGCGTTCTTGAAGCCGTCCAATAAACCGTGCTCGCACTCACGCTCAAGTCCGTCAACATTCACCGTTGTTTTTTCATACAGCAGCCTTGATTCCGAGTTCTTTTCTGTTTGTGTTGACTTTTCGTTAATTTGTGTTATCTTATCAATGGAAGCGATGACAGCTCCCACCTGTCTGCTGATAGAGAGGAATTCAGGTGCATAGCCATATTGTGCGTTCACCGCTTTTATGGCATCTGCCGCTTCTTTTTTGATGACATTGTTTTCATCATTCTCCGCAAAGCCTGTTATAACCCAGTTTTCATCACTTCCAAGCCATTGTTTTGAAACACCGACAAATATAGAATTTTTTCTGATATTAAGCCTGTTCTTTGAGATGTCATCAGGAATTACGGTTTCTACAGTGTCTTTTATCAGATAAAGCAACGCGGAAATTTCCTTTTCATCAAGTCCGTCTTTTCTATAGCGGCCGTCTATGATGTGCTTTATTCCGAATCCGCCAGTATTTTTCTTCTCAAGGTTTCCGAGAGTGCCGTTAGCAAAAATAACATCTCCAAGAACAGGATTCTTTATTATCATCGAGCTGTCCTTTTCAATGACTTCCGCAATCTGGGAAAAAACTGCAAGATTCTCTTTATTCATATCTTCCATACTTCACTTCCATTAAAATTTTGTCTCGCGCCCGGCGTCCGCAAAAATGTCAAAGTCGCCTGGAATCGACTGCGTTACCTCTATTTTCTCAATCCGCTCGATTGTCCTCTGGATTGAGCTTTCCACGTTGAAATGTTTCTTATGATGGCTCGGAAGCTTTTTAAGCCTTGCGTAAATCTCGTTCATCTCAGGAACTTTTCCGAACGCCTTGTCCTTGAATCTAGGGTCTTCGTAATAGACAACCTTCTTTCCCTTGTACGGCGGCATTTGACCGTTGAACACAATGCAGCGCGAGAAGTCCATCTTCATAAGCTCGTCGGGATTCACAAGGCTTGTCTGCGTCTCCTGCGAGCTTCGCGATATATTGCTGAATCCGGCCTGCCACTTTGTGCCTGAACTTGAGATGTTGTCCAGAAGAACGGAGCGGTTTCCGATTGTCTCTGAAAACTGCCTTGCGTCCTTTATGTTTCCGGGAGCAAAAAGAATGATGGTCTTGCAGTGGTCAAGGAACGGATGGTTCTCGCCGTAGACATCGACAATCTGGTTCAGCGACTGGCTTACGATAAAGAAAGTGACTCCGTAGCCCGCGAGAATTCCGGCGTTCAATGCTATGTCCGGGAAATATCCAAGCACCGGGAACTCGTCCAGAAGAAAGAGGCACGGAATTTTGAGCTTGACGGCGTTCGCGTTTGTCGTTCCGCTTGAAAATTTCTTAATCATGAAAGTGATTATCATCCTGAATACCGGGCTGATTCGCTTGATGTGGTTGTATGGAACAATGAGGTAAAGGCTGATTCCGTTCCTTCCGTTGATAAAGTCGTCAACACTGAAATCCGAGTATGCGGTCGCGTTTTTTAGAAGAGGATCCTGGAACAGGGAAATCTTGCTGAATACTGTGGAATAAGTTGAGGCGCGCTCCTTCGGTGTCTGCGTCTCCGAGCGGTTCGCCGCCTTTACAATAAGCTCGTGGATAAGAGAACTTTCGTGTCCTGAGTCGTCAACGTGGACACCGACCTCCCTCATCTGCGCGAGCATTGCAGCTCCAGGTCCGCCGTTCTCCTCGTCATCGCCATTGTTGTCATCGCTACTTGCCTGGCTGAAAATATCAAGGACTGTGGAAAGGTTCTTGTCCTTCCATGCGATGTAGCGGCAAAAACGGACGTGCATGACAACACCTGCAAAAATATCGCGCGCCGTGTTGTTGAAATACTGGGTAGCTCCGTCTGAGGCAGCCTTGGCGTTGTCCGCTCCAAAGAAAATCTCGGCAATCATGTCCGCCCAGGAGAACGCCTCGCTAGGGCTGTCGGGAATCTCGTGAATCGGATTGTAGTGCGCAGTGTCGCCGTCAGGGTCGAGAGGCCGGAACGGAATGCACGTGCTGAACTTTGAGCGGTAGCCTGCCGAAGCCTCCCAGTTCTCGCCCTTCGGGTCGAAAATCACCATCGAGCCGCGCCCTTTTATGATTTTCTTTCCGGTCTTGCTGTCCTTTCCCCAGTACGGAACGCCGTAGCTCAGGCACGTGGGAATTACAGTGCTGACGCCCTTTCCGCTTCGTGTCGGAGCAATCATCCAGGTGTTCGTGCGTCCTGAATGGCACACGACCGGAGCGACATGGACTTTCCTGGTAACAAGATTCTTCGGAAGGTCTAAAACAAGGCTCGCTTTTTCCCTGTCAACATGATATCCGACATTCGCGCTTGAAAGCTGTCCGCAGATTACACCGCGCGGCTGGAGCATTCCGAACTTCTCAAGGTCTTTCCTTGTCGCCCATCTCGCGGTTCCGTGTATATGCTGGTTCTTCTGGTGAGCTGAGACAATTACGCTTGTTATGAAGAACAGAAGCACCGCCACGACAAGGCCGATGAACACCGCAGGGGCTGCCTGAAAAAAATAGTACGAGTACACATCGTCAAAGGCATACTTGAACATTCCAAGAATGAATATGAGCGGATTGTAGACGCGGTACGAGCCATTTAAAATGAAGAGCGGCCGCCCGATGACACTATAGTCATGATTCATAAGGACGGCGAATTTTTGTGTGGTCAGAATCAGACCTGTTAAAATACACAGAATCGGAACAATCCAATTAAGCACGGCAAGCCAATAGACTTTATGCGCCGCGTCAGGGTCTGTGCGGATGAATTCTTCTTTGTCTTTCAAAACAACTTTTCCCCGGGCGGGCAGAAAATATTGTTTTTATTACATAATTATTTCTTAATTTACAATACTATTTATTTGTAAAAACAGCAATATAAAAACATTACATCGGAACGCTTTTCCAAAACAACTTGAAAAAAAAACTTGACAATTCAAAAACAATGCTATAAACTGCTAAGCATGAACACAAGCAACTGGGGCGGAAAAAGAAAAGGCTCTGGCCGGAAGCCCACAGGAAAAAACATCGTGAATATGACTCTAACTTTTCAGAACGCAAGACAAGCTGAAATAATGCGCTCGCTTGCCAAAAATGCAGGGCTTACGGTGAGCCAGCTTGTGATTAAAAGATTCGGGCTTGAGCATGTGCAGTACACAGAGCCTCTTCCCGAGAGCATAACAGGAAACAGAAGGCTCTGCTAAGGAGATCCTAAAAACATTCCCGGACGGAAAACAAGCTTTGTTTTTTTTATTTCATTTCCGCTGGGAATCATAACTGAATTACGCCGCCGCTGTCCGGAAAGCTAGCATAGCCCCGCGCCGTAAATAACCGCAAGAAATCAAAACACTGGAGTTATTTATGACAGCGCAGGAACTCAAGAAATCCCACCCGGACGTCTTTTTCGTGAAGACAAAAAAATTCATCGACAGACCGAACTACTACCTAATCAAGGAATCCTACATTCCAGAGGACGACTCGCCTTTTCCAGAGGTAAAACAGCTAAACGAGAACACACGCCTTTATCCTCTTTCAATCACAGCATATCCTGGAGTCTTGAAAAGAATGAGCGCGATGGAAGCCGGAGCATGGGCTGTTACAAAATGCCGCCAGCAGAAATGGGAACTTACTCTGGACAATTTCCAATGCTGCCTAGCAAACCTTGAGATGGACTTCTAGCCGGAATTTCTCCGCAAAAAAACTCAGATTCTTACAGAAAAAAAATACCCTCCACTTGAAACTTTTTCGGGGGGGGGTAAAATGTATAGTATAAAAAACAATTCGGAAGGAAACAAAAATGATAATCACAGCGATTCTTTTGGCAAAATGTATTCTATTCTTCTTTTTTCTGCCTACGATGATTCTAGGCTACATAGCACACGGAATCCATAGCAACATTATTGAACCAATATCGCACAGGCATGGAATCATCGCAGGAGTAATGACATTCATTGTGTATGCGCCGACTGTCTTTGTGGGCGGATGCTCTGTCATCTACATCGCCTCTGAAATCATAAAGGCATTCAAATGAGAAATATCAGGAAACCGACGGCAATTTTAGCCGCAGTGTTCATAGCCATTATTCTGTCATCATGCGCGACAAGCCGGAGCTTCTTCGACACAAGACCTTACGAGGAGACTGAAGAAGAAAAGGCAATCCAATATCCGTTCAAGGTGTTCGGCTGGTACAAGAACAAGCTGATTGAGATGGAATTCAGAGACAAGAGCAACCTGATTGTCTCATTTCCGAGAATCGGCGGAGCAAAGAAAGTCTACTATAAATACCAAATGTACAGCACACTTTATTCCTGGAAAAAAGGACACAGCGACATGCAGCTATGCGGAATCGAGTTTAAAGTAATTTGCGCACTGGAAAAGCCTTATTATGGATTCGACTGGCTTACTCTCTGCCGGAAAGGCGACTTCTCAAAGCCGATAAGCGACCCGATGAACTACACCTACCGCCGCACAAGAAACAAGATGGCGATGATGGACTTCTTCGGCGACAGCCTCACATACAGGAAAATCGAGGAAGGAGATTTCGACCTGTCCTACAGCGCGCTTCCCATCATAAGATTCCAGAGAATGGACGAGGAGATAAGGCAGGAAAGACAAAAAAGAAGGGAATACCAGCGAACCGGCGGAAACACATCAATCCGCAGGCAATATTAAAACAGATGAAAATAAAATTTTCATAAATTAAAACTATCTTACAAGGAGTTTACAAAAAATGAAGAAAACAGCAATCACAATAGCGGCTCTTGTCGCCGCGACATTGCTCATGTCATGCTCGGACGGAGGAAGTTCTGGAAGCGGCGACGACAGCGAGAACCAGAATCCATCCGCCGGGGGGGGCACTACAGCAACAGCAAAGTTCGACCTGAACCTGCCTGACAACACGAATCTTGAATACGGATATTCAAACAACGAGAAGATTTCCGACATAACAAAGGAAAAAGGAACTGCTATAACACTTCCCAGCACAGCCTGCTACTATTCAAAATGGAGCGGAGAAACTTTCATCTGCAACTACAAGTTTTCAAGCTGGAACACAGAGGCGGACGGAAGCGGAAGCAGCTACAACGCTGGCGCTTCTTTCACTCTGAATGAAAATATTACTTTCTACGCTCAATACAAAGCCTCATCATCAGACGGCAGCGGCAATGACGACTCTGAAAGCGGCAGCTTTCTTGACGTCGCAACAACAACTCAATACTCAATGAAAGTTGGAGAAACTGTAAGGCTCAAAGCATCATGGGCAGAAGAATGCAGCTATTCGATTTATGAGAACGAAGATGACGCAATCTCTCTGAACAACGGCACTATCACAGCGGAGACAATCGGAACTGCAACAGTCAAAATAACATCAAGCACTAACTCCTCAAAAGCAGGCTACTGCATTATCACCGTAACATCGGACTCGTTCAGCGGAACAGGGCTTGACTACAAGATGATTGGAAAATGGACTGACGGAGACAGCTACATACAGCTCAACTCCGACTATTCAGGATATATGAAGGTCTACCTGAACAGCTCTGTAGTCCAGGATGTGTCATTCAACTGGGCAACACGAACAGAAGGCAGCACGAAGAAATACAAATACCTTAAAATTTCAAATGCTACTGACTACCTGAACAAAGACTTTACAATAATCTCTGTATCCTCAACAACCTTAAAACTTAAAGGCTACCTTGCCTTCGGCAAGCCGGAAGAGACAAGTTGGACTAAGGAAAACTAAAAACAGTTGCCCTTGTCATAAAACAAAACAGCTCCGCAAAATTTTCATTAAGTCTGCGGAGCTGTTTTTTTTCTAATAAACCAAGCCTTACTGCCTGCTCAGATTCTTCTGGCAGTTTCTGACCTCAAGATAGACAGGACGCCGAGCCGTTTCGATACTTGCATTATGGTAAATTTCAATGTTGAGCCAGCCAATCATCTTCTGGACTTTCACAGTCTGGTCTGTTGAATTTCCAGCATAGCAAGAGACATTCTCCGTCATCACATGAGGGTCGATAGACATATGATAGTCAGCATGCCCTACTGAATCCCAAATAGCCTTGTTGTATTTTACCTGATACCAGAAATCACCATCCGAGCGGTCCGTTGTCGAGCTTCTCTGGTCTCCAGGACACCACCAGTACGCAATGCTCCAGAATTCCTGGTTTGAATAGAATCCGTTCAGGGAAGAATCCTTGACCTTTCCAAAAGAGCTGGACTTCACAGGAACATCACGCTGGGAGGCATTTGTGCTGGACCAATGGTCCTCACGGCCGTTCTGTCCGCCTGCCCAAAGATAGAGAATCTTGTTCGTGCTGCAAAGCGACTGCATATCAGATGTGGTCGGTCCTTTAGGATGGTATTTCACAAGAGTGGAGTAATCCGTCGAGAACAGCCCCAGCGAGCTTCTGTGGTCAGTCGAATGATTCTCATATCTATCAAGCCACCACTGCAAGGTCGTCTTCCAGTTCAAAATCTGAGTTCCGTTATATGTAGGCCTGTACGCCTCGGTTACCCAGTAACCTTTCTCAATCTGGTCTGCGACATTGCTCTTGAAAATCAGGTTTCCGCTGTCATCTGTAGTTCCGACAAGAGCGCAGGTATAAGCCGTGGTTTTGTCCGTATTCTGAAACGACACGCTCTTTATGCTTCCGTTCGCCCTGTCCTCGGCTATCCTGAAATTCATATTGATATTCTCGCCGTCACCCACATACAAAGCTCCGCTTGAATCATCCAGCCTTGAAAACTTTCCGTCGCTTCCGATAAATGAGACAACCGGAGTGAGCTTGTCATACCTGAACGCAGCTGTTATCCTCTTCTTTCCTACTTCCTCATAGTCCTTGTTCGGATTCTGCGCGGTTATGTCAATCGAGATATTTCCGGAAGTTTCCGTTAGAGGCTTTATGACGACGCTTCCGCTTCCATCCCCATTGTTCTTAATCTCATAGTCAAAATAGGCAGACGATGTGGAATCCACAGAAATTTTCGAGTCCGCAGGAGAAACCTTGAATTCAAGTTCCCTTGTTTCCGTCGGAACAACCGTGAATGTCGTTGTACCAGCAACACTGAACTCATAGTCCCACGCAACCCTTACAGCACACTGGGCTTTCGCGCCACCGTCTGTAACGCATGCAAGAGTTCCGCTTCCCTCCTTGATTCCAGAAATCTCAACCTGTCCGTTTCCTTCCGCATCGCATCCAAGGTCTCGGTACTCGAAGTAGTCCTCGTCCACTCCCTGCGACATTGTCCAGGTAAGTATCGCGTCCGCCGGGCTTACCGTATATTTCAGAATCTTTGAATGGAACGGCTGAATCTTTCTTGAATTCGTCTCAAAGACAAGGCTCTTTCCAGCTTCAACAATTACAGTGCATTTTGCGACGCTTGAACTGTCAGGAAGCTTGGCCATAACTGTCGCCTCGCCTACTGAAACCGGATAGATTGTAACTTTCTGTCCGTTTCCCATAACGCGCGCAACATCCTTGCCGTTTGCCCCCTCGCAAGTCCAGATAAGATTATTGTAATCGTTGCTGCTCTCTGCGTTCTCGATTGTCGCCTTGAGCTGGTTTCCGCTTGAGCCTTTGATAATCGTCATGTAAGTTTTGTCGAAAGTAACGGCTTTTTCCGCAGTGCCGGGAACGACCACATAGAACTGCAATGTGCTTGCCGCCTTTTCATGAGAGCAGGTTATGACAGCCTCGCCGCTCTTCAGCGCGGTTATGTAAATTGACTGCCCTTTCACTGTTCCGTCTGAGCTGATTCCTGTAACCTGAACAATATCGCTGTCAGAGGTTGTCCATTTCAGATTGTACTGGTCGGAATTTGTGACTCCAGTTCCTGTAAGCGTCGCGCTCAGGCTCTGACTTTTTCCCTTGTTCACAGTGTAAATCGTTGTGGAGGCCGTTATGTAGACAGCATCGACAGCCTTCTCCTTTACATAGACCATCATCTCGGAGCTTGCCTGCTCAACACCGGTGCTTGTCGCAACAAGACGCGCCTTAACAGTTGTTGTTCCCGAACCAACCGCCGTAATCTGCGCAACAGACTTTGTTCCCACAATAGAGCAGATATTGCTGTTTTCTACAGAATACTCAATGTGAGTTGAGACTGTCGTGGTCGGAACTTCCATATTCACAAACTGCACGCTGCCCTGCTCAATCGTCATGCTTTCCTTCGGGAACGAGAATTCTGAATACTGCTGCACGTTCACGATTATCTGCTGGTCGTAAGCCGCTTTCGGGTGGTGAATAGTTATAGTTACGCTTCCGGTCTGCTTAGGCGTAATCGTGCAGACATTCGCGGAATACTGAAAATCGATTATGTCATAGACATCAAGCGACCAGCTGAAATTGTACTTGTCGTTGGTGCTTCCGTTTACAAGAGTCGCCGTTACAGTCCTCGCACCGTCCGTCGGCTTCATCGTGATTATGCTGCTCGGAACACTGATTGAGCACTCGCTTTCCTTTACCTCATCACAAACAACAAGAATCTGAGCCGGATAAGCGGCTTTTGGATGGGAAACCGTGATATATGTAGTTCCGGCTTTGAGCGCGCGAACTTTTCCAACCTCATTCTGTCCGTACACCGCACATATAGAGGAATCATTTGTAGACCATACGAAATCAGATAAATCGCTCTGATTGCCGCCGACCAAATCCGCCGTGATTGAGGTGTACGTTGTCCCGACATTCAGGTTCATAACGCTTGACGTAAGCTGTATGAAAGGATTTGCCGCAGCAGCAACCGGATCAACACATTGGGCGATAATCTGGAGCGGATACTGGCAGTACTTGCTTGTTACGGTAATCATCGCAGTTCCAATTCCGTTTCCCTGAAGAACCGCTGTCGCACTGCTTGAAGTAACATCCACGACATTCGGATTGCTTGAAGTCCATGTATAACCGTCAAGAACAACTGAGTCAGAATTCTTCACGCTGACAGATACGCTCTTAGAGTTTCCCTCGCCTACAGCGACAACGTTGCTGCCTGTCGTAAGATAGACATATCCTGCAAGTTCCTCAGAGGAATTTCCAACAACAACAAGAACCTTCTTTGTAAGCTCAGTAGCTGTATGTGAAATTGTGATTTCCGCCTGACCGCTTCCCACCGGCTTTATATAGGCAGTTCCGTTTGCAGATTGAGCTGAAATTTTAGCAACATCCTCATTGTCGATTGAGAACTGAAATCTGTTAGTGTCTGAGCCGGAATAATTGGCAAGAACAGCCTGAATCTTCTGCGCAGCATCATCACGGAGCATTGTAATAACATCCTGAGATGAAATATAGACAAGCGGTTCTGCCTCCGGAATCACGTACTCGCTTCCGACACGGACATAGATTTTCAGCGTGTTCTGGCTTTCCGGGTGAGAGACATTTATTACAGTCTCGCCCTCGCCTGCCGCTGTTATTGTCGCGGAAGTTCCGTTCGCCTGTACTGTCGCGACAGATTCATTTTCAACCTGCCATTTTATTGAAGAATACTTGCTTGCAGAAAGATTCACCGCGCTCACATTCACAGACGCTGTTTTTCCAGCTGATTTCAGCGAGACAACGTTCTGCGTGGTTGTAAGATATACTTCCGGGTCAGTCTGAACCGTCCCGACAGGATAGACCGTTATCTTGAAGCCGCATGAGTATCCGTCGATTGAGCCAGTAAGCGTGCAAGTTCCGGCTTTTAGTCCTCTTATCGTGCAAGAGAGCGGATTGTACGAATTCTTGTCCACTGAAATAACCGCCGGGTCGGAAGTCGTCCATGTGAACATCGAGAAGTCGTAGCTTTTTGTCTCGTCGGTCACCTCATCGTACTCATCGAATCCGACAGCATTGCAGAAGACCGTGGCTTCCTTTCCAGCCTCAAAGTTGTAATAGAGTTTGTCGGAATAAAGAGCCTTCATGCTCATCAGCGTCTTCTCGTCATCGGCTGTCATGACAAGGACTGTCTTGTCCTGCTCTGCCTTGTTGTGGCTCACCGTTATATGCGAGATTGTCTGCCCTGTTCCATAGGACGGAGCTTTTATTGTGGCGGAAGTTCCGTTTCCAATAACTGACAGTCTTGTGTCGTCGTTGCTCCATTTTATGTTCTGCTCATCTGATGATGACTTGTTCTTTCCGTTAAGCCCGACAGAATACTCGGTCTCATTGCCGTTAAGCACGCGCACAAGTCCGTTTCCTGTAAAATAAAGAGGCTCTTCAAGAACGGCGTCCTTGTTCAGAACTTTAACCAGAATTTCCGTTGGATAAACAATCTTCGGGTGGCTCACAGTGATTACGGCCGTTCCCTCGGATTTCGGCGTTATATATGCAGTTCCGTAGGCATAACTCATCGCTGCCGCCCTTGAATGAACCGCGCTTCCGTCCGTTGTTTCAAGGCTTATGACATCTCCGCTTCCCGATGACGGCGAGCTTTTCACAGTCCAGACAAAGCCCTTCTCGTCTCCGTCATCGCCACCGCGCAAACTTACCGAAACAGATGTTGTGTCAGCGCCGACTTTCGTTCTTATGTAGTTCTGACTTGTCGTGATATAACACGAGGCGTCAACAGCGTCCTTCAGCTGACCTGTTACAATACAGAGAACCTCACGCGGATAAGCGGCTTTCGGATGAGAGATGATAAGCTTCGCGCTTCCGTTTGCAAGACCGCGCAGCATTACCTGGTTTCCAACAGACGATACAATCTCCGCCGCGCTCAGGTTGTCCAGGGAATAGCTGTACTCATCAATCGAATAGTCGCCGATGTCGATATTCTCAAGCATACTTGTTACAGTCTGCTCGTCAGTTCCGTTCAAGGTAATCATTGTCCTGTCCGGCTTTATGTAGACATTCTTTACAATCGTGATTACTCGGCACAGAATATCAAGAGGATACGCCGCGTCAGGATGAGTGATTCTTAAAGTGCAGCTTCCGCCACGCAGAGGTGTTACAACAGCATTGTTTCCGTTGAACGAAAGCCCAACCGGAACTTCATTTGAATCCTTTGAAACAATTTCCCACTTGAACGCACTGTCCAGAGAGCCTTCCTTTCCATTCACAAGTGAACAGTTTATTGTCTGCTCGCCGTCGCCATAGTTCATTGTAAGGATATTCGTGGATGTCGTTATATAAGGGACATTTGTCGCATCGGCAAAAACATAGACTCCCATGTAATACGGATAGCTCGCCTTGTTGTTTATAACCTTGATTCTCGCATAGCCGGAATCCTTCGCGGTTATAAGGCAGTACTGGCCAGTCGGCTGGATTGTGGCAACAGATGAGTTGTCTATAGTCCAGGTATAGCCGTCAATATCGGAAGCGTCTCCGCCGTAAAGAGAAACAAAGACCTTTTCCGTAACGCCCGGACTTGTCTGCAAAATAGATGTGTTTGAATAGATGTAAGGCTCGGTAGTTTTTTCATATCCCTGTTCAAACCCAGAAACAGTTATTATGCAGGTCGCGTCATATCCGCCGTAGGAACAGCGAAGCGATGTCTGTCCTTCCGAAATAGCCGTTATCGTCACACCGAAATTCGAGGCTGTGTCGCAGCTTATTATTTTTGAATCATAAGACCACTTGAACTCGCAGTCCCTTTGGCTTGTGGAAGGATTTACCTTTATTGTAATGTAATCCAACGAGCCGACTTTCATTGAAAGCGTTGACTTCGCAAATGAAAGCGAGCTGATTTTCACATCACCATCATCGCCGCCGCTGTCGGACACATCGTTCCAGTGGCAGCCTGAGATAGCAAAAACTGCCGTAATAATGAGCAGCTGAATAGCATTTCTTAAAAATTTCATCTTTTACTCCAAAGATTTTTTTTTCAATGTCTATTCGTGCGCTCATTTTTGTTTCAGTTTTTTATAATGAAAAATCCGCTTCTATAAACTTTCTATTCGTGACAGCGAACCGTTCATATCCGTTTTTTTTAGCGTGTTCTTACATATTTTCTTGTAGCCTGGTTCACCTTGCACGGCGGAAGCTCAAGCGGAACATTCGTAATCAGCTTGATTTCTCTTCCAACTGGTACTGCAATAGTAGGCTTTATATCCAACGCTCGGTCTATAATCTTGTTCCCGATTTTTGACGACTGAGTCCATACGTCGGTCATGGCATTCTGGATATATTCATTGTTCTGGCTATTTATGCTCTTTGACATATCAGTCTGAATCATCGAGTAGATGGCAATCATTCCCAGAGCCTTCATTGTCGCCCACGGATGGTTCGAGACTTTTCCCTTGTATCCGCTCACGCCCTGCGCGCTCACGCCATTCATGTTGCCCAAAGTGATTCTGTAGCCGTCAGGACGTATAAGAAGATTCCATGCCACCTGAACCTTGTCCTGCCCGTAGCTGACAGAGCTGTTGTATGTCGCATAAAGAAGAGAGCCTTCGGGAATCAGGAGAAGCGAATGGTCGTAGCTTGAATACACATTCTGCGTTACTCTGGCAATCACAACGCCCGGATTGTCCGTGTTTATCGCAGTTACAAGCGCGCCCGAGATAATTGTTCCGTCCCAGAGCGTGTTGTACGGAAGAAACTGTCCGTTTCCACCTCCGTTTTCCTGCTTATTGAAGAATTCCTCACGGTTGGACTGGTAAGCCGCGCTCTGGCTCTGGTTTCCGTTGCCGTAGCTTCCGCCTGAGCCGTAGAGTGAATTCTGAATCTGCTGTGTGCGCTGCATCTGCTGCGCGATGTATTCCTCCTTCGTCATTCTTGACGTTGCTGCCGTCTGCGGAAAATTTCCGTTCATGACTGCGCTGACAATATTGGAGTTCGCATTCGCCGCCGCATAATTCTGCCCTGCGATTCCCTCGATTTTTCTAGGCGACTTTGAATTTCTTGTGTCCGGTCGGTCTGACTTTGCAGACGAGGAACGGCTTCCTACAGACGTTACCGGAGCTGTTCCGCTCTGTAGCTCAGGCGGCAGTGTCGAGAGGAGTTCATCCGCGTCCTTCTCGCTCATCGGCTTGTCATCTTTCTTTTCTTCCCCGAAAATCTGCTCCACATTCTCCTTGACTTCTGGAGCTTTCTCAGTCCTTTCCTTGAATTCAATCGCAGTCTTGCTGCCGGACTTGTCAAGCTCACGGCTTTGGACTTTCTTCTTTGACTTCGCCGAGCCTGCCGCCATGACGATAAGGAAAATCACCGCGACCCCTATAAAAATCAGCGCAAGTATATTACCCACGTTAAGCTCGCGCGCCTCGTCCTTTTCATCTTCAGGAGGAGGAAGCTCATCGTCCTCGCTCTCAATCTCGTCGTTTAGGTTCACAGGAGAGGCGTCAAGCTCAAGTTTTTCATCCTCATCGATATTATTTTCCACCTTGCGCTTCCTCCTCTTCTGCGGTGATTTTTTCCGCAATTTTCTGGCTTGTCTTTTTCTTCTCTATCACGACTTTCTGCTTTCCAAGACGGAGAGTGATTTTGTTCACAAGTCGCGGAACGACAAACACATTCTTCTTTACTGAATAATTCTCAATCTCGTTCTTCTCGTTGAAAAGGACTGGAAGTTTTTTCTGAAGCACAATATCGTCCACCTGAATGTAGGTTGACTGTCCGTCATCGTAGACACGCTTTGGCAAAAATTCCGGCTTCTTGAACATAGAGTATTTCATTTTGTAGTCAAAGGACAAAAGCTCCGGGTTCGAGATTCTGATGAAGTCGTTCTCGACGGAGCGGCTTTTTTCCACCGACTTTTTCGCATAGACATTCCGTTTTCCAGGATATGTGAATTTCACAATCGCCATGTGAGAGTCGGCGAAGGACTTAACGCGCAGATGATAGACACGCCGGTCAGTTATGATAATCAGGGTTGAGTCCAGCTTTGAGTACGCCGGCTTAACAAAAAAATGCTGAACTTCCTCACCTGTTTCAGAATCAATTGAAACGCCGGCAGTAAGTTCCCATACGCTCTCGTCCTCGGAGAAAAACGGAGTTCCCTTAACGGTCTCGCCACGCTCAAGGACAATATCTGTAAGGTGATATGGCTGGGCGTAAATTTCATACACAAGATTCTCGTTATACTGATAGAAAAAAGTTCCGCTCTTGTAGTTTTCCGGTTTTACAGTCGCTTTCTTCTGGCTTTCCTTTACAGCGTCATAGCCTGTTTCAAATCCGCGCTCAAGCTCTGGAACGTCTTTCTGCTCAGGAATGTAGACAGGACGGTCAACAAAAACAACTGTGTCCTCCATGTCCTGTACTTTCAATTCCTCCTGAACGTAGTAGCCGTTAAGCTCCGCCTCGTTTCTCTGCTCCTCTTCTTCAAGTGTTTTTGCACCGCTGTCGTCAAAGTCCGTCTGGTTCACGCTTTTTTCAAGGTCTCTTGTCGTTGAACATGACAAGAGCAGAAATGTTGCCGCCAGAACCGACACGTGTCGGTCGATTTTCTTTCTTGTTTTCATTTTGTTTCTCCTGAATAGACCTTTGTGTTTATTTCCTTCATATCGAATGCGGTTATGTAGATTCCAAGAGGATTGTCCTTTATGTCCTCATCGCTCGGCTGCAATGTCTTCACGCTTATTACCGCGCGGTAGGTTACATTGCTCACGACAGAGCCTGAGACCTGCCGAGTCAGAACCTGGTAGTCAATCTGATATGAATCTTTTGAGAGCTTCAGCGGCTCGGTTTGAAAAAGCACTTCCCTTGTACGAGAACCGAAATATTCAAAAGGTTTCTCTTCTTTTACAAGGGATGAATATTTTGACGCTGTTGTGGAAGTCAGAATGTGATAGATTTTGCTGACAGATTTTTTCATCACGGTCTTGTCGGTTGAGAGCGTGTGGTAGAGATTCAGGAAATCCTTGACCTGATACTGGACTGCGACTTCCGGGACATTGAAGTCCTGATAGTTTCTCCGCGAGACAGGCCCGATATATGACGCCTGTCCGAAATCATTCATCGTCACAATCACAGGTATTGAGTCCGGCTGCGCGACCGCATAAAGGCTTATTCCGATTGATAGGAAAAACGCGAGACAGGAAATGACAGCCACAATCCGAAGGATATGGTTTTCCCTGCGAATCTGTCCTGTAATCCAGTCGAAATGCTCAAGCTGCGGATAGAACGGTGTCTGGACTTTTCCGGCAGGAGGATATTGTTTTGTACTCATAAAGTATCTCCAAGGATGGGCGGGCAGATACTTTTGCTACAGATTACAAATTTTCAAGCCTATAGTCAATATTGATTTTATTACATATAAAAATATTTGTAATTTTAGAAACTTATTCACGCTTACCGGAATTTCTTATGCTTCTCGGTGTACCTACAACACGGATACTTGAGTCTGTAACCTGACGCGACAGGCTTCTTGTTCCGTCTTTTATCTCAACTGACTTTCCCAAAAGGTCATCTTTCTTCAGCTGCCAAACAGGAACATAGACAAGGGATTCTCCGCTTCTTATAACAAGAGCATCGTTCCAGCTTTCATCTTTATCAAACGAGATTACATTCTCGACAGTTCCGCTGATTCCGCCGCCTGAGTAAAGCTCAAGTTTTCCGCCTGACTTCTGGTACTCGTCAAAGAATGTGTTGTATCTTCCGGTCGCGACAAGGACTTCCTTCCAGTCATCTTTAAGCTCATAGAATCCGGCTTTTCTGACAGCAAGATTCATCTCTGAAAGAAAAGAAAGACGGTTCTGCATATCAGGGCTTAGAAGATGAGGGCTTATTTTGCCGGGATATTTTTCAAGCTCCTCGTCTAGCTTCGTCCAGCGTCTTGCGACAACAAGATTCTTCTGCGCTGAAATAATTTCCTGCTCTGTTCTTTCCCCGACCATTTGTGTAGCGATGTACGACAGGGTTTCCCTCATAGTCCGCTTTATCATCTCAGGCTGAAAATAGACACGCTTTCCATTACTGTCTCTGCCATTTATGCAGATGTGCACATGACGGTGCGCCGTGTCTGTATGGACTGCCCCCTGCCACAAAAGTTTGTAGCCTGTCATAGTCTCAACACGCCTGATAAATTCGGAGGCAAGAACTTTCAGGTTCACATTCTGATTTTCAGGCGAGATTATGAATTTGAAATGCTCAGGAACTTTCGCAGACTCGTACTCTGAGTTTTCCGTGCCGAAAAGTCTTGGCTTGTCCAGAACTTCATTCTTGTTTTCCTGCGGCATATAGGTTGAAAAATATTTATCATGAGCCTGCATTGAGGAGCTGTGAGAGACCTTGAACATCACGCGTTGGTCTCGCTGATTTACAGAATTTAAAAACAATGCTCCGCCGCGTCCGCCACCTGAGAATCTTCCGCCGTCATCACGACCGACACGTGTCGGTTTTGCCGCAAGCAGCTTTGAGAGCCGCCACATATCGTCCTTCTTGTACGGAACTTTTCTTACCTTGTATAGGTCTTCCTCATAACGCTCTTTAGTCGGACAATTGGAGAATACGTCTTTTATTGAATGTGATTTCATGGGCAGCACCTAAAAATATGGGAGAAAGTAATAAATTGGAACTTCTGTTTTTCGTTCTACATTTTGTATTTTTTCCTCATACTCCTGATACTCGCCCTCAACTTCAAGAACTTTCACAGGCCTGACAAGATGATTCCGAACAATATGCTTCTTTCCATCTTTTCTTAAAAAATAGGTCTGGCTCACTTCAATTTTTATCTTCTGGCCTATGTGATTTTTAGCTACAAGCTTGAGAAGAAAATTTTCTTTAGTTGATTTAATCAGTTCTGATATTTCATCCTCGGATTCACAGTCTTCCAACATTCTTGCCGTTTCTATGAAAAGCTCTGCAAGTTCCGGCACGTTATGAAGGTTATCGCTCAAATATAATAAGAACCGGCTTTCATTTTTATTAAATGATAAGCGAAAAGCCGATGCAGTCCTGAAAATATTTCTGACAAAGTAGCCTTGATATCTTTCTATCAGAATGCAGATTGCAATTGCCGATTTTAGAAAATCTTCAAATGTGTTTATACAAATCTTATTACATATGTGTTTTTTTGATTCCATTTTATTTTGTCTCCTCTATATCAGCTTTTATTTCCTCAAGGTAATATTTAATGTTGTTGTTCAATTCTTATTCCACCAATATCGAGAATCACAAACTGCATTTTTCGTGAATTCTTTGACCTGTTTCATAGAGTAGAATCTTTTGATTTTTTTTGCCCTGGCGTGTTTCAGATACGATGAAATCAAAGTCGGGAACCTTGTAAGCCTTGACTTTAAATCAGCAGAAAAGCCGTAACCACCGTAGCAAGTCCACTTGCCATTGTTCTCCCAGTCACGGTAGAAATAATCTACGGTAATATAATTATTCTTTCTGTAAAATAGAAATGCCTGTTCCTTAGAGAGCAGATTTTTTTTTGTCTCATAGATTATTACAGAGGGATTCATTTTTTATAGCCCTTAAAGTTTAATTTCTGGAATTGGTGTCAAAGATTGAGAGCTTGAAAAGTCTCATAATACAGACAATAAATCCTGTCCCGACATGATAATCAGTGAAAGGAAGTCCTGCGATGCCGATTTTGGAAAGAATCCTGTGTGTCATTGCGCAGCTGATTTTTGGCTCCAGATACAGCATCAGGGCTATTATCGTAGAGATGACCAGGATTTCAAAAACATACTCCGCTACATAAACTAAGTTCTGTTTCATTGTTTTTTTCTCCCTTTAGTATATTTTGCAGAATTATTTTGGTCCGCTGGTAATGTTCGGTACAACCAGCACTACGGCGTTGATTTAATCAGCAGATAACCTTCGTCGGTTAATCGCCGGACCGCACCCTGCGACTCCGTTTTTTAAGGCTTTAGACCCAACGGAAGCGAAACCTGCGGGTATTGGACCGGATGCGACTCGAACGCACGACCTTCCGCTTAGGAGGCGGATGCTCTATCCAGCTGAGCTACCGGTCCGGAATTATTGTCATCTACAAGAGTCGCTTTTTGACCTCTTCAATTATGAACTTAATTGGATGATAATCTTCTTTAATTAGTACCATTTCGGGACTTTGTGGAACTTGTACTTGTCCTGAAGTCACTCTGTTATTTTCTTTTTTTTCTTCATTTCATTCTCCTTGTAAAGAAATTTTTTTCGGCGTAATCGTAGGTACTGCAGGCCTGGTATACTTCGCCATAATATCCTCCAGTATAATTTGATTCGTATAAAGAAATTTTCTCCTTTTCTTTTAGTACAGAAAAGGCTTCTGTAAGCTCATTGAATAATTGATTCCAGTCATAATCAAATTTGCATTTGATAAAGCCACGGATAAATGGTGTTTCCTTGTTGCCATCTTCTTTAGTCATCCATACGGAATCCATAAGAATTGTATGTAAGATTTCGCCTGCGGTCTTACAGCTTACGGAGTTCTTGAGACTGTCGATTCTTTCCAAAGGTACTGTAAGGGACATATACTTCAGCATCAGGCAGACTTTGTTGATTCGGTTCCTGTCAAAAAATATTTCGGTTTCTGTCATTTTATTTCCTCCTTTTATCCTTTCTTCGCTTATGCACATACTATCTGCCTGGAATCATCCTTCTATTCTTGTGTAAGGAATTGCTTCAGTTCAGTAGGGTGTAGTATTTTTCCGGTTTCTATTTCCGTAATCTGGTTATAATGTATTCTGATTGTTTCTGAGACATTCTTGTCTATGTAGACTTTTGCATCAGGGGCGGAGATTGCACTATGTTCCCTTTTTACATAGGCGAGTCCGTTTTTTCTGTAATGCGGATGTCTTTTTAAATCTTTCCAACTGTGCATCATATTCTTCTCGTGGCATACAAAACCAGATAAGGGCTCCATCAATAGTTTCTACGATGACATTCTCTGTTTCGGTTTCGTAACTTATTGAAGATGCTGATAAAACTACTCTGTCTGGTGTTATACAATAAAACAATGAATCATTAGAATCTTCTTCAGATTTCAGTAAATTACGATTCATGTGATTTATTCTATTCTGATTTATTCTATTCATGTTGTTCATAATTAAAAGGGTTAAGCCAGTTATATTATTCATTTATCTTCTCCTTGCAAAATCTTCTCACAAACATTCTAATTAGCGCCAATTGGCGCTAATTGCATTTACCATACTTTAGGTCGATACGACCAATGTGTTTTCCAATAATCCAGTCCTCTGTAACAATGCCTCCATGCGTTATAAAAAAAATCTTGTCGGCAGCAGTCCTGCCATTCTTGTAGAAAAGCACATCATATTGCGCACGGACGACATTCTTTTGTAACTGTGCCAGCTCTGAATTGTAAAATGAATTCTCCTTTCTGCGCTCACGCTCTTTTTTGGTCATTTTTTATTCCTCAATATCCGTTGCTTTTTCCCTCGACCGACACGTGTCGGTTCAGTGCGTTTCTGAATATTCCTCCGGCAGAAAATGTGCGGTGATTCTGTCTTATCCGCTTTTCAATTCCAATCAGCTCATTGTCCACTGAAGAACTTTCAAACACATTCAGATTGCAGAATTTCTCAACTGCTTCAAATGCATTTTCCTTATTCAAAAATTCAACATTAACGCTGACATCGGAAGAATTCCTCATCGCAGAACTCCAGGCTGAGTACCAGCTCAAATATATTCTCTTTCGAATACGCCATTCCTCGTTTTTTAAATCAGGCTTGACCAAAACTAGAAGACAGAACTGAGGTCTGCACATTCCACCGCCGCTGTCATAGCCCACATAAAATTTTCTTAAAATGCCGGAATATTTTTTTCTGAAGAAAGTCCACCGGCTGTTGCTCCATGCTCTCCAGGCACGGAACATTATGTCCGAAATCTCTGCAAGCTCCTGCAATCCGCACCAACCGACATCAAGGGAAATCCTGCACAGCAAGTCCGGCGATTTTTTTATCACCTGAACTATCAAAAATTTTCTCTTTTTTGAGAAATACATATTTTTCCACCAATGACATATATTTTCACGTCTAAACCTGTAATAAATATGTCATTATAGAAATATCTTGTCAATATATAAATATTTCTTACAAAAATACAAATTTCAAAAATCCTATACCAAAATGCAACAGAAATCCACTGTACTACACCGCATATTATAGAAGAAAAAAGACATCCGCATTACAGAAAAAACGCACGTAACACAGATAATTCCATAACTGGAAACGAAATAATACGGCTTGTAGCACAAACCTTTATCTTGCGTCCAAGAGTTACTCTTTTTTCTCTTTTGCTCATTTCATCTCTTTTCAATAACGGCTCTTTTTCTGAAAATTCTTTTAATGACTTGAAAAGCACGACTTTATCGGAAAAAACGCCCTTTTTTAAAAGTTGAACCGACACGTGTCGGTTCAACAGCAGCAGCGGATACACATACTCTTGAAAAATACTGAATATCAAGCTATAAATGGAAATGAACTTCTGCCCGCCCGAAGGAGTTCAAAATGCTTATCATCGCAGAAAAACCGAATGTCGCAAAAGAATTTGCGGATGCACTCTCATGCAGGAAAACCGGCGGAATATATTCCGGAAAAGACACCACAATCACAAACTGCAAAGGACATCTGTTCAACCTTGAAGAGCCGAAACACTACACTTCCGAAATTTTTCCGATTATTCCAGAGAGATTCGATTACCGAGAAAATCCAAAGACATCGGAACAGACTAAAATTGTCATCAGCCTTCTGAAAAAGCACCGCAACGAGGAAATCCTGATTGCGACCGATGCAGACCGCGAGGGCGAAGTCATCGCAAGGGAATGTCTTCTGATGGCTGGAATCACAGACTTCAGCAGGATAAAAAGGTTCTGGGTATCGCAGGCACTCACCGCCGAGGTCATAAAAGACGGAATCAGGAACGCAAAACCTCTGTCAGAATACAATGTGCTTTCTGCTCAGGGCTTCGCACGGCAGCACGCAGACTGGCTTGTCGGAATAAATTTTTCAAGATACATAAGCCGCGCCGCAAACACAAAGCTTCCTGTCGGCAGAGTCCAGACAGCGATTCTAAGCGCAATCTCAGAAAGGTGCGACGCAATAAAAAATTTCAGGAGCGAGAAATATTTTGAGCACTACGGAATTTTCCGACCGACACGTGTCGGTTCAGGTAACACCGAATGCACAGGAATTTACTTTGAAAACAACACAACAAAATTCCCAGACGATTCAAGAAGCCTGAAACTAAAAGAATGTGTCGGAAAGAAAGCAATCCTGAAAGAAAAAAAGGAAGAGGAAAAATCCGTTGAGCCGCCACAACTCTATAACCTGAACTCAGCGCAAAAAGATGCTTTCAAGTTTTTTGGGTACAGCGCAAACGAAACGCTCTCAATAATCCAGTCGCTATACGACGACCTCAAATGCGTCTCATATCCGCGAACTCCGTCCAAAGTGATGGGAAGCGGAAACACCGGACTTTGCCAAGATGTGTTTAACGAGCTTTGCAGAGCATATCCTAAATACAGGCAGCTTGCCGCAAGCGAGGATTTTTCCGTTTCAAACAAGAGGTGCTTCAACGACAAAAAACTCGAAGCCCACCACGCCCTGATTCCGCTGAAAGCCCTTCCTGAAAACGCAGACGAAAAACAGATGAACATCTACACGCTGATTCTTGAGCGTTTCATGGCAGCCTTCCTCCCGGAGTCAAAATATATCCAGCAGGTCTATATTCTTGAAGTCGGAGGAAACACATTCAAAATCTCCGGAAGAAAGACAACAGAACCAGGCTGGAAAAAGTTTACTGATATATTGTCCGACCGACACGTGTCGGTTCAAAGCAAAGAATCTGAAAGTGAAGAACAAAGCCTTGACGGAATCGACTGGAACTCGCTTGTACTTTCCGAAACAGAGACAAAGGAAAAATGGACAAAACCTCCGAAATACTTCAACGAGGCAAGCATTCTCTCATTCATGGAAAATCCAAAGCCCGACCGACATGTGTCGGTTCATAATGAACAAAATGAAAAACTTACAGGACTTGGAACTCCGGCGACACGGCACACGTTCATTCCTAAGCTCACTGCAAACGGATACATTGAACTCCAGAACAAAAATTTCATCTGCACAAGACTCGGCGAAACACTCCTTTCCGCATTGAGAAATTCCTCATTGAAACAGGTTGCCGACATATCAGCGACAACTCAGTGGGAAAAAGATCTTGCGGAAAATCCTGAAACCTTCGAGAAAAAAATGAAGGACTTTGTGAGGCAGGCTGTCAGCACGGAAATAAAAATCGACCACATAGGAATCACAGAGAATGAAATCAAATGTCCAGCCTGCGGAAAGCCTGTAAAAGAAAGTGCGAAAAACTGGTTCTGCACAGGCTACAAGGACGGTTGCAAATTCAAGTCGCTGTGGAAAGAAACACGAGGAACAAAATTCACAAAGTCGGACATAAAGGCTTTATGCGAGGGGAAAAAGACCGCACTCAAAAAATGCACGAAGAAAGACGGCGGAAGCTATGAATGCCGCTTTATCCTGAACAAGGATAACTTCTGGGAGCTTGAGCCACTGTTTGAAAAAAGAAATAAAAAATGAACCGACACGTGTCGGTTCTAACATCAGGCTTGTGGGAAACTCAGAGGCACTTCCAGATGCCGCCCGTGCCTAAGCACGGCTTGAGTTTTCCATAAGCCCTCATTTCTCATCTTGAAAAAACAGTTTGACATATCAAAGTAATTGTGCTTATTTAAACAAATCGGACTTTGATATGCGGCAAAACACAGAATTCGGAGAATAGAAAGAAACCTGCAAATTCTTTTGGCGGCTGAATATCCAGTCCGGCAAGGAATCTGCCAAATGAAATACACACTTGAACACGTCAGAAACAAGCACCTGACAATCTGCGAACGCACTCTTATCCAGCTCAGACTCAAGGACGGACACACGGCCTACTCAATCGCAAAAGAAATAGGCTGCGCATACAACACCGTCAAGAACGAAATCAGAAGAGGCTCAAAGCAAATGTACAGAAGCCGCCGCTTATGCTACCGTGCAGAAACAGGACAGGAAAAATATAAGGCAAACCGCGCTAACTGCCACAGAACCGGAAAATTCCGTGAATGCGCGGAGTTCATAAACCGCATTGAAGACAACTTCTCAAGCCCTCTGAAAAAATGGTCGGTGGACGCCTCATCAGGAAGGCTAAGAACTGAAAGAATCTTCACAAAAAAAAATTCCGTCTGCACAAAGACGCTCTACAACTGGATTCACAAGGGGCTTATTGAAGTGAGAGTTTCAGACCTGCCTGAAAGCCTGAAACGAAAAAAACACGACAAGAAAAACAGGACAGGAAAGATGAGACTCGGAGCAAGCATTGAAAGCAGACCTGCGGAAGTCGAGACGCGGAAAACATTCGGACATTGGGAAATAGACACTGTAATCGGAAAAAAGAAAGGAAGAAACTCTGTCGTTCTGACACTTGTCGAGCGCAACACGGATTTCTACATAACGCGGAAAATTCC
>ULPT01062613.1_pt1 | contig 50586 bp, 41 predicted proteins | sample 1953751 | NCBI WGS metagenome assembly ULPT01 (sample SAMEA4835636, study PRJEB28245) | human gut metagenome | biome: gut microbiome; material: fecal sample | place: Denmark | collected 2008 | reverse complement strand
GTATATTATTTTTGATATAATTATATATTGGGAAAAAATCCTAATTATTGGAGGAAGAAATGAAAAAACTTGGATGCTTGGCGTTTGCCGCTGTGCTTGGATTGATGGTTGTCGGATGTGCGAGTTTACCGGAAAAAGATGTGGCAAAAACTCGTGCAGCAGTAATTGAATCCTTGAAGCCTGTTATGACAGATCCTGAAAAAAAGCCTGACTGGGTGAATTCTGTTCCGATTACGAACAAACAGCTTGCTTTTGTAGGCGTGAGCAATAAATTCGCCACAGAATCGGAAGCTAGAAGCAATGCTCAGAGTGACGGTCGGAATCAGCTTGTTAAATACTATGGAACTCTCATTTCTGATAGAGGAAGAACTGCAACCGCTTCTTATGGAATAACAAGCGATGTTTTTGATCCCCAGATTGCTTCTCAGGAACTTGAGGAGTTTATGGCTGAAGGTCTTGCAAAAGGACTTCCGGCGAAGGAATTCTACACAGAAACCTATGTGACTACTTCTTCAAAATATGCTTACAAGGTTTATGTTCTTATGATAATTGACAAGGCTGAGGCTGACAAAGCGTTGAAAGAATACTGCAGTCAGAAGGCGGCTGAATATCAGAAACAGGCTGACGCTGAAAAGGATGCGGAAAAACGCAAGCAGCTTGAGAAAGTTTCAGAATTCTTCGGCGGTTCTTTGCCATCGTCTATGTTCTGATTTTTTTAGGAAAAGTTTATGTGGCGGAAAAAGCGTTTTCTTGTATTGATTTTTTGTATTTTCTCACTTTTGTGGAGCGGGTGTGGCTCGTTAAAACTCCGTGATTCAAAAGCTGAAAAAATTGAAATTGCAATTGGAAATGCAAAAGTCTTTGTGGAATCTTTTCCGCCGCAGCGTCCCGAATGGGTAAATTCAGTTCCTGTTTCGGATGAAAGTCTGTTTTTTATCGGTGTTTCAAGCTATCTTGCGAATGAAACTACAGCAAGGGACGGAGCAAGAAATGACGCTCTTAATCAGGTTGTAAAATATTACGGAACAATTATTCAGTCAAAGGCTCAGGAGACAAAGACTTCAAAGAATTTCAGTTCCGAAATCATAAATCCTTATATCGAGCATGAAGAAATAATTCAAAGTTTTGCGCAGCGGTATGTCTCAGAAATCCTGCCTGAGAACTATTATATAGAAAAATACTTAACGTCAAGAAATCAGGAGCAGTATATCTGCTATGTAAAATGCAGTGTTTCAAAAGAAAAAGTAAAGCGTGAAATGGATTCCTTTGCAAAAGAGATTTCTGAAAGATATTCTTCATTGCTTCCGGAAAACAATGGAAATAGGAGTAGCTCTCTAAAATCAGATGTGGAAAACTGCATCGCAGTTTACAAGGCTGTCTCTGAAAATCCTTTATATAAAGCGGTGGCGTTTGTTGAGGCTTCCGGCGGAAAAGCCGCTTTAGATGAGTATGCTCTTTTGTATGCAAAAAAAATAATTCAGAACTGCAAGATTCAAAATGAAAGTTATCCTAAGGCAGTTGAAAAGGGCAGTGAATTTTTGTCTGTTCTGCAGGTTCATTCCGATGAATATAAAAATCTTTCCTCCCTAAAAGCGGAGGCTACACTTTTTAATAACGAAAAATCATTCGGTGCCGCCTTGTATGAAATCAATTCTGAAAACAAAATAAAAATTTCTGGAAATACTCAGTCTTTGAATTATGGAAGCTACAGTCTGAAAGTAAGGCTTGTAAGCGATATTGAAAAAAATTTTCTTGGCGAAATAACCGCCGATTCGACGGTTTTGAATTTTGAAGTAACTCCTGTTTATGCCGGGCTTGAATTCAAGTACTCAGAAAATATGCGTTCCAATGCAAATATCGAGCAGAAAATGCAGGGCAAACTGCAAAAGATGATAGAACAATATGGAATTCCAGTTTTTATAGATAAATCTGGTGAGAAAGAAAAAGCATGGAACTTTGTGATTTTTGTTGACAGCGAAAGACTTGCAAGCCATGAGTCAGTTTCAAAAACAAAAGTTTTGTGCAACGTTACTTTGGAGAAAAACGGAGTCGCTCAAGTTCAGGGCGAATCATTTTCCGGCATGGGATTGAGTTCTAGCGAAGAAAAATCTTTGGCGGCGGCTTTTGAAAAGGCTGAGCAGTCGTTTGTTTTGGATAAAGAATTTTTTGAGAAAGTAAAAAATCAGTTTGTTGAAAAGAATCAAGAAGAGGAAAATTGATATGAAAAAAAATATTTCATTTGCGGTAATCCTGTTTTGTTCAGTTTCTGTTTTTGCCCAGGATTTTTCGGCGACTGTCAGGAATGCAGTTTCAAAAATCATTCCAAAGAATGCATCTTTGGTTCAGGTGGAGCTTCCTGTTGACTCGGAAACAAATTCAGCTTCTGAATTCACCGTTTTTCTAAAAGATGTGATAGAGGTTGCGCTTTCGGACTGCGGAAAAGAAATTTTTGATTTGAAAGCAGACCAGCAGTCGGAATTGTTCTTGGCGCAGCTTAGCGACAGCGGCGTTTATGACATGAGTTCTTCTGATTGGGCAAAGCGGCAGTTTCCGGAAGGAGTTATATATTCCTCATTTATAGAAAAAGACAATAAAGTTTCAGTTTATTTTTCATACAAACAGTTTGCGGGAAACACAAAAAAGACTTCCGTTGAATTTTCTACAAAGAACTTGCCCGGTCTGAACTATAAGCCTGCAAATTATGAGCTTGCAAAATCCATTAACAAAGATTTTGTGCGTAATATCCCCAAACCCGATTACCTTATTACAGCGGCTATGCTCGACAGCGAGGGTAATCTTGTGAATATGCTTTATCCGAATGATATTGTGAAGTTCATGATTTCTGTGGAAAAAGATTCTTATATTGCGATTCTGTGCATTGACGCTAACGGCGACAAGAACTGGCTTCCTGTCGCATATAATTTTATCCGAGCAGGTGAAGTCCGTACTTTTCCTGATTTGAAAGACACGGTTTTTAAGGTTGTTGACGGTGTTTACGGAGCGGAGCAGATTCTGATTTACGCCTCAACTTCAGAGAAAGGGCTTCCGGAGCAGACTTCGACTAGAAAATATGCAAAGAACGACATTCAGAAAATCACACGCGGAATTACGGCTTTAAAACAAAGTTCTGCTGAAAATTACGAAACCAGTGTTTTCAAGATTACGTATACTGTGATGGAGTAGGAATGGAAATAATGAAGAATAAAAACAAGGAAAAAGAAAAGTATTTTTCAGCGGCAGAAAAAGGTTCGTTTGCGGAATTCACAGTAGAAAAAAGGTTTAAGAAAATATTTGAAGATTATTGCTCTGGAAATTATGAAAAATTTATAGAAACTCCAATGTTGCAAATATTCTTTGATGATAAAGCGTCTTCATCACAGACATCTTTTGATGCTGAGAATACAAGTCAGAAAAAAGAAAATAATGATTCAGATGAGAAAGAAAAAAATCGTAACATAATTGTAATAAATTATTTTAGTAAGATAAAAACCAAAGAAGAATATAAAGTTTTTTTAGATATAGTAAATGCTTTCTTGAGTTCCTTTGAGAAAAAGCTAGAGGATGAGGCTGTCTGTGGCATATATGATAATAAAAATTCTAAAGTGTCCAAAAATGTAAACGAACTTACATTGAGAGACTGCATTTATAATGCTCCGTTTTTTGAGGCGGAAGTTTTGTTTTATCATGCTCTGCTCGCGCAGAAAGAGTATTTTAGTAACAAGAATGATTTTTTTGCATCTGGAAAAAAATTCAGCATAATAAATGGAAATGAAGATTTTATACAGCACTTAAAAAGTTTGTTTTCTAAGAAAGACAGAGAAAAAGAATTTGGTACAAACGATGGAAAAAAATATTTCAAAAAAAGCCTTCTGTATTGTCTTTCTGCAAATACAAGCGATTTAAGCCAGCTTAATTCAAAAGATAGATTTGATTTTAAAGCGAATGATATTACAGTTCTTTGTGATGACAGCGAATCTGTTTACGACTTCTTAAAAACACTTTGTACTGAAAAAGAGAAACATAGGCGTTTTGATATAATCTGCGACAATTGCGGAAAAGAGCTTTTTTCAGATTTATTTTTAGCCTGTTATTTTTTGTATTTGGGTCTTGCTGACGAAGTTGTATTTCATGTAAAAAAATATCCGTTCTTTGTTTCTGATGCTACAGAAAATGACTTTGGATTCTTGCTTCAGTCTATTTTAACAAAAGATAAAGATATAGAAGAATGTCGTGATTATCTGAATTCAGGAAAAATAAAAGTTGAAACAAGTGATTTTTGGACTTCTCCAAGAACATTTAATGAACTAAAAGAGGCAGATAGCGATTTGTATAAAGAATTAACTAAAAGCAGTCTTATAATTGTAAAGGGAGATTTGAATTATAGAAGGCTTGTTGAAGATAAAAACTGGAATTATGACGAGCCTTTTATAAAGCTAACAGAGAATGTTTTTGGAGATGTTCCGATTCTAGCTCCACGTGTCATAAAGTCTGATGTTCTAGTCGGTGTGTCTTCGGCTATGTATCATTTGGCAAAAAGCACGGAAAGTGTAAATTCTTCTATTGAAAACAGCTTTAAAGCAAATGGAAAGTGGGCTGTAATTCATTTCAACCCTAAAAAAAAACTGAAGAAGAAAATACTGTCTTTTTGCAAGAAAAAAAATAATGATAAGTCAGATGAAAACGTGTCAAAAGACAAAAAAAATGTTTCTGAGCAAAAAAAGAAAAAGAAAGAAAAAACAGTAGAAGAGAAAATTTATTCAAAAGGCGCGGTAATTGTTATTTCTTTAATTTCTGCCTTGCTCTTAGTTAGCTTTATTTTTTGCGCAGCATCTCCTATTTTTTCTGCTATAAATTTTATACTTAATAAGATTAATGATACAAGAAATCAGGTCTATTTTTCTTCTTTTGCATTTGATGGAAAATCTTCTGTCGATTTTACTTTTCTGCTTGCAGGTTATGCTCTGTTTTTTGCAGGAACTATTCTAGTTCCCAAATTTCTTTTAAAGGAAAAAGTAAGTGATGAAGTAAAAATGCAGCTTGATGAACGACTTAAAAATGAAATAAAGGCAAGCTGCAAAAATGAAATTGATGAGCTTATAAGCAATTCCAAAAGGCACGCCGCGGACTGGGCTAGGATGACTGCATTTTTTTTGACTGGAAAAGAATTATACATCTGGTCTACGGGCTGGTGCTTTCATTCTGTAAAACGCTATCTTGATTATTCCCAAATGAAAGCTTCAAAAGAAATCTGTGACTTTTTGAGCTTTATACGAAACACAATATTGAAAAAAAATATGGCATCATTTTTTGAGCCAGATGAGCTTGATTTTAAAAAGTATTTAAAAATAGAAGCTGACAAGTACAAAGAAACCGACATTACACGTCCTGCGCTGCGAGCTTTAAAAGATATTGTTGATGTTGAATTTTTTATGCATACAAATTCTCTTTGTTCAAAAGTTGATTCTGAAATTCAAACTGTTGCAAATTCTGTTTCTTTTTATGCAGGGAGCTTTGCAAGATATTTGACTGTCTCGTTTTTTAAATATTTTGCAAAAGAAAGAAACGAACTAGATTTGAGTGAAGAAGAAAATCTTTTTAAGGAATTGTTTGAAATTTCTCGTTACTGCAATGAAGAAAAATATTCAGAGCAATACAAGAAATTCTTAAAAACAGCAATTGCCGAAATAAAAATGCACGGTGTGTCCAGCAAAGGAAATTTCAAAAAGGATGATGAGTTTAAAATCTGCAAAGAAATATATTCCGAAGAAGATTTAAACGGTAAAGAAAAAGATTTTAAAAACGAACGGTTTTATATAGAGCCAAACTCAGAATTCAAATTGGAGTAGAAAGATGAAGGAAATGATTATGAAAACTTTATTAAAATTATGCATATTTGGAATAACAGTTAGTGTTTGTTTCTCCCAGGAAGCCAAAAATGCTCTGCTCATTGCAAACGGTGATTACAGCGAGATAAAGTCTTTGAGCCAGCCTGTGCCGGAAGGTGAGGAACTTAAAACCGCTCTTGAAAGCATAGGTTTTTCCGTAATGTTTGTGAAAAATGCAAATCGGGATGAAATGTTTGATTCTCTTTTGGAATTTAGAAACAAGACAAAAAAGGCAGGTGGAATTGCGTTCTTTCATTATGGCGGTCATGCAGTTCAGATTGACGGAAAAAACTATCTTATTCCTATAAATTCAAAAATCGATGATGAAGAGCAAATTCGTTACAGATGTGTTGAACTTGACGAGGTTATGGACAGTATGACAGGGGAATCCAATGTGGTTGTTCTGGATTCGTGCCGCAATGATCCGTTTCCGAATGGCAAGCATCGCGGCGGAGACACTCGTGGACTTGCAGCCGTAAGTCGCAAACCTAAAAATTCGATTATCGTTTATTCTGCGGAAGCTGGAGAAACGGCTCTGGACGGAGTTTATACTCCCGCGCTTACAAAAAGAATTACGGAAAAAGGAAAATCTATTGAAGAAGTTCTAAAGGAAGTTAGAAATGATGTTCTTCGTGCTACGGCAGGTCAGCAGCTTCCCGGAGAATACCGCCAGCTTGTAAGCGATGTTTATCTTGCAGGACGTTCAAGTTCTTTGGTAAAGCAGACAGGCGGCATAATTGTTACTAGCGACATCGAGGGTGATTTATATCTTGACAGTGATTTTAAATGTCATATAAGGGAAAACGGTCCTCAAAAAATAGAAGACTTGCAGTCTGGAAAATATTATCTTGAGATTCGTGCTGGTGAAAAAAAGTTCTTTGAGAATATTTTGGTAGAGGCTGACAAGACTTTGGATGTTTTTGTAAAGTCAGGTGGAATTAATCTTTTAAGCAATGTTTCTGGCGAAGTTTATTTGAACGGAAAACGATATGGATACGTAGAGGCAGAAAAGGAACTGGAACTTTCAAAACTTGGTTCTGGAATCTATAAGGTTGAAATAAAATCTGCTGATGGATTTGTCTTTACAAAAAATGCAGAGGTAAAAACTGGTGAGAAAACTTCTGTGCAGATTCAGGCTGTAAAAGTTACAGTTCAGGTAAATAGCCTTGGAAAGCTAGCTATAAATGGAAAAGACTTTGTAGAAATAAAAAAAGATAAGGTTGTTCTTTTGCCTAATGGTGAATATAAGTTTTCTTTTACTATTGGAAAACAAAAGCCTAAAGAAGAGAAAATTTCTACTGCTAATAAAAGTTCATTTGAAATAAACTTCAAGACTACAAAACTTGCTGTTGAAAGTTTTATTGATGGAAGACTTTATATTGATGGTATTTATTATGGCTATGTAACTAAAAATAGAACTTTTAATGTTGATTCTCCTTTGTTTGAGGGAAAGCATAATATAGAAGTTGTGTCTGGAAAAACAAGAAACTGGAGCAACTCATATATAAGCGGAAAATCATATTCTGTTAAGTTAAATAATTATAAAAATGATTCATTCTTCAATGTGGATTCTTATTCTTGGGGAAATGGTTCTATAGGATTTGGGCTATTCGGTGGATACAGAACTGTTCTTGATAATGATAATGTAGGATTCAATGCAGGTGTTAATTTTGAATTACTTAATTTTGGTAAAATGAAATTAGGGATTAATTATTATATAAATGATAGTGCAGAAAGTTCGTTTGAATTTCCTTGCTTAGAGTTGGGAATTTATTTATTCAATAATAAACGTATTGCCTTCGCTGTTGGTGCAGGTACAGATTATACCTCAATGTATTTTCCATTGAATTTGGAATTACGAATAAATAATAAATTTTTACTCTATGGAGATTATTGTTTAAAATCAAATGCTATAAATGTTGGTGTTCAATACAATTTTTTACGTTTTCTTTAGTTTTTGATTTCTTTGCATAAAGCTAGTCTGCCTTGGTTGTTTTATATAGAGCCAAACTCGGAATTCAAATTGGAGTAGAAAAATGAAGAGAAAAGTTCCTAAAGTATTGCTGACATTGCTTTCCTTTGTATCAATAGTGAGCATTTGTTCTGCTCAAAATACAGCGAGAGGAATTGTTGCGGAAAAGATTGCTGTTGAACAAAATGATGAGATAGTGCAGACAGAACCTAAGTTGTATTTTCCTACTGGGCATTATATGGCTGGTGTTAGGATAGAAAGTATTATTTATAGTCCTGATGGGCAGTTTATTGCTACTTGTGAAGGCAGGCTGATAATAATTTGGAATGTGAAAACTGGAAAGGAGGTAAAAAAAATAGAAGATAGTGCAGAGTTTATAGTATATAGTCCAGATGGTAAGTATATTGCAAGTTTAGATTATTATGGAGTAATAAAAATTTGGGATATTTTTATAGAAAAAGAAATAAAAAGAATAGAAACTAATAGGAAACTTTCTTCGTCTAGTGAAATACTGTATAATTCTGATGGAAGTTGTATTGTTTTAAAAACAGAGGACTCTGTAGATGTTTTTGATTTAACTTCTGATAAAAAAACTATTTTTTTCGAGTTTGAGAAAAATAATAAAAATTCAAAAATTCTCTCTTTATATTATGAATCTAATGATAGATGTTTTGTTTGTATATCTGAGGATGATGAATATGTTAATATACTAGATGTACAAACAAGAAAAATAGTTTGTGAACTTGAGGGGTCTAGGTATATTTTTTATGAGCAAATGAGATTTAGTCCTAATGGAAAATATATATTAGGATATACTGAGTCTGATAATTTTTGTTTAGAACTTTGGAGTGTTGAAACTGGTAAAAAAATAAAGAGATTAAGTAACAATACTTTTTTAAAAACTTTCTCCTATAGTTCTAATAGTGAGTATATTATTGCTAGTTTTTATTCTGACTGTATAATACTGTATAACACAAGAACTGGTGAAGAAAAATTTAAAATACAGTTTCCTGACTCTTTTATTTATATTATATCATGTAGCCCGAATAATGACTTTTTTGCCTTTCAAGAAAATTATGATAAAATTTCAATTTATGATTTGACAACAGGACATTACGTTAAGGGATTTGAATATTTCTTTGCGCCAGGACTTATAAGTTTAGATGTAAGTCCTAATGGAAAAAACTTTGCGTCTGGAAGTGACTTTTCATGTAATGTAAAAATATGGAATATTGAAACTGGTGCTTTAGTAAATGAATTGGAAGGTCATACTGGTACTATATTGTCAATTGCTTATAGTCCTGATGGTAGGTATATTGCTAGTGGTAGCAGAGATGGAACCGTACGTCTTTGGTGTGCTTTGACAGGAAAAGAACTAAAAAAATTTTTTGGTTATAAGCATGGAACTGTTGTTTCAGCATTTAGTACAAATGGTAAATTTTTATTTGCTAATTCTTTTAGTGATGGGGGGACTTCAAAAATATGGGATATAGAAACTGGGAAAGAAGTTGTTGTTGATGGATTAGGATGTTTTTTGGGATATAACGAAAGTAAGTCTTTGTGTTGTTTTAGAGGAGAAAATTCTACTGTAAGAATATACAATACATTGACAGGAAGAATTGTTTCTACCTTAAGAGGACATACTGATCTTGTCTATTCTGTTTCTTATTCCCCTGATGATAAATATGTTGCTACAAGTGATGGAGAAGATACAAGAATATGGGAGATTAAGACTGGGCGGGAAATAAAAAAACTAAATACTTGTATATGGCTCAAAGGTTTTAGTTTAGATGGAAATTATATTATTGGACAGTATTTAGATGGAGATTATATGAAATGGAATTTAAAAACTGAAAAAATAATGAGTGCTTCATCTTCTGATATAGAAAAGTTTTCATATGGTATACATTATACTTCAAATAAGAGAAATATCATTAGCACTGGTTCCAAAGATGGAAAAATAAGAATTTTGGATGTTGAAACTGGTTCTCTTATTTACACAATTGTTAATGGTAAAAATGGCGACTACCTCACATACACGCCCGAAGGTTTCTTTACTGGTACGGAATGGGCTATGAAGAATCTTGTGCATATTGTTGACGGCATGGATGTAATTGGCATTGATCAGGTTTATGACAAGTTGTATCGCCCGGACTTGGTTGCGGCTAAAATGCGCGGCGAGGATATTTCAGAATATGCAAAGGAAGTGAATCTTGCTTCAATTGTGCGCAGCGGAAATGCTCCTGCTGTTGCCATAGAAAATCTGCCGGAACTGTCTGACAGCCGCGATGTTACTTTTGATGTGTGCGTGCAGAATACAGGTGGCGGAATTGGGAACGTCAGCATTGTCTTGAACGGAAAAACAATCCAGCTTTCTGAAGGTGTTGCATCGAGCAAAGGCGAGCAGAAAATATTCAGGCATACGGTTACCTTGCAAAATGGGCAGAATAAAATTGAAGCGTTTGCAATGAATTCCGCCGGAATGATAGAAAGCCGTCGTGCTAGCGCAGATGTAAACTGGTAGGGAAAAACTTCCAAGCCGAATCTGTATGTTCTTACGGTTGCCGTGAACAAATACCGCGACAAAGATTTGTGGCTTAATTATTGCGTGCCGGATGCGGCTTCAATTGAAGAATCATTTAAAAAACAACAAAACGGACTTTACGAGAATGTTTGTGTTTATTCGCTAAAAGATGCCGAGGTTACAAAAGAAGGTTTGGAGCAAAAATTTAAAGAACTTTCTTCAATTGTAACTGCGGATGATGTTTTTGTTTTCTTTGTTTCAGGTCATGGAACGACTTACGATGACGGCGACTATTATTTTATTCCTGTTAATTTCCGCTACACGAATAAAACAGACATTCCGCTCAATGCAATTTCAAAAAGTGATTTGACGAAAAATCTTTCACTTATAAAAGCTGGCAAAACTTTGATGATGCTGGATACTTGCAATTCTGGCGCATTCTTTGCGGATTCAAATAAACGTGGAATGGGAGACAAGGGAATATTCGAGCGTCTTTCAAAGGCAACAGGACACGCAATTTTAGCGGCGGCTTCGGATAGTCAGTCTGCAATGGAAGGCTACAACGGTCATGGTGTTTTTACTTATGTTCTCTTGGACGGACTTGCAGGAAATGCGGATTCAGACGGAGACGGTTTTGTAACTTTGACAGAACTTTCAAGCTATGTGGAAAATCAAGTTCCTGAGTTAAGCTATGAAAAATGGGGCTATGAGCAGGTTCCGCAGAAAGAGCTACGCCGGCAGGATTTCCCGATTGCAGAAAAACTGTCAGAGTAGCAATGTAAAAAAATACCGCATTTTCCGGCAACGGCAATGTTATTCTGTTAAAAATACATTCAGGCTTTCGAGGGCTTTTCCTTCAAGATCGAAGAGCGTCTGATTTTCCCATGTGTCTTGGATTTTTGAATTTGGGATCCAGTCTCCGCCCCAGTAGAATACGCCGCAGCCTCCTGCATTGGATGTAGCTTCCATTATTGCTTTTACAACTGTTGCTTGGTTTTGTACTGAAGCTTGAACACATTTTTTTCCGCTGTAAGTCTGTGTCTTTAAATTCTTGAGCTGTGTGGTTTTGGAGTCCACAAGATTTTTTGCAGCTTGGATTCCGGCTGGTTCGTACCATACAATGTTGCTTGTGCTGTCTCCATAGGCTTCCATTGACCATGCCCAGGAAGTTTCCGCAACTAGAACTTGCTTTTTGTAAGTCTTTTTTAGATATGATATATTTTCGCGCAGCTGCTTCAATGTTCCGTGTTCTTCAAAAGGGTAGTAGCTTAAGCCTATATAGTCGTAGTCTACACCTTTCAGGTTTTGCAGATTTTTGAACCACCAGTCAAAGTCGTCTCCTTTGCTGCTTGCAAGATGAATCATTTTTTTTATGCTGGAGTCGATTTCTGAAACCGCGCTAGATGCGGATTGTAAAACTTTTAGGAGATTCTTGTTTCCTTCTGTGTGTCCTGTCCAAGAGTAGCAGTCAATGCTGGAAGCAGTTGTTCCGTCTGACTTTGTAAGAAACATTCCGGAATTGATCTCATTTCCAAGCTGAACAAGGTCTGGCGCGAAGCCTTCGCTTTTTAAGTCTGTAAGAATTTTCTTTGTGTATTCACTGACTTTGCTGCAGAGCTCTTCTATGCTTGAAACGTTGTCCCATTCAGCGGGAAGACTTTGTTTTGCAGGATCTGCCCAGCTGTCTGAATAATGAAAGTCAAGCAGGAACTTCAAGCCGTTTTGCTTTATGCGCTTTGCCATTGCGAGTGTGCGCTCGTAGTTATTTTGTCCCGGTGTTGAATCTTGTGGCGCATTCCAGATTCTAAGGCGAATCCAGTTTACTCCGTGCGCCTTTAGGATTTTAAATATGTCTTCTTTTGTTCCGTTTTCGTTGTAGAAACTGCTTCCGTATTCTTCTAGCTGCGAAACCATGGACGCATCGAACCCGCGCATGAAGTCTGCGCCAAGATCGAGAGTTTCATCTGTGCTTTCGGAGGGAGCAGAATAGGCTGGTGATAAAAATAAAAAAAGTGCTATAAAAACTGAAAAAATGCTTTTGAACTTCATTTTTTTACCTCTAAAGTGTTTGTGATTATAGATTCAAACTGAAGTTGCTTCAATGGATTCCCGTGTCGTGGCACGGGAATGACATGGTTAATAAAAATTTGCTTTACTCGTAGGAAACTGTTACTGTGCAAGTAACATCACTTGTTCCTTGTATGTATATTCCTCCGTTTTTATAAGTTTTAATTGTTTCTGCTTCTGTAATTTCATAAGTTGCTTCTGTTGTAGACCAATCTGTACCTTTCATTCCATATTTTCCTGTGTCCCAATCATCAGTTGCATTTGTTGCATAAATGGTAACCCAACTATCTGTACTGCTTAAATTGGTTACTTTTATTTTTATGGATGTTATATTCGCTATTGATGAAAATTTTTCAGAAGAAACTACTTCAATCCTATCAGATGTGAATGTTATATTTTGATTGAAGAGAGTTTTCTCAGTGCTAGAATCACTGTCTTCGTTTCCGCTGGAAGAGTTTTCATCAGAATTTCCGTTATTTTCGTTATTTTCATTTCCACTGGAAGAGCTTCCGTTAGAATTTCCGTTATTTTCATTTCCACTGGAAGAAGTTTCATTAGAAGTTGCGCTGTTTTCTGTTTGAGAACCGCTTCCTGAGCTTGCGTTTGATTCCTCTGCTTCACCTTCAATATAGAATACTGAAACGCTGGCTGTTGCGCTGTTTGTTCCTGCGATGTAGATTCCGTTTGCTTTGTATGCGGCGATTGCTGCTGCGTCTGTGATTGTTGCAAGGTAAAGTGAGTTAGCTTCTTCGCCTGACTGCCATTCAAGTTTTGCTTTGTTATTCCAAGAAGTGTCAGAGTAAACATCAAACCACCAGTTGTCGCTTCCTGAATAGTTTACGTTTATTACTTTTATTGTAAGTGATTTTATGCTTAGGTCTGCAAGCGTTTCTGCTGAAACTATTTGCGTTGGTGTTTCCGAAAATGTTACGCTTTCGCTGTATATTTTTGTTCCGTATGAGCTTTCATCGTCGTCTTCATCGCTGCTTGAGCTTCCGTTGCTACAAGAAATGAGTGCCCCCCCCCAGAAGAATTGCAAAGACTGAAAAAAATACCGCAGTTAAAATGTTTTTCCTTATAAATTTCATAGTATGTTTCCTTATTAAAAAAATTAGTTAAGCTTTACAAGCTCTATGTCGTCAAGATTTCCCCAGTTTTCTTTGTTCGCGTCAACGAAAATTCCAATTTCAACTTCTCCGTTCTGAACAGGAATTTCAATTGAATATTGCTTCCACTTTTTCCAGCCGGTGTTTTTTATCTGCGCTGAAATTTCTTTTCCAGAATTGTCGAATCCGCGGGCAAAAAGTTTGATTGCGTTTTCGCCTCCACCGCCCATTGACCATACAGAAAGTTTGTAAGTTCCGTTGGAAAGTCCTGTGATTTTTTTGTCGAGTGAAGCCGTGAATGCTGTTTTTTTCCAGTAGTGGTAGCTCCATTCTCCTGAATGCGCATTGCCTTTGTTTTTTTCAGCATAGCAGTCTGCGCTGTCGCCTGTTAAGTTCCAAGTGCTTAAGTTTCCGCTTTCAAAGGAACTGTCGTTTAAAAGATTCTGACCAAAAGAAAGCCCCGCTGCAAAAAAAAGCGTCAGAATGGCAGTAAGTGTTTTTTTCATTTTTCCTCCTGAGTTTGTGGGGGTAAGTGCACTTTGAACAGTTTGATTGAGTGATTGTGCACGGTTTGTTTACACGTGTTGATGTAAAAAGTGTAAATCCACTTTTCTGCGCTGTCAAGAAAAATTTTCACTTTTTTTGTGAATTTTTATAGATTATCTAGTCAAGCACGGCAATGACAGTGAATTTAAGTTGTAACAAGATGCTTTTTATTTTCTTCATATAATTTTAACTGGGCGCATACTTCTTCTTGCGGAATCTCATTGCCTTCATTTATTCCCGGGCAGAAGTTTTTTTCAGCTTCCCATGATGATTTGGATTCTATGATTTTTGTCCAAAAAGGGTAGGTTCGGCATTGGACTGGACGCGCGTTGTATGCTTCGCAGCCTTTTTCTTTGTTCCAGAATATGCATTCAGTTTTGTTTTTGTCTTTTAGGCACAAATATGTTTTTCCGTCGGCATTTTCTAGCTTGCGGCAGTAAACTTCTGTGAATTGCTCTTTTGTAAGTTCAGCCCATTTGCAAAGCTTTTCAAGATCAGTTTTGCTTAGAAGAACAACTCCGCCTTTAAGACAACAGCAGTTTTTGCATTGCGCGCATTTGAATTTTAAATTTTCTGTGTAAGACATTTTGTTTTTATGCTCTAAAATGAAATTATTTCTTCGTAAACTTTGATTGCGTACTGGTCGGTCATTCCGCTTATGTATTCAACAATGCATTTTTCCCAACTTTCGTTGTCGTTCACGTCGAACACTTCTTTTGTCTTGTAACGCATGATTTCTTTTTTCTGCGGATTGTAGTTTGTGTATTTTACAAGCCAGTCTGAAAAAGTTTTTTGAAGTTCCGGGGAATAGCGCAGGACATTTTCAACTCGTCTGTTCTGGGCGTAAACTTGAATTTTCATAAGCGTTCTGTAAATGCACGAAAGCACATTTTCTGCATAACGCTGGAATTCTAAAAGCCGCCAGTTATTGTAAATGTTTGCAAGGCTGAATCTTTTTAGTTCATGTATGAATTTAAAATACGGCTCGCTAAAGCAAATGCCGTTTTCTGGAGAGCTTTGCGCGCACAAGTCTACAATCATGTCGTTTATTAATACTGTTGTGTTTACGGCTCTGCCTGATCTGAATGCTCCGTTTGTTGTATGCAGTGAATATTTTTTGTTTGGACCAAGTCCAAGCGTTGCGCCTACAATTTCGCGCAGCTGTCTGTATGCCGCCATGTCAAGAATATGATAGGATCTTGCGTCTTCTATGTCTCTGCCAAGGAATGCGATTTTATCGCTTGTCTTTACAATGCACCCTTCCCAAGTGAATGGCTGGAGAATTCCCGGCCGCTTTATTGAATACAAGTCAATTGCTTCTTCTCGCGGCTTGAGCCCTTGCTGGTCAATTTCTCCGCAGTGGCAAATAAGTCCGTCTCGCACTGCATAAGTCAAGTCAAGATTCTTTGAAATTCCGTCTGGGTCTTGAAGTGTTTCTATAAAGTCTGCGAAGAAAAGGCTGTTGCGTTCGTGCCAGAATTTCTTTGGAGCGTTTTTTCCTTCCTTCTGATTTTTAATGAGGGAATTTAAAATGTCTTCTCCTGTGTGTCCAAACGGAGCGTGTCCTATGTCGTGTCCGATTGCGATTGCTTCCGTAAGTTCTTGGTTCAGTCCTAAGTATTTTGCGATTGTCGCGCTTACGCTGGCAACGTGGTTTACGTGCTCAATTCTTGTGCAGATATGGTCATTTTGTGGAGCATAAAAAACTTGTGTCTTGTGCTTTAAGCGACGGTATGCTTCGCAATGAAGAAGCCTTGTGTAGTCGCGCTCAAATTCTGATCTTATGTCGTTTCCGCGGTTGTAAAGTGTGTTTTCGCGTTTTATGCATTGCTGCCACTTTGGATTTTTTTCGTCAGTTTTTACAGAAGCAAAAGAATCTTTCATAAAAAAAGTTTATATTTTATTTTGGATTTTTACAAGAAAACTGGACTTTTTATATTTAAATAGTTTAATATTTTCGCATGACAAAAAATGAACTTAGGAAGCTTTTGAAAACTGAATTGTCCGCAGTAAGTGCAGAGAAAAAACTTTCCGCGTCAAAAAAAGCGTGCGGTTTGCTTTTTGAATTTGTCTTGAAAAATAATTTTGATATTGTGCTCTCTTATATAGATTTAAAAAATGAAATTTCTCCACAAGAAATAAACTGCTCGCTTATGATGAAAAATAAAATCGTTGCTGTTCCAAAAGTTGTTCCTAAAACTCAAAGGATGAATTTCTATATTCTTGACAATTCAATAAAAATTCTTAAGCAGCTTGAAACTGGAGCATTTGGAATTAGCGAGCCGATTGAAAAAAAGCAAAACTTGTTCAATGCTGATAACTTTGTACAAAAGAAAATATGCGTTGTTGTTCCGGGCGTGGCATTTGGAAGCAAGGGGCAGAGGCTTGGACATGGAATGGGATTTTACGATATTTATCTTTCTAGTTTAAAAAAGAAATGCGCCCAGAATAACTGTGAACTTTTTCTAGCCGGACTTTGCTTTGATTTTCAGATTAAGGAAAATATCCCTGTTGATGAAAATGATATTTTTATGGATTCAGTTTTTTCAGATAGAAAATGCTATTTCTTTGAGTCCGCGGAATAAACTTTCATCAATGGCTCTGCTGGAAAATATTTTTCCATTGCATCTAAAAAGTCTTGCGGCGTAGAATTTTCAATGTAAAGATAATTTGTCAAGTACTGTTCTTTTTTCTGAAATATGGCCATGGCTTTTGCTGTTCCGCTGTTGGTTTGTGTTGCGGAAAGATTTTTTTGCTTCCACTGAATTTTTATTTTTTCGCAAGTCCAGTTCTTGTATTCTTCTTCAGAAAGTTCTTTGATAAGTTTTTCTCTTGCAATTTTGTAAGCGTCAAAAAATATTCCTGTTCTTTTTAATTCGTCTGCTTGAATTATTCCGACTGGAATTTTTATTGAAGCTTCTTCTGCCTTGCATGAAATTTCGTTTCCAAGAACAGATTGAATTTCTGTGCACAGCATTGAAAGCAGCGAATTGAAAATTTCTACATCTTCATCTGTATTGTCTGGTGATTTAAAATAAATCTGCGCCGGATCAAAAAAGTTTTTTGTTGGAACAAGTCTTGGAGATTCTTTGGGTGCAAGTTTTGCAGGAAGATCCGTTGTGTAAATATGCTTGAGCTGGACTTTTCTTTCTTTGTTTTTGAATGATGGTTTTGGAAGTTCAAGTTCTTTTCGTTCGGATTGTTCCTTTAAAATTTCAAATGTGTCTTGGCAATATTTTATGGCTTTATTAAATTCAATATCGCCGCAAATTACAATTGAGTACAATGAAGCGTCCAAAAGTTTTGTGTATTCTAAAAGCAATGCTTGGTATGACGAAGCGTTGCGTTCTTTTTCTTCTATTCTAAAAATTTTGCTGAATGGAGTTGAACGGTAAAGATATGCAAGAGCGTTTGATTTCATTTGAAAACCTAAATCTGCGTTTTTCAGTCTCTGTTCATATCCTTCTTCTCTAAAAAGCAAGTCTCCCTGCACTGGAGTAACTGTTTCATAAATCAGTGCGTCTGAAATCTTTTTGAGTGCATTTTCTAGTTCTTCTTTGAAGACTTCAAATAAAATGTATGAAATCGTTTCGTCTGTTTGACTTGTTATTTTTACTATTTTAGAATTTTTTGCAACTGCGGAAATTAAAACAGCTCTTAAACTTTTTTCTGATTCTGGGGATGCCAATTTTCCGCCTGAAATTGAAATGCAAACTGCGACAGTTTTTGACTTTGGGTTTTCTTTAACTGACACAGGAATTCCATTTTTTAATTCTTGATGTTTTATGGATTCTATGCTGTTAAAGTAAAAGTAATCTGCAGGTCTTATTTCTATCGTTGGGTTTTTATTTGCTTTGGATTTTTCAAGTGCCTTTTGCATTTCTTGCTTTGCTTTTTTTGCAAGAAGTTCATTTGTGTACCAAGAGGCGTTTTCTTGTGTTGCAAGTTCATATCCATGTTCATCAAATGATTTTTTGTTCTTTTTATAAACAGTGTTGTTTACGAGCAAAAAAATATAAGGTTCTTCATTTAAAATTGCTTTTGAAATATTTTCTGATGTTTCATTTTCTACTTGAAAAACGGATTCCTCAAAGTTTTGGTAAAAAGTTTCAGGTGTTTCAAATTTATTCATTGCCCAGAATTCTGCAAGTTTGTAAATTAAATTGCTGGAATTTCCTTCAAGTTCTTGGTATTTTTTTATTACTTCATTTTGTGCAAGTTTCATTTCATCTTCGGTAAGATTTGCGCATTCCGCTGTTCCGGCTAAAAAAGTCTGCGCTTGGTCTGCAATGTTTTTTCCTTTCGGAGGTTCTTCGATTAATGCTTGCAAAATAAATCTTGCGTTTCCATTTTTTATTGCGGAGGCTGCTGTTATAAAATCTGCGCTTCTTATATTTAGTTCTGGAATTTGCGGAACCATTGTTTTATATTTTGATTTTTCATTGTTGAAAGCGCATGACAAAATATCCGCCTGGTTTTGAGACAGTGAAGTGTATTGAACAACAATCTGTGTAAGCTCCGAAGAAAACTCATTTGCTACAAGAACAAATTTTTTACTTTTGCGTTGCTGCGAATTTTCAGTTTTGAATTTTTCAAAGACTGAATCTGTGCTTTTGGAATTCCAGTCTTTAAATGCTTCCTGAGAAATTTCCAGAGCCTTTTTTTCTGTTATATTTCCAGTGATAAAAAGCGCGCTGTTGTATGGCGTATAAAATTCTTTTGAAACAAAATTATATAAAATTGCTCTTGCTTGTTTTGCATTGTAGCCTGAAAAAATTGCTGGATAAATTCCAGAATCATGTTTCCAAGGTTCTTTGTAAAAGATCCGCGAGTCAATTGCGCTGTTTATAAATCCTGTTGTGCTTTTTGAATATGCAAGGCTTTCTGTTTTCATTTGCGAAAGCTCATCTTCAATGTCTTTGTCGCTGAAATTTGGAGAAGCGGCGCATTGTGCAATTTGTTCCAGATAAATCTTTAAATTTTCAGGCGGAACTTTTGCTTTGAACATAGAAGAATCCGCATTGCATTCTGACTGTATCGAAAACGCTTTTAAGATTTCTTTTGCTTTTTCTGATTTTGAAAAAAGCCTTGTGTATAAAGGAAAAAATCCCGCGGTGGATGAAGTCTGGCTTGAAAAACCTGCTTTTACAACAAGTTCAATATTTAAAAGCGCGCTTGTTTCATCAGGAAGTATAAAAACTGTGAGTCCGTTTTGAAGTGTTGAAATGCTTAGCTCCGGCTTGTTTTCCTTTTCTGATTCGGCCTGGGAAAAAACAAAGTTAATACAGAAAAAAAATGCTGCGCATAAGAAGATCTTTTTTGCCATGTTTTCATTATAACATTCATGTTTGTTTTTTCCAATTGAAATATTTCTTGGCTTTTCTTGACTTGTCGTATATAATAGAATCTATGCTAAAGATAATTCCATCTTCTAAAATAGATAATTTAAAAAAAATAAATCCTGATTTTATAAAGGGAAAGAGAAACCCAACATCTGAAGAAATTGCAATTCTAGAAAAAAATGGGAATTCTTCGTCCGATTCTGAATGGAAAAATTTTTTTGTAAGCTCTGAATATGGGAAATTTAATCCGTCGCAAATTCGCCAGAGCGATTTTTCTGGAACTGTTATTATTGGAGAGCTTTTCGATTCTGAAATTTCGTTCCATGATTTAAAGCTTCGGACAGGAATTTACAGTTCAAATTTAAAGAATGTTTGCATTGGTGATAATTGCGCTGTTCAAAATGTAAGGTATCTTGAAAACTACAAAATCGGCTCTCGTGTAATTCTCTTCAATATAATGGAAATGTCGTGCACGGAACATTCAAAATTTGGAGAGGGACTTTTAAAAGAAGGCGAGCCTGAGTCAAATAGAATTTGGATTGGCGTTGGCAACGAAAATAATCGGCGTGCAGTTCTTCCTTTTACTGATATGATTCCGGCTGATGCTTTTTTATGGTCAAGATTCCGTGAAGATAAAGAACTTATGCAGCGTTTTGTTGAACTCACTGAATTTGGAAAATCAAAAGAGCTTGGAACTTATGGAATTGTAGAAGATGATGTTGTCATAAAAAATTCAACGCTTTTAAAAGATGTGAAGATCTGTTCATGCGCTTACATAAAAGGCGCTCTAAAGCTTAAAAACATTACGATTCTTTCTTCGGAGGACGAGCCTAGCCAGATTGGAGAAGGCGTGGAGATGGTCAATGGAATAATGGGCTTTGGAAGCCATGTTTTTTATCAGGCTATAGCAGTCCGTTTTGTCATTGGAAGAAACTGCCACTTGAAATACGGCGCACGTCTTTTAAATTCTGTGCTTGGAGACAATTCTACAGTTTCATGCTGCGAGCTTTTAAATAACTTGATTTTTCCTTTCCATGAGCAGCATCACAATTCTTCATTCCTGATTGCTTCAACTGTAATGGGGCAGAGCAATATAGCTTCTGCGGCGACAATTGGTTCTAACCACAATTCAAGAAGTCCTGACTGCGAGATGATTGCTGGCCGTGGATTCTGGCCTGGACTTTGCTCGGATTTTAAGTTTGATTCAAAATTCGCTTCATTTGTTCTTGCTTCAAAAGGTAGCTATGTAAATGAGCTGAATATAACTTATCCATTTTCTTTGGTTGCTCCAAGCTACGAAGACTGCACTGTTCATATTATTCCTGCTTACTGGTTTTTGCATAATATGTTTGCAATTGTGCGTAATAAATATAAATTTCAGGCGCGCGACAAAAGGTTTATAAAAGTTCAGCACATTGAAACGAATCCTCTTGCCCCGGATACTGTGCAGGAAATTATTTTTTCTGTTAACAGGCTTGTTGAACTTACTTCAAGATATTTAAAGCTTCCGTCTGATGACTGCCGGAAAATGACAAAGGAAAATTCCAATCCTGAGCTTCTTGAAGAATTCCGGGAGCTTGCAAAGTCTGCAAAGGATTCCGCTTCGCTCCTTCAGATTGCAAAAGATTATCTTCATCAGAATCCAGACTCAAAATTTCTTCTTACCGATGACCGTTGCCAGAAAAAATTCGGAGCGATTATTTACAAGCCTGCGCAAGGCTACAAGGAATACCGCCGTGTTTTAAAGTATTTTGCGGCTGAAAGTTTGATGGAATATGTTTTAAAAAACAACCGCGAAAGTCTTTGTCAGACTGATTTTTCTGAAATTGAAAAAATTCCGCTTTATACGAAATGGTACAATGTTGGCGGCCAGTTGATTCCGGAAGAAAAAGTTGAAGGGCTTTTTGAAAAAATAAAATCGCATTGTATAAACAATTGGCAGCAAGTTCACGCTTATTACGATGATTGCCAGAAAAACTACACAGAATATAAGGCGCGCTATTCCGTTTATATAATAGAATTTCTTTATTCCAAGAAAATTACAGAATTTAATGCCGGCGACTTTGAAGATATTTTGCAGGACGTTGCTTTTGTTGCAATGAATATGCTTGAGTCTTCGATTTCTATACGCGAAAAAGATTTCACAGATTATTTCCGCTCAATAACATTTAGAAATGAAGAGGAAAAAAATGCTGTGCTTGGAACTTTAAGAGATGATGAGTTCCTAAAAAAACTAAAGGAGTCAACGGAAGACTTTATAAATTCGCTGAACAAGCTTTTTGTGCTTATGCATTGAGTTTTGTTTTTGGAATTTTTGAAAATGTTTGAAAACATTTCATTTTCATTCTCTTGACATCGTTATATGCTTTGCTGTAAAGTCTATTTATATGAAAAAAGCAATTCTTCTACTAGCGCTAGATTTCTCTTTTGTTTGCCGGACTGACGGTTGCTAGTAAGTTGCTTATTATTGTAAATTACAGACCTGTCGTTTGGCGGCAGGTCTTTTTTTTATATTAAAATGTATTTTTATAAAACAAGGGGTATTTATGAATGCAAGTATGAATCCGAACGGAAAGTATGCGCGCGTTGGCGACATTGAGCTTCCGAACAGAAAGTGGCCTTCAAACAAAATAACAAAGGCTCCAGTCTGGTGTTCTGTTGATTTAAGAGATGGAAATCAGGCTCTTGTAAATCCAATGGGAATTGATACAAAGCTTGCGTTTTTTGATTTGCTTGTAAAACTTGGATTTAAAGAAATTGAAGTTGGATTTCCTGCTTCAAGCGACACTGAATATGAATTTATCCGCCGTCTTATTGAAGAAAATCATATTCCTGATGATGTTACGATTCAGGTTTTGTGTCAGGCGCGCGAGGCTCTTGTAAAGAAAACTATGGAATCTCTCAAGGGCTGCAAACAGGCGATTTTCCATATTTATAATTCGACTTCACCTGCGCAGAGAAAATATACTTTCAATAAATCCAAGGAAGAAATCAAGCAGATTGCGGTTGACGGCGTAAAGTGCATAAAGTCCTGCCTTTCCGACGAGGACAGAAAAAGAATCCGCCTTGAATATTCCCCGGAAAGTTTTTCACATACTGAAATTGACTATGCGGTTGAAGTCTGCGAGGCTGTAAAAAATGAATGGGGCTGTTCTGCGGACAACAAAATTATTATGAATCTTCCGACAACTGTTGAATGCTATACGCCGAATGTTTATGCGGATGCGATTGAATATTTTGCAGAGCATATTTCAGACCGCGAGAACATAATTATAAGCACACATTGCCACAATGACCGTGGAACTGGCGTTGCTTCCTGCGAGCTAGCTTTGCTTGCCGGAGCAGACAGAGTTGAAGGCTGCCTTTTTGGAAATGGAGAGCGGACAGGAAATCTAGACATAGTGAATGTTGCATTGAATATGTACAGCCAGGGAATAGATCCTCAGCTTGATTTCCATGACATTCAGAGCGTCGGCGAGCTTTATACAAAGTTTACGGAAATGGAAATAAATCCGCGTACTCCTTATGTTGGCGAGCTTGTGTTTACTGCGTTCAGCGGAAGCCATCAGGACGCAATTAGAAAAGGAATGGCTGCGCGCACAAAAATGCCTAAAAACGCGCTTTGGGATGTACCTTACATTCTTATTGATCCGCACGACATTGGCAGGCAGTACGAGGGAATCATCAGAATCAACAGCCAGTCTGGAAAAGGCGGAGCGGCTTATATTCTTGAGCAGGAATACGGAATTTGTCTTCCAAAGGCAATGCATCCTGCTCTTGGCGAGCTGATAAAGAAAGCTGCCGATGAATCCCAGCGTGAGCTTGACAAGTCTGAAATCTACAATCTTTTTGTTAAGCATTGGCTTGAAGCGAAAGGAAATCTTTCAATTGTTGATTTGGCTGAAACTCATCTTGAAGGAAAAGAAAATTCCGAGTCTACTTCTTGCCGCGCTGTTGTTGAATGGAAAGGAAAACGCTATTCAATCGGAAAAACTGGAAACGGACCTCTTGACGCATTTGCTGGTGCGCTTTCTGAGATTCCTGCTCCTAAGTTCAGCATAACGGCATTCCATGAGCATAGTATTGGAACAGGAAACGATACTTCCGCAGTTGCCTATGTACAGATTACGTGCGAAGACGGAAACCAGTACTGGGGAGCTGGAAAATCGACTAACGTTGGCCGCGCCGGTGTTGACGCTGTTGTAAGCGCATTGAACCAGATAAAATAGATTTTATAGAACTCAAAAAGCAAGGCAAACGCATTATAAATAATTTAAGTAAAGTTTGCGCGAAGGAACGGTTCCTGGGTCAAAAACACTCTGATTGTTGAGACCGCATGAGCAGGTAGTTCTATAGTTACTTTGCAACAATCAGCGTGTAGTGCATTATTGCGCGATTTTGAACCAGAAAACCGTGTCTGGGAGCCAGTTTTATGCTGAATACATTTATAATGCGTTTGCCATGACTCAAAAATTTTTCTTCATTGAATTGCATAGAAAAATCTGTTATAATGCAGTCGCTCTTATTTTGGGGCGGCTGTAATTTTTTTTCCGGGACTGAAAATGCTTTTTTATTTGGCTTTTAAGAATATCGTATCAAGAAAAAGCTCGTTTGTTATTGTTCTTTTTATTGCGTTTGCCGTTATGCTCATGGCTGTTATAAATTCAGTTTTTGACAGCACAGAAAACGGAATTGAAAAAGTTTTTTCCAAAAGCTTTACAGGTGACCTTGCGATTTTTCCTAAAAGTGATATTCCGCTGAGCCTTTTTGGAGACGAAACTCCGGTAACGGGAACTCTTACAAAAATAAATACGCTTGTTCCTTTTAATGAAATTTCCGACTGCCTGAATTCGATTCCTGAAATAGAAAAAAGTGTTCCGCAGGTAACGGGAACAGCCGCTTTGGAATTTAACGGGGAAAGAACACCTGTATGGATTTTTGGAGTTCCTGCCGCAAAGTATTTGGACTGTATGTCTGCTATAAAAATTCTTGAAGGCTCGCCTTTTTCAGATACTGAACGAGGCGTGATGCTTTCAAAAAAATATGCGCAGGAAATGAATATTTCTATTGGAGACACAGTTCAGTTTCTTGTTGTTGACGGTCCGACTTTTAGAATCCGCGCGGCAAAACTTTCCTGCATTTATGAATATCCTGTTGAAAATTCCACGCTGGATAGAATTGTTCTTGCCGATGCTTTTACTGTCCGTTCGCTTATGGATATGTCTGAATCTGTTGCGGACACTTCCTTTATTGGAGAAGAAAAAACAGATTTGCTTGAAAGTGATTTGGATATAGAATCTCTTTTTGACGATGCGGAAGATGTAGGTGCAGTTGTTGTCGAAAATCCGTTTGAAGAAATTCAGCCTGCATTGGAAGAGCCAAAAATTTTTGACAGTTCTTCCTGGAACTATGTAGTCTGCTCTCTTTCTCAAGGTGAAAATTCAAAAAAGACAATAGGAAATTTAAATAGAATTTTTAAAAAGAATTCCTGGCCAGTGCGTGCCGTTGCCTGGAGAACTGCCGCCGGAAGCACAGCTTTGTATCTTTACTGGATGCGTGTAATTTTCAATGCGGGTGTAATTGTTATTCTTGTGGCAGGATTTATAATCATAAACAATACGCTTGTTGTAAATGTCCTGAATCGAACTCAGGAAATTGGAACTTTAAGAGCGCAGGGAGCTTCAAGAGTTTTTGTTTCGCTTCAGTGTATGGCCGAAACTTTTATGCTTACAATAACGGCTGGAATTTTGGGCTGTATTTTGGAAGCTGTATGCACAGCCGCATTGTCTTCCATGAATATTGAATTTAAAAATGTTTTTTTGATTCAACTTTTTGGAACTGACCATCTTGTTGTTTCTACGTCGTTTTCAATTATGTGCAAGTCAATGCTTCTTTCTGTCTTGCTTGGACTTTTGGGCTGGATTTATCCTGTTAGAACCGCTTTAAAAGTTAATCCTGTTCAGGCTATGCAGGGGGCAGTCTAATGAATTATGTTAAGCTTTCCGTTCGCTCGTTGCTTTTAAGGTGGCGGCAGTACATTTCTCTTTTTTTTGTTTGCGCTATTGGTTCCGGAGTTTCACTTTTTTCTTTTTTTTTTATAAATGGAATGTTGTATTCTCTTTCTACGAAGGCTGAAATTTATTACGGCGGAAACTATCAGTTCTTAGGCGGAAGAAATAATTTGGAATTTTACGATTGCCGGGAATTTGTTGAAAAACTTTCTGGTGTTTTTCCGGCTGGAACTGTTATTTCCCCGCGATTTGATTTTGATGCGGATTCTGCTTCTTTTTATTATGAAGGAGTTGAAGTCCGTCAGCGTGTAATAAAAGGCGTTGACTTTGAAAAAGAAAAAATTCTGTTTTCAAAATTCAATTACGTGCAGGGAAGCGCAGACAAAATTGCAGGAACAAACGGCATTTTGATTTCAGAAAAAATCGCATCCATGCTGGAAGTTTCAACTGGAGATTCCATAACCTTTATGCTTAGAACCGGGCCTGGATACATAAATACTGTTCAGCTTGTTGTAAAAGGCATTTTCAAAGATTCAAGCGTGTTTGGAACTTACACTTCTTATGTTGACATTGATTTTCTGCGGAAGGCTTATTGCTCTCCGGAATTCTATGCAAATAGAATCGGAATATTTTTTCCTGATTCAGTTCCTTCTACAAAAGACTCTTTAAAATATCAGGCTCTTCTTGAAAAAGAATTCAATATGTTCAAGTTGGTTAATGATAAGTACGATTTTTATGATCCGCTTTTAGCCGGACAATTCAGTGAGCCGATTTATGCGTTTATAGTTTTGGACGCAAACATGGAAGATTTGGGCGTTATAATTGACGCAATGAAAATAATAACTTCGCTTGTAATTGCGGCTCTTGTAATAATAATTGTCGTTGGAATCAGCAGCACTTATAAAGTTATTGTAATGAAGCGTATAAATGAAATCGGAATTTACAAGGCGATTGGAATGGAACGTGGCTCTGTGATTTTGCTTTTGCTTAGTGAAGCATTTGTGCTTTTAATTTCCGGCTGTGCGTGTGGCTTGGGATTTTGCTTGCTTTTGGAATTCATTGTAAAGCAGTTCAATTTTTCTTTTATTCCGGCGTTTGATATGTTTTTGACAAACGGATATATTGTTCCCATGAACTCTTTTTGCGGCGCAATGTTCATTTTTATGGTTATAATTATTACTACAATTACCGCGGTTTTGTTTTCGCTTAGAGCCGCTATAAGAATTACGCCAGTTCAGGCATTGACTGTAACAGAATGAATTTATGCTTGTTAATAATTTAAAACTTAAAATATTTAATGGATGGACTATGAAAAGTTTTAAGAAAATTGTCAGTTTTATTTTTTTTGTTTCCGCAGGAATTTGTGTTTTTGCGGCTTCCCATGATGAGCTTTTAAAGCAGGCGCAGGAAAACACAGCTTTTTACGGAACGGATTTTAAAGGATTTTATTCAGTTGTTCAAGAAAAGCCCGGTGAAGGAAAAAATGCTACAGAGGCAATTATGTACCGCAGGGACAGCGAGTCAAAATGGACAATTCTTATTACAGGACCTGCAAAAGACAAAGGAAAAGGCTATCTTCAGTATGACAACAATATCTGGTTCTATGATCCTGCCGACCACAGATTTACATTCACAAGCGCGCGGGACAAATTTCAAAATACAAACGCGAACAATTCAGACTTTGCGCCGCAGTTTTACTACAGGGATTATTCAATAGAAAGTTCTTCGGAAGTAACTCTTGGAAAACTTGAATGCATAATGTTTGTGTTAAAGGCAAAAGTTCAAAATGTGGATTATCCTGAATTACGTCTTTGGGTTACAAAAAATGACGGGCTTGTGCGCAAAAAGGAAGATTACAGCCTTTCCGGCCAGAAGCTTAGGACAACCGCGATTCCTTCGTATCAGATAGTTCAGTCTGCAAGTCAAAACTATTATATTCCTGTAAAAATGCTTATCACGGACAATCTGCGCGGAAAGAAAATCGGCGAAAAAACTCAGTTCGAGCGCACTCAGATTACGATTACAAATATAACTTTTGACCGTGTTGAAAATTCAGTTTACACAAAGCCATATCTTGAGATGATGAGCGAAAAGTAAAATGAAGCGGATTTTTTTTATAGCGGTGTTTTTCTTTTGCGTTTCTCTTGGTTTTTCTCAGGCGGAAGATGATATTTCGTTTGATGATGATTTGCTTTTTTCAGAATCAGAAGACATTGTTGTTGAGCAGTCCGATGCTTCGGAATACGTTTCTTCCAAGCAAACGTTGAAGATTGGAACTTCCGAGTATTTTATTCCGCTGAAATTCACAGGTCATTTTGAATCTGACTTTGGATACTATGGAACTAAGCATAATCAGAATTCCGAAGATAATGAATTTAAGAATTCAGTTTATTTTGACTTGGCGAATTATATTTATTTTATGGCGCGTCTGGACAAAACACTTTCTGTGCGCGGAACAACCAGCGTAAAATTTCCGCCAAAAAAAGATTCCATAAAACTTGACGAGCTTTATTTTGACTATCTGATTTGGGACAGAATTTACATTACAGCAGGAAAGAAGGAGACTACCTGGGGATATACAAGACTTTTCAGCGGAGAAAACGCATACAGCCTTTATACAGATACAGACTACGAGAAGCTTACCGAAGAAGAAAAAGAGCAAATCCGCCAGACAATTGAAAAGCAAGGCTATCTTTACACAAATATTTTAAGCGACAGTTCCGACACCGTTTCTGGACTTTTGCGCATTCCTTTTTGGACTGGAACTTTGTCTGGAATTATTTTGTACAACGGAACTTCAACAGAGCCAGAATTTGAAGACATTTCGGCGGCTGGTTCTCTTGAAATGACATTTTTCCATACAACTTTCAATATTTTTGGAAGAAAAAATCCAAAGCCGGAAACTGGCTCAACTCCAGTAACTGTCGGTGCAGAAGCAAAACGGACTGTTTTTGGAACAGATCTTTATTTTCAGGGAATCGGAAAACTTGCGGATGATCACCGCGATATTTCAAAGTATGTTTTTACAGGCGGATTTTATCATTTGTGGGACGGACGTGATCCGAATTTCGGCTTGAACTTTGAATTTCAGGATTCTTACAACAAAGAACTTGAAAAAAACAGCTGCCGAATTTATCTTGATATGGGCTTGAAGCGTCTTGGAAAAAATAAAGACATGAAGCTTGGCTTGCAATGGCAGCATATTATAAAAAGTGAAACAGAAGATGACAAAAGCGGTCTTGTGAAATTTGGCTTTATAAAATCAGGGCTTTTTCCAAATGCGGAATGGAACACAGGTATTGAAGTCCGCTATCATCAGATTGATGCAAACTACGAAAATAAAATTTACATGATCCGGCTTGGAAGCTCAATTCAGGTAAAAATGGACTATTAAACTGTTGTTTGTGTTGATTTTCTACGGAAATATATATAATATTATTTATAGGATATTTCTGAATTTTTTTGCAGATTTTTTATATTATAAAAAGCGAGGTGCTTATGGCTGTTCAGCCTATAGATCTTTCTACCATTTATTCTCAGATGGATAAGATTGGGCAGTTTAATGCTTCGCAAGTTCAGACTGCAAGCATGTCGAACAGGCAGCATCTGGAAAAAACGGCTCAGCAGCAGACTCAAAAAGCCCAGACTGTTACAGAAACTTCCCAAAGCGAAGATTCTGCAAAAATTAAGGCTGACGTGAGTCAGGGCGGAGGAGCTGGACAAGGTCTTTTGCAGGGAGAAGGAAAATCCGCAAAGCAAGAGCCAGAGATTAAAAAGCCTACTGTCTACGAAATAAAAGATCCGAATCTTGGACAGCATATTGATATTACAAGCTGAAAAGAAATGCCGTTTGCGTTGACCATTGCTGTTTTTATAATATTTTTCAATATACTCATGTGGGTTGTCTTTTTTAAGAAGTTCAACGCTTTTTTTTCCACAGATAAAATTATTGAAGAAACCAATGAAAAGGCAAAAGAAATTATCAAGAGTATAAACTTTAACGCTGGAAGAAGCATCGATTTAATAGAAGATAAAATCAAGCAGTTGAAAGCTGTTTCCGCAGAGGCTGAACGAAAAATCGGAATGCTAAAAAAAGAGCTTTCTCTTGCTGAAAGCTCAAAATCATTTCAGAAAAAACTGGACTCTGCTTCCAAAAATTCCTTTATGCAGGGCGACTTGTTTTTTACAGAAAAGGCGAAAAATGAGCTTGGAATAAAAAATCTGCCCAGACCGGAAGTTGAAGTCAGGAAAATTCCCGTAGTTGAGCCTGAGCTTTTTATGTCGGAAAATCCTATTGTTCCTAAAAAAGACTTTAAAGTACAGGTTTTGGAACTGCGCGCCCTTGGAATTCCGGCAGAAGAAATTGCAAGAAAAACAGGCCGAAGTATTCAGGAAGTAAAACTTGTAATAGAATTTTCTTAAGTTTTTATAATTTTTTGCGGACTTGTTTTAATAAATATTTTCCCAAAATAGCTTTTTTTTCTTGAACTTTGAAACGAATCAGAGTATATTTTTATCTATGAGTAATTTGAAATTTAAAAAGGTCAAATTTGGAACTCTGTATGATGGAAGAAAAGTTCATTTGTACACAGTTTCAAATGGCTCCATGAGCTTTTCTGCTATAGATTATGGATGCACAATTACAAGCATTCTTTTACCTGCAAAAGGCGGAAAAAAAGTCGATGTTCTTTTGGGCTGTTCAACTTTGGAAGGCTATGCTTCTAGCGGCAGCTGTTTTGGAACTGTAGTTGGTCGCTTTGCAAACAGAATCGGCGGCGCTGCTTTTTCTCTAAATGGAAAAACTTACCAGCTTGATAAAAATGACGGCGAAAACTGTCTTCATGGCGGCTTCGACCGTTACGAAAAGAAGTTGTGGTCTGCAAAAAAAATCCGTACTGACAAAGGTCTTGGAATTGAATTTTCACGAATAAGTCCTGCTGGCGAACAAAATATGCCTGGCAATTTGAAAATAAAAGTCACCTACACATTAAATGAAGACAATGAGCTTACTTTGGATTATTTTGCCAAGACAGACGCTCCAACTCCAGTAAACCTTACGAACCATGCTTATTTCAATTTGAAAGGCTATGATGGCGGTTCTATTGAAGATCAGGAACTCAAGATGGATTGCTCAAAATTTGTTGAAGTTGACGAGCATCTCATTCCGTCTGGAAACCTTTGTTCTGTTGATGAAAAAAAAGCTTTTGACTTTAGAGTTCCAAAACTTATTGGCAAAGATATAAAAGAAACTGGCTTGGGATATGACCATGCTTATTGCATTGATTCATATAATGGAAGTTTAGTTGAATTCGCGGTGTTAAAAGATCCTGCCAGCGGACGCACAATGACAGTTTCTACAACGTTGCCTGCCTGCCAGATTTATACAGCAAATTTTATTGATGGAGTTGGAAAGAACGGCTATCCTTTAAAATCTCATGACGCTGTCTGCATGGAAACTGAGGCTTATCCTGATGCTCCGAACCATGAGAATTTTCCAAGTTGCATAGTAACTCCAGAAAAACTGTACCATGAAACTACGGTTTATAAATTTGGTTTTTAGTTTTCAGCAATTATAGAAAAAATATAAAGAGGTTGTGATGGACATTCAATTACAGGAATTAATCGAAAAAATCAAAAAGGACGGTGTCTCCAGTGCAGAATCTGCCGCCCGCAAGATTATTGCCGATGCGGAAAAAAAAGCCGCTTCAATTGTAAGCGATGCTGAAGTTAAAGCTGACAGCATAATAAAAACTGCAAAAGCTGAAACTGATCGCATGGAAAAAGCCAGCGAGGATGCTATTGCGCAGGCTGGACGAAACCTTATCATTTCATTCCGCGACGGAATAAACAAGGAACTTTCCTCCATTGTAAATTCCGAAACAGAAAAAGCAATGGATAAGGATTTGCTCAAAAAATTGATTCCTGAAACTGTAAAAGCTTGGTCTGCCAATCTGGATGTGGATGATGTTTCACTTCTTTTGCCTGCAAAGGATTTAAAAGCTCTTGAGACAAGCTTGAAAACTGCATTGAAAGCAAAAATTGCAAAGGGGCTTGTAATAAAAAGCGATGCTTCACTTTCTGCAGGGTTTAGAATCGGCTCGAAGAATGGCGCTGCATTTTATGATTTTAGCGCAGAAGAAGTTGCGGCTTTGTTCAGTGCATATTTGAATCCAAAGACAACAGAAATTATGAAAAAGGCTGCTGCAGGAATTTCAGAGGAAGAGCCAAAGCCTGCTGTAGAAGAAGAAAAGAAACCGGCGGCTTCAAAGGCTAAGAAAACTACTGCAAAGCCAGCGGCAAAATCACGTGCAAAAACTACAAAGGAAACAAAATAGTGGAACATCTCTATTATTTGGTTGCCCAGCTTCCGGCAATTTCTGTAAATGATGACAGTTCTCAGAAACTTCCGCTTACAGTTGGATATTTCAAGGATTTGTGCAGCCGTTTTATGTCTGAAAAATCTGCGAAGCTTGCTGAAAAACTTACGCTGGAACCTCCTGTTGAGCCTGTTTCAACTGGTTCAGTTTTCCTTGATGAATGGTACGAAAAAGAAAGATGCCTTCGACTTGCATTGGCTCAAATCAGGGCCTTAAAAATGAAGAAAGATATAAAGGATCTTCCTTCTGCAAGTGATGGTGAGTCTATTCAGGCCGCTCGGACTGCTACTGGAATGGACAGTCCTTTGGCGGCGGAGCAGTATCTTAATCAGTACCGTCTTGGAATTTTGGATCGGATTTCGCCTCTGGACAATTTTTCAGTTGATGCGGTTTATAGCTATGGACTGAAGTTGATGCTTGCCGAGCGGATGAAGAAGTTTAACAAGGATGAAGGCTTGGCTTCTTACCACAAAATTTATGATGAAATTCTTGGAGAAAAGAAATGACTGATACAAAAGGCAAAGTTGTTGCTGTCAATGGAAACATGGTTTCTGTTGAATTCGATGGAAAGGTATCTCTCAATGAAGTAGGCTACGTTAAAGTTGGCGGAAAAAGCCTGAAGGGAGAGGTAATCCGTATCCGCGGAAATACAGCGCAGATGCAGATTTACGAAATGACAAATGGTATTTCAACAGATTGTTCTGTAGAATTTACTGGAGATTTGCTTAGCGTTGAAGTTGGTCCTGGTCTTTTGGGACAGGTTTATGATGGATTGCAGAATCCGCTTCCTCTTCTTGCTGAAAAATCTGGATACTTCCTTGAGCGCGGGGTTTATCTTCCTGCTCTTGATGAGAATAAAAAATGGGAATTCACTCCTACTGCAAAAGAAGGCGATAAAGTTTTTGCAGGCGACAGTATAGGAACTGTTCCAGAAGGACCTTTTACTCATAAAATTCTTGTTCCTTTCGGATTTCTTGGAACTTATACAATCAAAAAAATTGCAAAGGCTGGTGAATATAAAATTCACGATACTATTGCAACTCTCGCTGACGAAAAAGGAAAGTCGGTAAATATCAGCATGAGCTTTAAATGGCCTGTAAAACGCGCTGTAAATTGCTATGCAGAACGTCTTAGCCCGGATGAGCCGATGGTTACTAAAGTCCGTCTGATTGATACATTTTTCCCTGTTGCAAAAGGCGGAACATATTGTATTCCTGGTCCGTTTGGAGCTGGAAAAACTGTTCTTCAGCATACAACAAGCCGCAATGCCGATGTTGACATTGTAATTATCGCAGCCTGTGGAGAACGCGCTGGTGAAGTTGTAGAAACTCTTACAGAATTCCCTGAACTTAAAGATCCTCGCACAGGTCGTTCTCTTATGGAACGCACAATCATAATCTGCAATACGTCTTCTATGCCGGTTGCTTCCCGTGAAGCTTCTTGCTATACAGGTGTTACTCTTGCAGAATATTACCGTCAGATGGGACTTAATGTTCTTCTTCTTGCGGATTCTACTTCAAGATGGGCGCAGGCTATGCGTGAAATGTCTGGACGTTTGGAGGAAATTCCTGGTGAAGAAGCGTTCCCTGCATATTTGGAGTCAACAATCGCTTCTTTCTATGAACGCGCGGGAATTGTAAAGCTCCGCGATGGAAATGTCGGTTCTGTTACAATCGGTGGAACAGTTTCTCCTGCTGGTGGAAACTTTGAAGAGCCTGTTACTCAGGCAACTTTGAAAGTTGTTGGCGCATTCCATGGTCTTAGCCGCGAACGTTCCGATGCGCGCCGTTATCCTTCTATTGATCCGCTTGATTCCTGGTCAAAATACAAATCTACAATTGGACATAATCTTGTTGAGTTTGCTCGCGATGTCTATAAAAGAGGCGCAGAAGTCAACCAAATGATGAAAGTTATTGGTGAAGAAGGAACAAGCCTTTCAGATTTTGTTATTTACTTGAAGAGTGAATTCCTTGATGCCGTCTATATGCAGCAGGATAGTTTTGATGAAATTGAAGGCGCATCTTCTGTAGAACGTCAGAAATATGTTTTCAATAAAATTGTTGAAATTCTTGGCTCTGACTTTGACTTTGAAGAAAAAGACGATGCCCGCAACTTCTTTAATACTTTGCGCCAGAATTTCATTGATATGAACTACAAGGAATTCAAGAGCTCGGATTTTACAAAAGCTGAAAAAGTCATAGAAAGTACTTTGTCTTCAAAAAATGCGCAGGTATCTAACGAGGCAAAGAAGCTTCTCAAGGACGGTGAATAATGAATAAAGTATATAGCAAAATTGAAAGCATAAACGGAAGCGTTATTACTGTAAAAGCAAAAGGCGTAAAGCTTAATGAACTTGCTGAAATAAACACAAGATTCGGAAAGTCCCTTGCTGAAGTGAATAAGATTGACGGCGATACAGTTTCATTGCAGGTTTTTGCTGGCGGACGCGGTGTTGCTACAAATGACCAGATTCGCTTCTTGGGACACGAAATGCGTGTTTCTTTCAGCGAAAATTTGCTTGGACGTATTTTTAACGGTTCAGCAGAGCCAAGAGACCACGGCCCTGCATTGACTGAAAATCTTGTTGCAATCGGCGGTCCTTCTGTAAACCCTGCAAAACGTATTAATCCAAATAGGATGATGCGTACAAACATTCCAATGATTGATGTTTTCAATACTTTGGTTGTCAGCCAGAAAATTCCTATTTTCTCAATTTCAGGTGAACCTTACAATCAGCTTTTGGCCCGTATCGCTATGCAGGCACAGGCTGATGTTATTGTTCTTGGCGGAATGGGCTTGAAGTATGACGATTATCTTTACTTCAAAAAAACATTGGAAGAAGGCGGCGCATTGAGCAAAACTGTAATGTTTGTTCATACTGCTGCTGATCCGACTGTTGAATGCATTAAGATTCCGGATCTTTCGCTTGCAGTTGCTGAGCAGTTTGCGCTTCAGGGAAAGGACGTTCTTGTTCTTCTTACAGATATGACAAACTTCGCTGATTCAATGAAGGAAATCGCAATTACTCAGGAGCAAGTTCCTTCTAACCGTGGTTATCCGGGAGACTTGTACTCTCAGCTTGCAAGTCGCTATGAAAAGGCTGTTGACTTTGCTGATTCTGGCTCTATAACGGTTTTGGCTGTTACAACAATGCCTGGCGATGACGTTACACACCCTGTTCCTGATAACACTGGGTATATTACAGAAGGTCAGTATTATCTTAAGGGCGGACACATTGAGCCTTTTGGTTCTCTTTCCCGCTTAAAGCAGCAGGTTAACAGCAAGACTCGCAAAGATCACCGTTCTCTTATGGATGCGATGATTCGCCTTTATTCACAGTACAAAGATACTCTTGAAAAAAAGTCAATGGGCTTTATTATGAGTTCTTGGGACGAGAAGCTTTTGAAATACGGAGAGCTTTTTGAATCGGAAATGATGGATCTTACGGTGAATATTCCTCTTGAAGAAGCTTTGGACACTGGATGGAAAATTCTTGCAGAATGTTTTGATAAGGCGGAAACTGGCTTGAAGTCTGAACTGATAGAGCAGTTCTGGCCAAAAAACTAAGTCTGAGTATTAAGGATTTATTTTATGGCAAAATTAAAACTGACTAAAAACGAGCAGAAGACTCAAAAAGATGCGCTTAAAATGTATCAGCGTTATCTTCCGACTCTTACGCTCAAAAAGCAGCAGCTGCAGTCAGAAATCCGCGCCATAGACGAAAAAGCAAAATCTGTCCTGGCTGAAAAAAAGGCTTTGGAAGAGGATTTTGAAAAATGGATTTCGGTTTTCGGTGAAAAAGATGCCTTTAAGCCTGATATGGTTACTGTAAAAAATATCAAGAAAGGCTGGGGTAACATTGCCGGTGTAAAGATTCCTGTTTATGAAGGTGCAGATTTCGGACGTGGCGACTATAACCTTTATTCAACTCCTCTTTGGATTGATATGGCTGCGGATAGAATGGAAAAAGCGCTTGAGCTTGATTTGGAGGCGGAAGTTCTTGACGAGCAGGTAAGGCTTTTGGCAAAAGAGCTTCGCACAACAACTCAGCGTGTAAATCTGTTTGAAAAAGTAAAAATTCCTGAAACAAAAGCTAATATCAAGCGCATAGGAATTTTTCTTGGAGATGAGCAGGTCAATGCTGTTGTACGCTCAAAAATTTCCAAGAAAAAACTTCAGGCTGATGCTAAGGAGGCTGAATAATGGCTATTGTGCAGATGAAAAAAGTCTCTTTGGTTATTCTTGATTCAACAAGAAAGGCTTCTTTAAAGCAGCTTAGAAAAGCTGGAGTTCTGCATTTGGAGGCTGTGGAAGGCTCTAGTCCGGCACTTTCTGCTTACAGGGAATCTGCTGCGGAAACTGACAAGGCCATTTCTATTCTTGATGAAATAAAAGAGTCAAAAAAGTCTCCTGCTTTAATTCAGGAAAAACTTGACAAAGATTCAGCTCGGGAAAAGGCGAAGGAAATAATATCTTTAAGCGACAGAAAAAAAACGCTTTTTGATTTAATTTCCCAGAATAAAAATGAACTTGCCCGGCTTGAAAAATGGGGCGACATAGATCCTGAGGAATTTAAGGCTTTTGCAGAAAAAGGAATTTTCCTATATATGTATGAAATTCCTTCTGAAAAGTACCAGATGATTGGCGAAGATTGCGAAACTGTTCTTGTAAATTCCATAAATAAAGTTTCTAGGTTTTTGCTAAAATCAGAAACAGAACTTGAAGAGCGTCCTGCAGGTCTTCCGGCTGAAGCGTATGCTGTTCCTTTGCCTGAATATTCTACTCGTCAGATGAAGAAAAATATTGTAGATGACGAGCATGGAATTGAAGCAATAGACAAGAAGATTTTTGCAGAGAAAAAATTCCGCACTGCTTTGCTTGATTATAAGAAGCAGCTTGCCTCTGATATTGAATTTGAAAATTTGTACAGCGGCATGGGATCAGAATCTTCAAATGAAAATTCTGATGGCGAGGAAACGAAACTTGCTTGGCTTACAGGGTATATTCCAGTTGACTCAATGAAAAATTTCAAAGTTGTATGCGCAGAAAACGGTTGGGCATTTGTGGCTTCTGATCCTGCGGATGATGATCCGGTTCCTACAAAGCTAAAAAACAATAAGCTTGTAGAACTTATTTATCCGCTTACAAACTTTCTTGATGTTACGCCGGGCTACCATGAGTATGATATTTCAGGCTGGTTCTTGCTCTTCTTCTGCATTTTCTTTGCAATGATTTTTGGAGATGCGGGATATGGTGCATTAATCTGCGCGCTTGCAATTGGGCTTATGGCTAAAGGCGCAAAAAACGGAAAGTCATTTTCTTCTGTAAATGTGCTTGTCTTTTTGCTCGGATTCAGTACAATGTGCTGGGGTGTTTTGACTTGCACTTGGTTTGGTATAGATTCAGCAAAACTTCCAAAATGGATGGTGGATTTGTCTTTTGCGCCGATTTCACCTGCAAAAGTTGGATCTGATGTTTCTAATACTAACCAGCAGATTTTCTGCTTTATCCTTGCTATTGTTCAGCTTAGCATTGCCCATATAAAAGGAATTCTTCGTTATAGGAAATCCTTAAAGTGCCTTGGAGAACTTGGCTCTTTGCTTGAGCTTTGGGGAATGTACTATGTTGTAATGGACATGGTTGTTGATGCTGTAAAATATCCGCTTGGAATTACAGAAGAGACTTTGTATTTCTTTGGAATTGGCTGGCTTCCAATTCCTTATGTTGCGCTTGGTGTGCTTTTCTTTGGATTTGCATTGAATTTTATATTTTCAAATTATGACGGAAGTATTAAAGATTCTATTTTTGAAAGTCTAAAGAATATTATCAGCGTGCTTTTAGGAATTGTAAATGTTTTCAGCGACATTGTTTCTTATATACGCTTGTGGGCTGTTGCTCTTGCCGGTGCAGCTATAAGCAGTACAATAAATACAATGGCTGGACCTATGCTTGGCAAGCTGATTATGGTTGGTTTTGGCGTTATTCTTTTATGCTTTGGTCATGGACTGAATATTGTGCTGAACCTTTTGTCTGTTATTGTTCATGGTGTGCGTCTGAATACACTTGAATTCAGCCAGCATCTTGGAATGTCGTGGAGCGGAACAAAATATTCTCCGTTCCGTGAGGAAAAATAAAATTTGAATTACGGCGGGAATTTCTGCCTAAAAAATTAGATTAACAACGCAAATTTGCGTAAAGGAGTATTTATGAACTGGGGAATGATTGGTGCTGGTGTTGTAATGGGAATTGCCGCGATTGGAAGCGCAATAGGTATTGGAATTGCAGGTCAGGGAGCAATTGGAGCTTGGAAAAGATGCTATTTGAATAACAAGCCTGCTCCTTTCCTTTTGGTTGTTTTTGCAGGAGCTCCGCTTACACAGACAATTTATGGCTTTCTTCTTATGAACACAATGAGAACTTCTACAGCTGATCCTTTGTTCCTTCTTGGACTTGGAATTGCTTGCGGTCTTTCAATGTGCATGTCTGCTGTTGCTCAGGGAAAAGCAGGTGCTGCTGGCTCTGATGCTTTGGCGGAAACTGGAAAAGGATTTGCGCAGTACATTATGGTTGTAGGTCTTTGCGAAACAATCGCTTTGTTCTCTATGGTATTCGGAATGATTGTTTGCTAAAATTTTTCATTCTATAAGAAATTAAATTGCCCGGAGCTTTTTTTGCTTCCGGGTTTTTTTGTCTAAAAATAAATGCAAGGGCAAACGCATTATAAATGTATTCAGCATAAAACTGGCTCCCAGGAACCGTTCCTTCGCGCAATCTTTAGTTAAATTATTTATAATGCGTTTGCCTTGAAATAAATGCTTTTACACAAGTCTTCAATTTGATATAATAAATATTATGGAAGAAAAATTTAAAACTCCGCGTGTAATTCAAATCGGTGGAAATAACGGAATAAAAAAAATATATATCGGCGGAAAAAATCCTGTTACAGTTCAGACAATGTGGAAAGAGTCAATAACTGAAATTGACAACAGCCGTCTTGATTCAATTATAAAGCGCATTGACAGTTTGAAATCCCTTGGCTGCGACATTGTCCGTTTTGCTGTTCCTGACATGGAAAGCGCGCATTCTTTGTGCAAAATTGCCGGGAACACGGATGTTCCGCTTGTTGCTGATATACACTTTGACTATAGGCTGGCACTAGAGTGCTTGAAAGGAAATATTTCTGTAATCAGAATCAATCCTGGAAACATAGGAAATTTCGACAGGACAAAAGCTGTTGTAGAGGCTTGCAAGGAAAAAAGCGCGGCTATAAGAATTGGCGTGAACACAGGATCTTTGCCTAAAGACTTGGAAAGAAAAGTTGAAAATTCAGAAATTACAAGGGCACAGGCTTTAGCGGAAACTGCATTAAGAGAAGCTGAAATTTTTGCATCTCTTAAATTTGAAAATTTTGCAGTCAGCATGAAAGCTTCGAGTGTTCAGGAAACAATAGAGGCGAACGAGGCTTTTGCCCGTCAGTCAGATATTCCTTTGCACATCGGCGTAACAGAGGCGGGACCTTTGATTACCGGAGTTGTAAAATCTACACTGGCTTTTTCCCGTCTTTTAACTGAAGGAATTGGCTCTACAATCCGCGTCAGCCTTTCATCTTCCCCTGAAAATGAAGTTATTGCAGGAAGGGAAATTTTGCATGAATGCGGACTTAGAACTGGCGGCGTTACTCTGATAAGCTGTCCTAGATGCGGACGTTTAGGTTTTGATGTCCACGGATTTATGGAACGCTGGCAGAATAAGTTGCTTTCACTTGATAAAAATATCACAGTTGCGGTAATGGGTTGTATTGTAAATGGACCGGGAGAGGGCAAGCATGCTGATTTAGGAATTGCTGGCGGCGGCGGAAAATGCATAATTTTCAAAAAAGGAAAAATAGTGCAAACAATTGATGAAAAAAATGCCGATATAGAATTCAAAAAGGTTTTGGAGAATCTTTAATTCAATGAGAAAGTTTGCCATAAAAGTTTTTGTTGTTTTTTCGTTTATATTGTTTTTTTGCTTTGATATTTTTGCCGCTCCTAGAAAACCTCAAAAGGGGCAGGAAGATTGGAGGGCATTGCAAAAAGCCAAAGATTCTTTTGAAAAAAATGACTTTGGAACTGCTGTAAAATTTGCAGAGCAAGCAAAAGTTATACGTTCTCAAAATGCCAAGTGGCAAACTTATATTCTTGATGAAACTTTAAAAAATTCAAGAGTCCGGCGTGCTGGAGATTCAATTGAACGTGTTTCGCAGGTTTTAAATGAATTGAAATTTACAGAAGCTTCAAAAATCGTTTCAATGCATATTGAAAAACATGGCTTGGATTTTTTTAACGGAAGCTATTCAGAGCTGATTGAGTTTGTTTCAGTTTATGCGCATTATCCAGAGGCTGATTTTCTTCTTGGAAAAATTTATAAGCTTGAAGGCGAGTATTCTATTGCCTTGAATTACATGAAAGATGCTTATGAGTATTCTGTGAATCTTGATGTTTCAATGGAAAAATATGATTTGCTTTATGAGCTTGCCGAACTTTCTTATGACTTGGGAAGCAAAGACGACTACGAAAAATATCTTCTTGTGATTGCAAGTGATGATTCTGTTTTTACGAATTTAGGCTACATGGATGCGCTTCTTCATATTATTAATACTGATTCTTCAGATACCCTTGAAAAATTTTTTCTTTTGTACCGTGCGGAAGATACAGCAGGATTGAAAGCGTTTGTGAAGCTTGGAAAACTTTATATGTCAGAAGCTGAAAATGACAAAGCGTTGAAATTTAATGCTTTTGCAGGAATTTTGGCTGTAACAAAAATTGAATCTGTTTTAATGCAAAGAATAAACGGCTTTAAATATTCAAATTTTAAGACGCTTCTTGCTAAATCTTCCAGCTACAGCGACATTGTGGAGTGGGGCATAAAAAACGGTGTATGGGAACTTTTCTGCGACCTTGCTGAATCCGCAGCTAATTCTGGAAAAATAGTTTTTTCCCGTTCACTTTTTGTTTCTCTTTCAGAATCTTCGCCTGTTGAATACTGGAAATCTTACGCTTCAGAAAAAATTGTAAAATCTGAAAACTGAATTAGAATTGAAGTCCTAAGCCAAAATACGCTTCCCAAGCTTTTCCTTTTCTCCAGGAACTGTCAAAGTCCATGTGTCCGTTGAGTATCTTTTTGGAAAGGTCTACACCAAGACTTGCGCGCACAACAAAACTTTTCCATTTTTCAGGATACACAAGAGCTTCAAGTCCGCCTGTATAAATTCCTTCTTTATAGTTCAAGTTCGAGCCAGTGCCTCTGTTTTTTATCAAGGCAGCGTCAAAGAATGGACTTAGCTGAAATTCAAAGTTCAGGTACTTGAAAATTTTATGGGGTAAAAATGCAATCGCTTTTATAACTTTTGGCTTTGTGTCATAGCTTCCGAACAATGCATGGCTCCAGTCAAGCCAGCGGACGGTAACAATGTGTATTGGCATATCAAAGTTAAAAACTATCGCAGCCGGAGTTTTTAGCGCATAGTTGTCCGCGTCAACTTCGTAGTCGTCAAATTCCTGTTTGTCTGGCGCGCCTCTTAAATATTCACCGATCGAAAATTTTGTGTTGTAACCTGCAAATCCGTTTGCGTTGATTGCAAAACCAACATATTTGAAACTTTTGAATAATTTTAAATTCGCTTCAACTGATGGAACTACTTTTTCATCAATCGTATCTGCCGTTATGTCCCAGCCCATGTATTGAGATGCTGAAAATGAATATCCAGTCCTAAAGTTGTTTACGCCCACCCAGTTTATATTGCTGAAGCTTATTGTCTGTCCCGGCTTTATCATCGGAGTCTGGTACAAATCATCGTTGTTTTTACTAATTCCGTTTCTATCCCAGTTATGCGTAAAATTTATAGAAGGCGTGTAAGTAACTTCTGTTGTGTTTCCTATGTAGCCAATTGAAAACGGAAGTGAAATTGTCGCGTCTTCTACAAAGTAAAGAGCATCGTCATATTTTTCATAGTCAAGATTTTTTATTATTGACTGTGAAAATTCAAATTTAATTTTATGCTGGCCGATTGGAACTATAACAGCGATTCCTGTTGTGTAGTCGTATTCAGGAGCATTGTCGCCTATTGTCCAATTGAAGTCAAATGAATTGCTCCAAGTATTTTCGGTGATTCCAATATCAAAAGGGTAGTCGTAGCTAAAAGCGAATCCTGTTGTTACTTTTGAATAATTGTCCGGCTCGTCGTCATCTCCAAAGTTCAAATTCAAATCAACATTCAAGTCGTTCATAAGTCCTAAAAAGTTGTTGTCTTTAAGCTTGAGCTTGATTTCTATTCCTGAGTTTGTGTCTAAAGACGGCTTTGGAAAAATCAGCATTGAATGTGAATCATTAAAAGTGTATTGCGCTTCAATAAGATTTATTCCGTCGCCTGTGGTTTCTGCTATGTCGTATGAATATTCGATGTCTGTAAGAAGCCTTGTGTTTTCTATGTTCTGATATATGTCATGAAGATATTTTTCGAGTTCTTCCTTAGAATTGAAAACTCTTTTGTAGTTTATATCTGAAATATTTTTTTTTAATGCTGACTCTTTTGTTTTTCCTTTTGAAATGAAGTCAACTTTTTTTATTTGAAAAAGATCTTCCTGTGCAAAAATTGCTGATGCACAAGAAATCACAACGAAGACAAGTGTTTTTAAATTTTTCAGCATAGCTTAATAGGCTCCTTTGCCTTTTATTACAACTCCGACTGTTTTTATCAAAATCCAAATATCAAGCCATACAGACCAGTTTTGAATATAATAAGTGTCCAAATTGATTCTTTCCTCATAGCCAGTGTCGCTCCGTCCTGAAATCTGCCACATTCCGCTTAGTCCCGGTTTTACAGAAAGCACATAGTCTGAATATTTTCCGTATTTTGTGAGTTCAGGCTCTGTAACTGGACGCGGACCAACCAAAGACATTTCTCCGACAAAAATATTCCAAATCTGCGGAATTTCATCAAGGCTGGTTTTCCTTAGGAATTTTCCAAGTTTTGTTACGCGAGGATCGTCTGTGAATTTTCTGTCCTTTTCCCATTCAGCAGCTCTTGCAGGATCATTTTCAAGAATTTCCTTTAGCTTTTTGTCTGCGTCGATGCACATTGAGCGGAATTTCCAGCATTTTAAAACTGAATGATTTTTTCCGACTCTTTTGTGTCCGTAGAAAACTGGTCCGGGCGAGCTTATTTTTATTGCAACTGCTATAATCAATGTAAGCGGAATCAAAATCGGCGAAACGCAAATGCATACAACAATGTCTATGGCTCTTTTTAATAATAATGAACTTTTCTTTGTAAGATAATTTGTTGAAGAAAATGCAAGAATCCCGCCGAAATCTTTCATGTGCAAAGACATTGTTGTGTTCAGCTGCTCTCTTGGAACTCGAATTAAATATCTGTAGTTTGTCTGAAGCTCTTCAAGATTTTTATTGAATCCGCAAAGAATTCCAACTTTTATGTTGATTTTTTTTAGAACTGCGGAAATTTCAGCGGAGTGCTCAACAATTTTTATTCCAAGGAATTCATCTTTGTGAATGGCAGAATCCGTTACAATAAGAATTGGTCTGTAGCCAAGATATTTTTTTTTCAAAAGACGCTCTACGATTAAATTTGCCCTGTCATCTTTGTTGTAAACTACCGCAGGAACTCCCCACCATGAGAATTTTGCAAAATATCTTCTGCTTATTTCTCTTCCAAGCGGAAGCAAGATTGTTGCAAATGGCCATGAAAGCACAAGGGCAATGGCAATTGGAATAAGGTCTTTTGTGGATTTTATAGTTGTGAGCGCAAAAGCTTCTCCTATAAGAATAAAAAACGATGAAAGTGAAAATCGTCTTACTTCGTCTTCTGGAGCTAAAAGAATTCCTGGGTAAAGTCCATTTAAATAGAAAACAATGAAAACTGCCGGCAAGAAAACTGAATACTTCAAAAAAGATCTGAAATTTATACAAGAAGGATCAACTGCATTCACAATAAAAAATCCAATGCAAATTGAAAGCATAAAAACCAAGGCATCTATAAAACCAAGTGAAATACCAGAAATAAATGAACTTGTGTATTTGTATTGAGATTTTAGGTGCTTTTCTAATTCTTTCGCATTGATACTAGAAATCATAAGTCTATCCACTATAAAGGAAAAAAGCGGAATTGTCTATTGTTACACATAAAAACGCATTATTTTCTAGTTATTTCACTTAAAATCACGGCTGCTGTTTTTTTATAGGAATATTTCTCAGGAATTTCTCCAAGTGGACTGTCGTTGCAAAAAGTTTTTTGCATTTTTTCGCACAAATCGTTGCTGTTTCCGCTTTGAAAAAAGACAACAGGAAATCCGTCGTAAATTTCCTTGAAAACTGGAATATCTGAAATAACTGCTTTTGTTCCGCAGAAAAGCGCTTGCAACGGCGGAATTCCGAAACCTTCGTAAAGTGACGGCTGCACCAAAAATTTTGCCTGGGTTAAAAGCAATAGCAGTTTTTCATTTTCAACAAATCCAGTGAATTCAATTGAATTAGGAAATCTTGAATTCATCTCGCTGATTTTTTCTGAAATGCTATTGTCTTTTGTACGGAAATTATCCTTAGAGCCAACAATCAAAAGCTTTGGTTTTTCCGCGTTTTCAAGCTGATAGAATTTTTCAAAGGCTTCAAGCAGAACAGAAAGTCCTTTGTGTTTTTTTATGTTTCCGATAAAAATTATAGAATTATTTTTTTGCACATTTGGACATTTTTTTTCCATATAGTTTGGAAGACCATTGTAGACAACCGCAATTTTTTTCTTGCATTTTAGAACTTTTTCAATTCTTTCCTTGCTGAAATTTGAAACTGTAAAAATTTCCTTGGATTTTTTTATGGCGCGTTTGTAGAAAAATTTTCTTGCAATGATTCCAATTTTTCCGCAGAGTCCTTTTACATCAAGAAAAACAATGTCATGGATTGTTGAAAAAACAGGAATTTTTATTCCGCCGGGAATGTTGCAGTATGGCGAAAAATAAACATCGCATGAATTTATTTTTTTTAAAAGCTCTTTCGGAAATAGAAACATTTCTTTCAGCGAAAAAGTTTTTACATTGCAAGATTCTCCTTCTTTGCTTCCGAATAAAAACAATTCATTTCCGCTGTTTTTTAAATATGGAAGAATTTCGTCTAAAAAAGTTCCGATTCCGCTTTTTCCGCTCATGCGGCAGTCAACTGCAATTTTCATTTTCTTCACTCAAAAATTACTGTTCGTCGCTGAACAATGGCGCCCAGTTTTCTTTTACAAAAATGTTGTCGTGAACTGTGAACCATTCGTCTTTTGGAACTGGAAAAGAAGTCTGTTTTCTTATTCGAGTGCTTTGTGCCTGTGCAATTTGAATTTTTACAAACGGAGATTTGTCTTCTACAAGGAACGGAAAGCCTGTGAATGGATTTTTCGCCCCAGCCACAATGTCTTTTGTTGCAAGGTATGGCGTGTCGGCATTTGTCATAAAAGTCATGTCCTCTTTTACCGGACCATGCGCATAAAAATCTTTTACGAGCAAAGTCGCAACAACAATGCTAAGTCCTATTACTGCAAGTCCGTGGTTGTTTGTTATTTCAAAGAAAAGCGTGAAAAAAAATTCAAGAATCTGTATAATTGGAGCAATTATTATATTAAAAAGAGCATTAAGCATTTTTTCCCTCGTCGCAAAGAATTTCTTCTACTATTTTTTTTATGAGACGCGAAGTTTTTCCGCGGTGGCTTATTGCATTTTTTTGTTCTGCTGTAAGTTCTGCGGCAGTTTTTCCGAGCTCGGGAAGATAAAAAATCGGGTCGTATCCGAATCCGCCTGCTCCTCTTGCATCTTCAATTTTTTCGACAATTTCACCTTCCATTGTTTCCTGCACAACAAAAAGTCTGTCGTTTCCCATGTAAAGAACCATTGAGCAAGTGTAATGAGCAGTCCGTTTCTGAAACTTTCCAGAAGAAATAGAGTCCGTTATCTGTTGAATTAGAAATTTGTTCTGTTCTTCCTGCGGAATTTTTTTTCCGTCAGGTTTTCCTCGCATAAAATCCGGTCCTGCATAACGCGAAGAATAAATTCCTGGGGCTCCGTTCAATGCATCTGCGCAAATTCCAGAATCATCGGCAAGAACAGGGGAGCGCACAATTTCCCACAACGCTTTTGCTTTTATAAGGCTGTTCTCGTAAAAAGTTGAGCCGGTTTCTTCGGGATCAAAATCAATTCCCTCGTCCTTTGGAATTACAATTGTATGCTCTGGAAAAAGTTCTGAGACTTCACGTTTTTTATTTAAATTTCCGGTTGCAAGATAAATTTTCATTCCAAAAGAATAGCATTTTAAATGCTTGTTGTCGAGAGAATTGCGGATTTCTATCAGGGCAAACGCATTATTGCGAGATTTTGAACCAGGAAACCGTGCCTGGAAGCCAGTTTTATGCTGAATACATTTATAATGCGCTTGCCATGGCATTTCTATTCGTCACCGCTAAAAATCTCCTTTGCCTTTGAAACAAGAGATGCAACGTGGCGCGGACTCATTGAAAGAAGCTTGCCGACAGTTATATTTGTGGGAACAGGAATTTGCCTTGAAAGTTCTTCAATCGATTTTCGCCATCTTTTGTCATGCGAATTGAATTTTTGCAGTTCGTATTCAGTGCAGTCTGATTCTTTTTGCGCTTCCCTTTGTTTTTGCATGGAAAATTTCTTTCTATGAAAATATGCGAAATTTCGTTTTTTAAATAAATTATGAAACCGCATTTCTTTTTTTTCAATTGATTCCTTTGCGCTCATAATCATTTTTCTAAGTTTTTCCTTGTTGCATCCTGTTGCTGCGGAAACTTTTTCAACAAGCGGATCCGTAATGCTGTAGCAGGATTTTAGCGCAAGAACAAGACAGAGTTCTTTTGTAAAACTTTCGCTGATTTTTGTTTTTCTTTCAGAATGCCTTGAACAAGCCGAATATTCAAGATTTTTCTTTGCGACTTTGTAAAGTTCTTCTGTTGTCATTTCGTTTTCAAAATAAATTTCTTCATTCTCAAGAACGAAATTAGATTCTTCGACAACTAAAGTTTCGCAAAAAGATTTTTTTTCGTTTAACAAGAACTGCTTTTTTTTCCGCCATAAAGCCGATGCCTGCAAAACTCCGTAAATGTAAGTTGAAAAATCGCTTATTTCAGGATTATACTTTTTTAAGATGTGGACAAAATGTTCCGCCATGTAAACAAGAAAATCCGAAAAATCATCTTCGCCCATGCTTGCAAGTCCTAGCTCAAATTTCCGCCTGAACATGAATTCCAAAAGCAAATTTTTTGTCTCCTCTTCACTTGTCTTTTTCTCGCTGAAATCCTTCCAGATTTTTCTTGCTTCCGCCGTAGTTTTTTCACTCATAATTTCTCCTGATAAAAGTCAAAAAAAGTTGATTGTGTGAAATAAAAGCAGCAAGACTTATGCCAAGTGTAATTGCATGGAAATTGTGTGTTTTCTTTGATTTTTTTGATATTTTATAGCTGAAAAAATAACTGGCGGCTGTAAGCTTTTTCAAAATATAACAGGATTTTTGTTATTTTCTGTTATTTATTAAAAAAATATTGCAAAAAAAATAACAAAAAAGCCTCCATTTCTGGAAGCTTTTTCTTGCGTTTTATAGTTTTGTGGAAGATTGATTAAAGGACTTTTGCGAATTCTTTTAGGATTAAAGGCAACAATGTTTCAATTTTGCCTTCTGTGCTTGCTCCTGCAGCATTTTTATGTCCGCCTCCGCCGAATTTAGAAGCGATCGCGCTAACATCGCATTTTTCTCTTGAGCGGAATCCCAGTGTACATGAAAATTCCGTTTCTTGCCGAATGAATAAAACAGCCTCGACATTTTCAACTTCAAGCATGAGCATGTAAAAAGCATCGCTGTCCCGTCCGTCCTGGCCGAATTTTCTTGTGTCGTCCATTGTCTCAAAAGTTACAACAAGTTTTCCGTTGAAATGACGTTCCGCATGGTCTAGCATAATTCCCAGAAGCTTTCTTGTGTTCCACTGCTTTCCGCCTGTCATTTCCTGATAAATTTTCCTTGGATTTGCGCCGGATTCCACAAGCCTTGCCGTTCCCTTGAAAACTTCCGCACTGTCTTCTGTAAGATACTTGAAAAATCCTGTGTCAGTCGCCATTCCAAAGAAAAAAATATCTGCTTGTTCTTTTGAAGGTTTTCCGACAAGTGATTCAAAAAGCTGCTGGACAAGGCAGGATGCCGCAGGAGATGTCGGGTCTATTATATTGTCTGAATTTTTTACATTGGCTGTTTTGTGGTGGTCGATTATAAATGTGCTGAATCCTTTTAAATCTCCATCAATATCTCCAAGCCTTGAAAGTTCCGAGCAGTCCGCAATTATAAGTCCGCATGAATTTCTTTCGTCCTGTGTCATAAAGGGCAGTGCATTCTTGAATTTTGGCGCGAATTTCTTTATTTCGTTTCTTTTAAAAGGTCCGGCGTTAAGCATTATGTAAGGTTTGTTCATTTTATCCAAAATAAATGAAAGTCCTATGCAGCTTGAAATGCAGTCGCCGTCCGGCTCTTTGTGCCCTGCAATAATAAAACTGTCATGTGAATCTAAAAAGCTTTTGAATTTTGAAATTTGTTCTTTTGAAATAAGAATCATATTTTCCTGCCTGAAATTAAAAAAGACCTGACCCTGAAAATATCAGAACCAAGTCTCCTTAATAAATATTTTGCTACTTATTAATTTTTCTAGTAGTCAAGAGTAAGCGAGTCTGCGTCAGTTCCGTCGATTTGCATTCCGCTAGGAGCAATTGCCCAAAGTGAATTGAAACGGTTTGTAGGAGCTGTAATCCACACTTTTAGGAATTCACCGTTCTGGCTTATTACTGTCATGTATGGAGAGAGTCCTTTTGGCATAGTTCTGAAGTTGAGTTTTCTAGCTCCGTCTTCATTTTTGAACCATTTTTTTGGAAGAACCGCAGTTCCGATGTCTATGCCTTGTTTTTCGTAAAGCACAACATAAGCGTCTTTCTGGTCATAAATTTTGAAGATTCTTACATTCTGATAAGAAATTGTAGATACATTGTCTCCGTGATTCCATACAGGCTGCTTTGTCTGCTCGTTGTTTTCCTGTGAAACTGCTGGCAAAATCATTGCAATAGCAAGAACTGCCGTGGCAAAAAACTTCTTCATGAATTCCTCCGAATTTGTTCTATAATAATTATATAAGCGCGAGCATAATGGCTTTTATGGTGTGCTTTCTGTTTTCTGCCTGATCCCAAACCTTGCTTGCGCTGCTTTCGAAGACTTCTTCTGTAACTTCCTGTTCTTTTACAGCAGGAAGACAGTGCAGGAATATAGTTTCAGGTTTGCCAGTTGCTTCCATAAGCGCCTTGTTCACTTGGTATGGCTGAAGCAATTTTACGCGCTCTTCTTTAAGCGATTCTTCACCCATGGAAACCCAAACATCAGTATAAAGGCAATCGACGTTTTTGACAACTGAAATTTTATCGGAAACAGTTATAGTTGCTCCGGATTCCTTTGCGAACGGCGCGCAGATTTCCAGTATTTTGTTGTCAGGCGAAAGTTCTTTCGGTGAAAACACACTGAAATTTATTCCGAACTTAGAACAAATCAGCATAAGGGAACGTGCCATGTTGTTTCTTCCGTCTCCGCAGAAGCAAAGTGAAAGATCTTTTAAATGCCCGAAATTTTCCTTGAGTGTCATAATATCCGCAAGAACCTGCGTAGGGTGGAAGTCGTCTGTAAGTCCATTTATGACAGGAATTCCTGAATATTTTGCAAGGTCTTCAACATGGGACTGCTTGAATCCGCGGAATTCTATTGCGCTGAACATTCTTCCAAGAACTCTTGCTGTGTCCTGAACGCTTTCTTTTCCGCCGAGCTGAATATCGTCAGTTGACATAAAGACAGGATGCCCGCCTTCTTCGCCGAATGAAGTTTCAAAAGAAGATCTTGTGCGTGTTGAGCGTTTTTCAAAAATGAGCGCGATTGTTTTTCCTAAAAATCTCTGGTGGACTTCGCCTGCATGGGATTCTTTTTTAACCTGAAATGCCCAGTCCAAAATCTGGCTGATTTCCTCCGGTTTCCAGTCTATCCAGTTTAAAAGGCTTCTTCCCTTGAAAGGGCTTTTGAATTTTTCTGCCTTCATTTTTCTTCCTCCGTTTTGCATTACGATTATAAGATTAATTGTGTATAAAATCAACTGTTTATGCAAAAATGTACAATTTTTGTGTATATTTATACATTTTTTTATTTTATACTGAAATACGTTTAATCAAGCTATCCTTGTGCAACATATTTAACATAAATAAAAAAAAGCACCTCAGAAAACTGAAGTGCTTAATTCTATAGTGGCAATAGGGATCGAACCTATGACACATGGAATATGAGTCCATTGCTCTACCAACTGGGCTATGCCACCACGAATAAACAGAATATAGCACACCGCAAAAAATGTGTCAATAGAAGTTTTTAAATTTTAGCAAATTTTTGAAAAAGTTGAGTAAAATTTTTTTATTATTTATGCTTTTTGAAATATTTCTGATTCCTTTTTTAGGTCTAGTACTTGCTTTGTTGAAAGTCCCGTGGCTTTTACAATGTTTTCGATAGAAAGATTTATTTCTATAAGTTTTTTCGCAGTTGAAATTGAATTTTTAACAATAGCTTCTTGCGTCATGTCTTGAGCCATATCTTGGGCAATTTCTTTAGCCATATCTTGAGCAAGTTCTTTGGCAAGTTCCTTGGCTT
>ULPT01033778.1_pt1 | contig 50933 bp, 39 predicted proteins | sample 1953751 | NCBI WGS metagenome assembly ULPT01 (sample SAMEA4835636, study PRJEB28245) | human gut metagenome | biome: gut microbiome; material: fecal sample | place: Denmark | collected 2008 | reverse complement strand
CAATATAAAATCAACCGAAGACCCAGAGAAAAATTGAATTTCATGACACCTCTTGATTGTTTTTTCAAATATTTTCACTAACTTTGCACTTGCTTGTTGAATCTACGTGGAAAATTATCGATGAAGAATACGAGGGATTCTTTGATAGGATATAAATATGCATGTTTGATCTTCAAATACAATAAGAATCAATTATCTTTTACATTTAATGAATATAATAAATATAAATTTAGAACATTGCTTTGGCATTGCAAAACTCTCACAAAAACTAGATTTTGCTGGTGAGAATGTAGCTCTTATATATGCTCCCAACGGTCTAATGAAGACATCGTTTGCAAAAACTATGCAACTGTATGGACAAGGAAAGACCGACAAGGTGAAAGATGTAGTAGCCGACATAGAAGGGACTATAGTAATCAAGGACGAACAGGGCAATGTCGTATTACCAACCTCGCTATATGTTTCCAACTGTGAAGAACCTGATTCCGAAACACCCAAGAATATCACATCGTTTCTTGCAGACAGCGTATTGAAGCAGCAATATGACAATATTCTGAAGAACCTGTCAGATAAACAGAAGGCATTGTTCAGAGATATCAGCAACTTTGCAATAAGCTCGGATATCGTTTTGGAGTTTATCCGAACATTCTGTGATGGAAAGCCAAGCCTTTTCTATGGCAAGTTTGAAGATGTGATGGCAGAGGTTGATGGGAACAATCTATGCTATGATTTCAAGTATAACGACATTTTTGACAAAGATGGCAAAGTCAAAAAATTCATAGAAGACAATAGGGAGGCATTGAAAGACTATTCAGAAAAGTACCAAGCTATATTGCAATCGTCTAAACTATTCAAGCAAAGCAATGGCAAGACATTCGGAACTTATCAAGCCACAGAACTGTCCAAATCCGTATCAGACAATGCCTTTTTCGAGGTGAACCATAAGATTGTATTGGGGGATGGTGAGACAACTATCGATTCCGCCGATTCACTTACTACTTTGATAAATAATGAACTTTCTACCATACTGAACGACAAGTTAGTCAAAAAGGCATTCGAAAAGATAGACAAGAAGGCTAGTGCCAACGAGGTTGTGCGCCAATTAAAACAAATAATTGAGACCCATCCAGACTTGGTGGAAAAACTGCTCGACTACGACAACTTCCACAGAGAAGTGTGGAAAGGGTATTTTGCCAAATTCATTGATAAGGCCAAAGACTTGCTCATGGCTTACCAAGATTCCAAACCCATATTAAACTCCGTGCTTCAACAGGCAGCAAATCAAAGAACAGCATGGGAAGAAACGATAAGCATCTTCAATCGTAGGTTTTCTGTCCCTTTCACAATAAAAATTAAAAACCAGACTGACCTCCTGCTCAACGAGGAATCTGCTGCTTTGTCATTTGAATATCGCACTCCAATCGGACAAAAAGAAGTCGAATCGAAGGTGTTGGAAGAAGTCGTCCTAAGTAAAGGAGAACTGCGTGCGTTCTATACTCTACAACTACTCTTCGCTATCGAAAAGATGAAAAGAGAAGGTGGGCAAGAACATCTGCTTGTGTTTGACGACATCTCCGATTCTTATGACTACAAGAACAAATACGCAATGGTGGAATACCTCTGCGACCTAAAAGGAGACAATCGCTTTAAACTGATCATACTAACCCACAATTTTGATTTTTATCGCACCATAGCCTCACGGTTAGGAGTAAAGAGAAATAGTATCTACATGGCCTACAAGGATGTTAATGAAGAAATCAAATTCCATCCTGCTGAGTATCTGAAAGATCCGTTCAAATACATAAAGAGCAAGGCTGATAGACCTGAATTCTTTATCTCCATGATTCCACTTGCACGCAACTTGATTGAATACACAAAAGATATCACTACAGGCCAGCCAAAGAGCGATTATATAAGTTTGACATCATGTCTTCATGTCAAAAACGAGACGGCAAATTTGGCGGTGAACGACATTGAACAGATTATAGGAAGAAATGTTGATGTGCCGAATATGCCAATCGCACAAGCCAACGTAAACATCAAGGATTATATTTATAATACGGCAGAAAACCTTTGCCAACCACAACAAACTTTAGATGAAATCAACATTGAGAATAAGATAGTCCTTTCTACCGCCGTTAGGTTAAAAGCGGAAGATTACATGATTGCCCAATTAAAGGAGGTGATGCAAAGTGATGATTTCAGTGCATTCTACAACGGCATTACCTCAAACCAAACTTTTGAACTCACAAAGAAATTCAGCGAACTATGTTCTCCATCCCACAATATCCATCTGCTGTTAAAAGAGGTCAATATGATTACACCTGAAAACATTCACCTAAACAGCTTTATGTTTGAGCCGCTTATTGACATGTCTGTATGGCGATTGAAAGAACTATATGAAGATACCAAAACACAATTGGTCCTATAACGTGTAATTCCAAATTACACCGAAAACTTTTGTTGAATTTTCATCGTATATTTATGGGAACTTTGTGGTATCAATTAGCAATTAAAAACTAATACTTGAATTGCGTATTAGGTTAATATGTAGTCATTATCAAGCTTGAGCGTGGAACCTTGTTCTACGCTCATCCTATATTACGAGGTTCTTGCAAAACCTATCCACCTAAGAAGAACGACTTAGCCCACGCCGAATATGTATGTACCAATACATCACGGCACACTATCAGCCACAGCCAATAGTTGCACCATTGATGCACGGCGGAATACACATCCCGTAAGCATTCGCCACATTCTTGTCTTGGATGGTAGAAAATTGCTAGGTTTCAAGTTACCAAAACAAGCGTTAACAAACGCCTTTTATTATGTCCTTGTAGGCGTTTCACCTACATGCCCCACCCGCTCGGGAATTACCTTGGGAGCGACACTTCCTCCCACCCACGGCGTGAGATATTGTTTATCTGTTTATAGTCCCATAAACAAAAGGACCTATATCAATTCTGTTTCGTTTTCCGCTATTCACCATTTACCGGTTTCCCGAACCATACCAACACCCCACCGAATCGCCTTCGCAATCCAGCCATACAACCTAATGTGTATCAATATATCGGGGAAACAAATTCATGGCTTTCCGTATTCCTTTCTATATTCCTTTTTCCTTCTTTGTATTCTTTTCTGTGTCTCTTGGTTTGCGCTGCAAAAGTATAAATAAATTTTTCATATATGCAAATTTTAGTTGATTAATTATCCATCTAATTTTCGACACCGTTTCCGACACCGTATATTCATACTATCTGTATCAGGTGATTAAGGGGTGGTTCAGCAATCCAAACCTAAGGCAAATATCATTCATAATTAGAAAAATTATTTGTCTATATTTGATGTAATTTTTCGCGTATTTGTTTCCTGTATTTGTTTCCAAAGCGCAGCACATAGTTCATCAAACAACCATCCCCATTTGCTTTCTCGCAAACGGGGATGGTTGTATTGACGGTCTATTATTGAACCTGTTGTCTATTAGTATCGAAGTATTATAGATTATTTCGCGTAGTTGATAGCGCGTGTCTCGCGGATAACCGTTACCTTCACCTGTCCGGGATAGGTCATCTCGTCCTGGATACGCTTTGCCAAATCAAACGAAAGGAGTTCGGTGTCCTTGTCGCTGATTTTATCCGCACCCACGATAACGCGCAGTTCGCGTCCTGCTTGCAGCGCATAGGTCTTGATAACACCGGGGAAAGACATTGCCATATTCTCCAAATCGTTCAGACGCTTCACATAACTCTCCACAATCTCGCGGCGTGCGCCCGGCCGTGCGCCGGAGATGGCGTCGCAGGCTTGCACGATAGGTGCAATCAGCGTCTTCATCTCACATTCGTCGTGGTGGGCACCTACGGCGTTGCAGATATCCGGTTTCTCTCCGTATTTCTCGCAGAGTTTCATACCCAACTCTGCATGCGGCAGTTCCACATCTTCGTCTGCCACCTTACCTATATCGTGCAGCAAACCGGCGCGGCGTGCGGCTTTCACGTTCAGCCCCAACTCGCTCGCCATGGCAGCACAGAGGTTGGCTGTCTCGCGTGCGTGCTGAAGCAGGTTCTGACCATAACTGGAGCGATATTTCATCTTACCCACCAAGCGCACCAATTCGGGGTGCAGACCGTGGATACCCAAGTCGATAGTGGTGCGCTTACCGGTCTCGATAATCTCGTCCTCCACTTGCTTCGTAACCTTAGCCACCACTTCCTCGATACGCGCGGGGTGGATACGTCCGTCTTGTACCAACTGGTGCAGACTGAGGCGTGCAATCTCGCGACGCACAGGGTCGAAAGCAGACAGGGTGATAGCCTCCGGCGTATCGTCCACAATGATTTCCACACCTGTAGCAGCCTCGAGAGCGCGGATATTACGTCCCTCGCGTCCGATGATACGGCCTTTCACTTCGTCGTTGTCAATGTGGAAAACCGAGACGGTGTTCTCCGCAGCGGTCTCGCTGGACACACGTTGGATAGTCTGAATAATAATTTTCTTTGCCTCTTTGTTGGCTGTCAGGCGTGCGTCGTCCATTATCTCGTTGATATACGACATGGCGGCAGTCTTCGCCTCATCCTTGAGTGCTTCAATGAGTTGTTTCTTGGCATCTTCCGCCGAAATACCGCTCAGTTGCTCAAGTTGCTGCTCCGCCTGACGATGCATACGCTCAATCTCTTGAGATTTGAACTCGATGGCCTTCTGTTGCTGTTCAAGTTGCTGAGTCTTCTGGTTTACATCGTTCTGCGCACGCTGGATATCGCCCTGACGCTGATTGAGTTGTTGCTCGCGTTGTTGCAGGCGTTGTTCCTGCTGTTGTTGTTTCTTTTCCTGCTCACGAACGCGATTCTCATGTTCTAACTTCAAGGCAATAAATTTCTCTTTTGCCTCAATGATTTTGTTTTTCTTCAGTACTTCAGCCTCTTCTTCGGCTTTTTTGAGAATACTGGCACTACTATAGCGGAAAATCGCATAGCATATACCTGCTCCCACAAGGGCACAGCCCACGGCGATTAAGATATAAAGTACTGCACTAATTTCGAGTAACATTATAATAATTGTTTTTATGGTTTATTTTTTCGTTTTATCCGGTTGCCCGCCTTCTGCCAAGGCTTGTTGCAGCAACGTATTCAACTCTGTCAATTTCTTGTCCACCGGTTCGAGGCTCTTGGCGTGCGCGGTGGTTTTCCAGTTGAGTGCTGCCTCGAGCGCCACATAGAGCCACAACTGCTCCGCCGAGGCTTTGGGCATTCGCTGCGAATAGAGCAGATAGCGTTGGTTGAGGAAATCGCCCGCTTCGCGGTACGCCTGTTCCTGTTCCCGATATATATCAAGCGACACATTATGCGCCGCCAATCGCAAAGTGATATGTTGTTTATCCGCTCCCATTCCTAATTCATCATTCTTAATTCTTAATTAACTCAATGGCTTTATCCACTTGCCGAATCATCTGTGTGAGTTTGCCATACGCCTCCGTACGGGTCTCCTGCGAGCCAAGCATACTATTGGCAACGTGCAAGTTGCGACACTCTCTGTGCAGATCATTCAGTTCGGCGTGACTCTCCTCCAAATCCTGTTTCAGCCCCTCGTTTTTCACCCGTAAAGCCGCATTCTCCTCTTGCAACGCCGCATAGCGCTCCAACAACTGCTGCAAGTTCTGCTCCAGAGAATCCAAGGAATCCACAGGGTGATTAACAATTAAGAATTAACAATTAATATGCACCGCATTGTGCATTATGCATTATCAGAACGAATAGCCGATACCTATACCCAGTATGCCCTTAAACTGAACACGCTCGGCAGAGGAGATAGTCTTCGTTCCGTCTTCGGCAGTAATAGTCTTGTCTATCTTCACACCGTTGTAGTATTTCATAGAGGTGGTCAGAGACACTTGCAGGCACTTCAAGAATTGATACGAGATAGCCACGTCCCAATCCACATCGAAATTACCGAAACGACGGTTGTTATCGCGATAGCCGGCAAACTCCATAGCCGAGAAATCTTTTCCGTTTCCGAGGTCAGCATACATCTTGCCGTCGGTATCGGTGTAGATTTTGGTCTTGTCCCATGCATACGGAGTATAGAGACCAAGAGTAGTCATAATCTTCAGGTCCTTGTAGGTGTAGTTGATAGACCCCTTGAGCGAAAGACCCAACTCGCAACGGATATTGCTGTGGAAGTCTTTTTTCACTTCACCTGTCTCCTCATCAGTGGTGTATTTCCAAACAGCATATTTGTCTTTCAACGCATACTCCAGACCAGAAACCTCGCCCTCTTTGACAGGATAATTTTCGGCATATTTCTCATTGAGATGTTTGCTCACATAGGCAGTTGTCAGACGCCCTGCCACAGGAGACAGATAAACCGAGAAAATATCATTGGGTTTCCAGTCGATACCGATCGAGATGTCGGTGTAGGAAGGTGCCAGGAATTTGGAGATAATCGGGTCGAAGTCGGCAGTACCGTTGTAGTTGCGACCGAGGTCAAACTGGCTCTGGAAGCCGCCGAGAACGGTCAAATACCATGTTTTATGAAACTCCCAACCGAACTTAGTGGTCAGGTTTATGCGGTCGCTCGATTTCTGAAACTTGTCGTAGTCCTGGTCAATCCACGAAAGTCCGTACTCAAGGTCGAGGTTGGTATCCCATGCCATATTGTTCTCGTGATAGAGCAGACGAAACTTGGTGGAAGCCACTGCATTAACGTTGTTGTTACCACCGGCAGCCCAGTTCCAAAGTCCGGTAGCCGCAGCATTGAGACCTACTACGCCCGAAAACTTCCATGCCTGTTCGCCGGTATCTACTTTCTTCAAGTCGGCAGCAGCGGCCTGCGCAGCCTTGGCTTGACTTTCTACGGTGGCTTTATTCACTTCCTGCGCCAAAACTGACACAGTAGAAAGGAGTGCGATAGTTGTAAGAGTAAAGAATTTGATTTTCATATTATTCCAAATGCGTACTAAGTATATATATCAGTAGTTTTATTTATTTGCTTTGTCTCATCCGAGCGGGGTATTACGCCCTGTCTGTCCAAAAACGCCACAAAGGTACAAAAAAAACACGACATCTACAAATTATATTTCAGGCGGAGAGTATATGAAGATGATTAGCGGCGGATAATAGCGCGTGCTGCGCACAAAGCGGGGCTTCGCGCCACTATACGGCGAATGTCCGCTATCCTATCAGGAATCACCCACTAATCACCTACTCTTGATAGCACAAAGTATATACACTATACAACATAAAAAAGAGACTGCCGAAATTGATTGGGCAGTCTCTCTATTTAATTTAGATTATACTTACTATTATCTACAACTATTGTGCTATATATAGATAGATATAAATTGTATAGTGTTCAATGAATTGCGAATTTACAAAGTCTCCAATGTGTGACGCAACCATTGGTAGCAACGGGCGGTGGACGGGATACTCAATCGCTCCTGAGGAGAGTGGACACCGTACATCTGCGGACCGATGCTGACCATATCCAAATAAGGATATTTCTCCAAAAAGAGTCCGCACTCGAGCCCTGCATGGATAGCGAGTACTTGCGGCGCGGTATGGAAAAGGTCGACATACGCCTGCTTGGTAGCCTCCAACAGCGGAGAATGTACGTTGGGAGCCCACCCCGGATAACCATCACCGTGCGTAACCTCATCACAAGCCATAGCGAGACTATACTCCACGCGATCCTTGATATGGTGCTTTTGTGTCTCAACCGATGAGCGTTGGCTGGTATTGATTTCCACATACGGCGTACCGTCAGCCTCTGCCTTCATTTTGATGCTTGCGAGGTTGGTACTCGTCTCCACCAAGCCCGGCATATCCTTGCTCATTGCTACCATACCATGCGGGCACGCATAGAGCGCCATAATGAGTTGGTACGCCTGTTTTTCTGGAATAACGGTATCGGGCAGCGGTGCAGACTCGAGTTCGAGATGCATATCTTTCTCCACCGCATCGAGTTCACGCTCCACATCGGCAATATAGATATTCCAATCGGCACGGAGTTGTTCTTTATACTCCATCGGCACACAAACAAGGGCTTCCGCTTCGCGGGCAATGGCATTGCGGAGATTGCCGCCACTGATGGATGCGAGTTGGAACTCGGTCTTGGTCATCAGAAGGTTCAAGAAATTGACGATTACCTTGTTGGCATTGCCACGTCCCTTGTTGATATCGTCGCCGGAGTGTCCCCCCATCAGTCCGCTGACGCTCAATCGCACAGCAAACCACCGGTGCGATGCAGGCAGCGGTGCAGGCGTATAGTGCATCTTAGCCAACGTGTCGATACCGCCGGCGCAACCGATAAAGATTTGCCCATCGTCCTCAGAGTCGAGATTGATGAGGCGTTTACCATTGAGATAGCCGTCCTGCAGTTTGAAAGCACCTGTGAGTCCGGTCTCCTCGTCCACGGTAAAGAGACACTCGAGAGCGGGGTGCTTGAGTGTGTCATCGGTCATCACTGCCAAAGCCATAGCGATACCGATGCCGTTGTCCGCACCGAGGGTAGTGCCTTTGGCTTTGAGCCATTCGCCGTCCACATAGGTTTGAATAGGGTCGTTGAAGAAATCGTGTTGCACGTTGTTGTTTTTCTCGCAGACCATATCCATGTGGGCTTGGAGAATAACGCCCTCATGCTGCTCGTAACCCGCGGTAGCAGGTTTGCGCATAATGACATTCATTGCCTCATCAACGGTGCAGTCGATAGAATGTTCGCGTGCAAACTCCTGCAGCCATTGCGAAATACGCTCCTCGTGTTTTGACGGGCGCGGTACTTGATTGATTTGTGCGAAGATACCGAATACTTCGCGCGGTTCAAGATTATTCATGTGCTATTTCGTTTTTGAAGGTTCTGAGATACGATTCGGGGAAGGCAGGACGGTTGGGACCTGTCGGTTCTCCATACGCATTGCGCTTGAACTGTCCGTTTTCCTCCTTGCGTTCCTGCCCGTCAAGGTATTTAACCATCAAGTAGATACCTAGGTTCTGCCATTCAATCATTGTATTGTCCGCCTGCGCACAACTATAGTTGGTCAGGAAACGGCGTGCGTCCTCATCGTCCATAGCAGCGGCTTGTGCGTCCACTCCCTCTATCTGGGCATTGAATTTTTCCTCCAGCATCTGTTGTACTTTTACAATTTCGGGTTTCATACGCGAATACTTGGTGTACGCCCAGTTGGCAACAATATTGAATGTCCACCATGCCGATGTAGGCGAATAGTTGTATAGGTCTCCGTTGCCTTCTGCAAAACATTCGGGAACGTGGTTGATTCGGCAGAACATCGGCACATATACATTGGTGGCAGCGTCGTCCACGCCAAACCAGAAGATACCTCCCGCTTTGGGGTCGGCATACCCGCGCATCTGTGCCACAAACGACCAAGCGGTCTGCTGAGTAGCCGTCGGACGCTCGTACCAATAGGCGGTGCTATTGAGTTTGAATGTGAGTGAACCATAACGCAGTTTGGTATTCCACGGACCCGCATCGGTACCTTGTGTGATATCAAGAGGAGTACCCTCGTATTGGTCGCGCATACAATCTTTGATTTCCTGCACGCTCACTTTGCGGTTCGGACGGATATAGAGCGGCATCGGCTTGCCGGCATCTTTACCACCGGTCTCGAGAAAAGTCTTACCCGTCGCATAGTCAAAATACTGCTCCATATCGTCTGAGAAATGGCGGAAGAAACTCCATACACGTGCCTCGCATACATACAATGCCGAGAAATCGAAAGGAGCATAGGCTGCTTGGAACGAGAAATCTGCGTCCTTACCTTCAAAATAACCTTTCTCGCGTGCGAACTTCACAACGTCTTTCGAGTAGCGCCAGTTTTTCTTGTCTTTGAAGTTGATAGTGGTGATACGCGCTTGGTTGGCATGGGCACAGATACAATCGTCAGGTATGCGAGTAGCCACCCAAACAGCGCCTTTCCGCCCCGGACCTTTGCCAATCAGGTCCATAATCCAAACTTCATTAGGGTCGCCTATAGAAAAGGTCTCGCCCTCGCTGGCATAACCGAATTCCTCTACCAACGAGGTCATACAATCGATGGCTTCGCGGGCAGTCTTGCAACGCTCCAGCGTGATATAGATAAGGCTTCCGTAGTCAATACCAACCGTATCGCTCAGTTCCGGACGTCCTCCCCATGTTGTTTCACCAATAGTGAGTTGATGTTCATTCATATTGCCTACCACGCTATAGGTATGCTCCACCTGCGGGATTTGCCCGAGCGGACGTCCAGAGTCCCAGTCTTTGACCTCACGCATCGCCCCCTTCGGATAATCGGCAGCAGGCGAGAAATGTAGAAAGCCGTACAGAGAATAACTGTCTGCAGCATAGGAGATAATTGTAGAGCCGTCCGCGGAAGCGTCTTTACCTACAATGAAGTTGGTACATGCCATGGAAGCAGTAATACCCAAAGCAAATACACCAACGATAGTCAAAAAGAGTCTTTTCATAACCAATAATTAGAAATTAAGAATTAAGCAAAGCCTACCCTTGTAGCAGGAACTACGCAGGCAGGCTTTGACAATTAAGGATGAAATACGGGATTAGCCGACTACGCCGCTGAAGCCCATAAATGCCATAGCAAGCAAACCTGCGGTAACCAAAGCAATAGGAGTTCCTTCCATTGCTTTCGGCACTTTGTTCATTGAGAGTTGCTCACGGATACCGGCAAAAAGAATCAGTGCAAGAGCGAAGCCCAATGCCGTAGCGAAAGCAAAGAGTGTGCCCGTAAGCAGATTGTGGTCTGCACCGGCAGGGAGTTTGTTGGTTCCGTTAGCCACCAGAATAGCCACACCGAGCAGGCAGCAGTTGGTGGTAATAAGCGGCAGGAATACACCGAGTGCCTGATACAGCGACGGTGAGATTTTCTTGAGTACAATCTCTATCATCTGTACAAGCGCCGCAATAACCAAGATGAATAAAATGGTCTGCAGAAACTCAACATGCCACAAAATAAGCAGTTTTTGCAAAAGGTATGTAACCACAGTAGCCAATGTAAGCACAAAGGTAACGGCAGCCCCCATACCCATAGCAGTATCGATTTTCTTACTTACGCCCAAGAACGGACATATACCCAAGAACTGACTCAATACGATATTATTAACGAATATCGCAGAGATAAATATCAAAACGTAAACCATAATGCGTGATTATTTCTTCATAAGTTTTTGTACTAATGCCATTACGTAGCCCAAGACAAGGAAGGCTCCCGGTGCAAGGACAAAGATAAGCATACTATAGTGGTCGCTATAGACATGGCAATTGAAGACACAACCTGTTCCGAAGAACTCGCGGATTGCTCCGATGAGCGTGAGCGAGAGGGTGAATCCCAATCCCATACCGAGTCCGTCAAGTGCGGAAAGACCTACATTGTTCTTTGCAGCGAAAGCCTCCGCGCGACCAAGCACAATACAGTTAACCACAATCAGCGGAATAAAGAGTCCGAGCACATCGTAGATAGCAGGCAGGTAGGCTTGCATTACCAACTGCACCATCGTCACGAATGTAGCAATCACAACGATGAAAGCAGGGATACGTACCTTATCGGGAATCACATTTTTGAGCAAGGAAATAGCCACGTTGGAACATACGAGTACGAACAAGGTAGCCAATCCCATCGACATACCGTTGATAGCCGATGTAGTGGTAGCCAATGTAGGACACATACCGAGAACCAAGCCGAAAGTAGGGTTCTCTTTCAGGATACCATTGGTGAAAGTTTTGAGTGCGTTATTCATTGTTAGCCTCCGTTTCTATAACTGTTTGTACTGAGTCGATAGCGGGCGTTTCGATAGTATCAGCCTTGGGTTGAGCCTGTCGGCTTGCACCGGTAGTAGCCTCCGGTGTGTCATCCGTTATCTCGCCATGGCTGTATGCTTTGTATGCCTTGTTGACAGCCTCGAGGAAAGCGCGGGAGGAAATAGTAGCCGCAGTGATAGCGTCCACATCACCACCGTCTTTACTGACAGCGAGTTCGCCTGTTGCCTTGCGTCCGATGATGTTTTGAGAAGGTTTGTCAGCGTTTTTGAACCACTCGACAATATGCGTTCCGAGTCCCGGTGTCTCTTGTTGTTCCAGAACTTCGTAATTGACGATGTTGCTTTCGGCGTCGAAACCAATCATAATACGTTGCACACCTCCGAAACCGTCAGCAGAAGCCTCTACTGCCGCTCCCACGAAGTTCTCGCCCATGTATGCCTTGTAAACACTCATACCGTGTACCTCTTCTGCATCAGCGATACGGTCGTGCGCAGGAAGCACTGCACTGATGGCTGCCGTTTGTTTGGCTGCTGCCTGTTCGGCGATAGTTTGTTTGGTAAGCATATAGACTCCTGCAAGTGCTGCAGCCGCCACAAGCGTAATACAAGTGAGCGAAAGAGCCATATTCTTAAAATTGCTTTGTAGTTTTGCCATAGTAGTACCTCCTTATTTCTTCTTTTCGCCGAAGCGTTTCGGACGTATGTGGTTCAACAATGGAACGCAAGCGTTCATAATCAGGATGGCAAATGACATTCCTTCGGGATATGCACCCCATGTACGTATCACCATTACGATAAGTCCGATACCGATACCGAAGATGATTTTTCCCCAACCGGTCATAGGCGAGGTTACATAGTCGGTAGCCATAAAGAACGCACCAAGCATAATACCACCCGTGCAGAGTGTCATTGCTACATATTGTGCCGTTGTCAGACCTTCAGGCAGGGCACCGCACCAACCTGTAACAGCCGCAAAGAGGGCTACGGTAGCCAAGATGCTGACAGGGATATGCCATGTGATTACTTTTGTGCAGATAAGGAATATACCACCCACAAGCAGTGCTATCGTACACACCTCTCCGAGCGAACCTCCCATCACACCAGTGAACGTTTCCCAAAGGCCGGGCAATTGGCTGAACACACTGCCATCACCGCTTTTGAGTCCGTGTTTCAGCAGTGCCAACGGAGTAGCACCGGTCTCTGCGTCAATATAACTGCCAGAGAATCCGAGCGGACGAGGCCAAGTGGTCATCTGTACGGGGAAAGAGATGAGCAGGAACACACGTCCTACAAGTGCGGGGTTGAACGGGTTTTGCCCGAGTCCGCCGAAGGTCATCTTTCCTACACCGATAGCCACCAAAGCACCGATGATAACAATCCACCAAGGCAAGTTGCTGGGCAAGTTGAATGCGAGCAACAGACCTGTCAGGATAGCGGAGCAGTCGCAGATAGTAGGTTTTTGCTTGAGGATAAACTTGGCAATCAGCCATTCGAAAGCCACGCAGGCAGCGACACTGATAGCCGTAGTGATGAGTGCTCCCCAACCGAACTCGATGACCGAGACGACGTATGCCGGCAACAATGCCGCAATAACGAGGAGCATATTTTTCCGCACGCTATCACCGCTATGGGCGTGTGGTGCGGGGGATACTATAAGTTGTTTCATGCTTTTATCAATTTTGTTTGCGATTGATATTTACCACGTAGCGTTGTTATTTTTTCTGTGCCGCAGCGCGTGCACGGATTATACCGCCTACTTTGGCTTTACCCATACGTACATAGTCGAGCAAGGGTCGATGGCTTGGGCAGGTGAACATACAGCAACCGCACTCAATGCAGTCCATAATATTATGTTTCTCCATATCGTCCCACATAGCCAATTCAGCCTGTTTGGAAAGCAGATAGGGTTCCAATCCCATCGGGCAGGCACCTACACACTTACCGCAGCGGATACAGTTCTCTTCTTCGGCACGGCGGCTTTCGTTCTCCGGCATAAAGAGCAGACCGCTCACACGTTTGTTGGCAGGCATATCAATGTTGTTCATTGCACGTCCCATCATAGGTCCACCGCCGATGATTTTTCCTGTATCTTCAGGCACCCCGCCTGCGATAGCCACCACTTCCGAGAGAGGTGTTCCAAAACGCACCGAGTAGTTTCCGGGCTTGGAAAGGCTCTTTCCTGTGATAGTCATCACGCGTGAAATAAGTGGTTTGTTCTTTTGTACGGCTTCATATACAGAGTAGATAGTAGCCACGTTGTCCACCACGGCACCTACCTCAATCGGGAGTGCACCCGATGGTACTTGGCGACCTATACAAGCATCGATAAGTTGCTTCTCACCGCCCTGCGGGTATTTGAGTTTCAGAGGTTTCACCTCAATGCCGAGTGCTTTGGACGCCAGTTGGCGCATGTGGTCGATGGCGTCGGGTTTGTTCTTCTCAATACCTATAATCGCGCGATTGATGCCCAACGCCTTCATCAGGATCTGGATACCTACAATGATTTCCTCTCCGTGTTCCAACATCAGTTGGTGGTCGCAAGTGAGATAGGGTTCGCACTCTACGCCATTGACAATCAGCACTTCTGCTTTCTTACCCGGAGGCGGAAGCAGTTTTACCTGTGTGGGGAAGCATGCGCCTCCGAGTCCCACGATACCGGCAGCAGCCACTTTATCCACAATCTCTTTGGGTTCAAGAGAGCAGTCGCGTTTGATAGCCGTAGTGCGGTCGATGGTTTCGAGCCATTCGTCGCCCTCTACATCCATGAAGATAGCAGGCATGCGCAATCCCCATGCATCGGTGGTAGCATCAATCTTGGTGATAGTACCGCTGAACGGCGAGTGTATGTTGGCACTGACAAATCCGCCTGCTTTCGCAATGAGTTCGCCTACTTTGACCTTTTGTCCTTTTTCCACCACAGGTTGTGCAGGTGCTCCGATATGTTGCACGAGCGGTATGATTGCCTTGGCCGGCAGCGGACATTCGGTAATAGGCTGGTGTACCGAATAAATCTTGTTGTCATGTGGATGTACTCCACCTATTCTGAACGTATTCATGCTTTTGTTTCCTCTTGTTTGGGTTCTACAACAGGCGCAGGTGCAGGCTCGACTTTGGGAGCAACGGGCTCTGCCGGTTTGCGCGGCGGGAAATTGATAGCGTGGATAGCACCCGTGGGGCACTCTGCCTCACACTTGCGGCACAGACGGCATTTGGTGTAGTCGATATATGCCAGGTTGTTCTCCACGGTGATGGCGTCGAACGGACACACTTTCTGGCACTTACCACAACCGATACAAGCATTGGTACATGCTTTGCGTGCGATGGCACCTTTGTCCTTATTGACACATTCAACGACCATACGACGGTTCTTAGGTCCTTTGTTGCGCAGTTCGATGATATTGCGCGGGCAAGCCTTGACGCATTTGCCGCAGGCGGTACATTTCTCTTCGTCCACTACGGGAAGACCGGTAGCGGGGTCGATATGTATGGCGTCAAACTGGCACGCTGCCACACAATCGCCACAGCCGAGGCAGCCAAACGGGCATGCCGTCTCACCTACATAGAGGTTGTGCATGATCTGGCAACTCTGTACGCCATTATACTCGCTTGTTTTGGGGCGTGCTTCGCAGGTTCCGTTACAACGTACCACTGCCACTTTCGGTTCTGCCACCGATGCCGCCATACCGAGAATTTCGCCTACCTTTTGCATAGTAGGCGCGCCACCTACAGGGCAAAGAAGACCATCAAGGGAGTCGGCTTTGACACACGCTTCTGCGAGTGCGCGACATCCTGCAAATCCGCAACCGCCGCAGTTGGCACCGGGCAGCACCTCCTGCACTTGGTCAATGCGCGGGTCTTCTTCCACCTTGAACTTCTGAGCCACGAAATAGAGCAGCACAGCGGCTACCAATCCCGTCACGCCCAGAACGGCCAAAGAAATCAAAACTAAATTCATTGTGTTATTTTTTGAAAAATGTTTAATATATTGTATTCTTTTCTTTCAGAGGTGGTTCGTAGGTCCTTCGTAGGTGCTTACATGTTAATAGTTATTGATCAACGGAAAGCAAATGCAAATCAAAGTTTACGTGCCGTGAAAGAGAATTGTTTTTGCAGTCTTTTGCGGAACAGCGAGAGAATAAGATAATACACCGCCACTGCGCACAAGGCTATTGTGCCGATAACCGCCTCGCTCTGCAGGACCCATTCGAGCCCCGCAATAACTGCCAACATAACCACAAAGGGCACAATATAAGCGAGCAGTACGCCTTTCCATGCCAGGCGTTCCGCCACCATCACTTCAACTCTGTCGCCTGCTTGCATAGGCTCAAGCATACGTGCGTCCATCAGTTTCTCTTTGCTCTCCGAAGACATACACATACTACGTGCCGCGCAGGTGCTGCATGCACTTGCCTGAACAATCCGTATATGCGCTGTCTGCCCCGAAACGGACAAAACAACCCCTTCGTGCCGTATTTGCTCTGACATGATCGGTTTTGCGAATACAGGGTATATACACACCCCTCCTAAATTAACACGCAAAAGTATAAAGAATTTTCCACACGGACAAATTTATTTGATTATTTCGCAGAAAAGTACACAAAATGCAACTAAAAACCGCACTCTTTACAAATAACACAATTTTACAATTTGCAAAAGTGAGATATTTTCAGTACCTTTGCGTGCTAATTTTGAGTAGATATGCCAAGACGCGCCACACACACAACCACAAACGACGAAAAGACCTCTCAACGCCAGATACGAGTAGAGAAACCCAATGTATTACAAAAGGTAAAAACCTTTATATCCGATCCTCGTACACGCATCATATCGGCTGTTGTCCTGCTGGCAACAGCCCTACTGCTGTTGGTGGCGTGCATAAGTTATTTCTTTGCGGGAACAAGCGACCAATCGTTGCTGCAGATGTCTTCACCGGATCGGCGTGAACACCGTGATGAGATACAAAACCTGCTCGGATTGCCCGGTGCCTCCGTTGCCGAGTTCCTGCTCAACGGGGCTTTCGGCTGGATGGCATTTGTGCTAATAGGGATGCTGATTATCTATGGGTTACGTCTGTTTCACGTGGGGCATACACACCCGCTTCGCATACTGCTATGCGGAACGTTCGGCGTACTATGGGGCGATGTGTTGCTCGGGTTTGTACAACAAATGGTTTCGCGCGGGACATTCTGTTGGGGGGGTGCTTTCGGGCAATGGCTCGCCACATGGCTCAACTCATATATACAACCTACGGGGATGATTATCGTATTAGCGGTTACACTGGTCATATTCCTTATCATCACCGAGAAGAATTTTATCCCGAACATGAAACGTTTCGGTTTATGGTTCGCAGGCTTATTCAAGCGCAAACCCAAGACCGAAGAACCTACAAAAGGGACTTTGCCGGACGAACCGCAAGAAATTGTACTCCCCGAAGATCCCAAAGAGGACGAGCAACCGATTGACATAGAGATACATATCGACGACCTTGACCATACCCCCGCAGAGGCTTCCGCCGGCGATGATATTACGCTGACGATTGAGCCGACTCAAGAGGAGGAGATGCATACAGAGTCTGCACCCGAAGAACCGAAGGCGGAAGAACAGGAAGACGGCAAAACGACTATCGACATCAACGAAACCCAACCTGTGGAATTGGTGGATGCCTCCCCTGAAGATGTCTTGGCAAAACTCGGTCCGTACGACCCGCGTAAAGACCTTGAATACTACAAGTTCCCGTCTCTCGACCTGCTCAAAGTATATGATAATGAGACGGGTACGATTGTCAACAAAGATGAGCAGAACGCCAACGCCAAACGTATTGTGGAAACGTTGCGCAATTTCGGAATTGAGATAGATTCCATCAAAGCCACTATCGGTCCTACCGTTACGCTCTATGAGATTGTCCCCAAGGCGGGTATCAAAATATCCAAGATACAGAGCCTCGAAAACGACATCATGATGTCGCTTGCGGCAACGGGTATCCGTATGATTGCCCCGATGCCGGGCAAAGGTACGGTAGGTATCGAGGTGCCTAATGAGAAGCCGCAAACCGTCTCTATGCACTCGGTCATTGCGTCCAAACGCTTTCAGGAAGAGCAAAAGATGCGTTTGCCGGTGGCTATCGGACGCACTATCACCAACGAGGTCTTTATGTTCGACCTCGCCAAGACGCCCCACTTGCTCGTGGCGGGTGCTACAGGACAAGGTAAGTCGGTGGCTATCAATGCTATACTCACTTCGCTGCTCTACAAAAAGCACCCTGCGGAACTGAAATTGGTGTTGGTGGACCCCAAGATGGTGGAGTTCGCTCCTTATAAGAATCTGTATCGCCACTACCTCGCCGCAATGCCCGAAGTGGAGGAGCAAGACATCATCATCACCGACTGCGACAAGGTCATCAACACCCTCAACTCGCTTGTGATTGAGATGGAGAACCGATATAAGTTGCTGATGGACGCGGGTGTGCGCAACTTGGAGGACTACAACGACAAGTTCATCAAACGGCGTCTCAATCCGGCAAAGGTGGTGGGCGACTCGCTGCACCATCAGTTCCTGCCTTATATAGTCATCGTTATTGACGAGTATGGCGACTTTATCATGCAGGCGGGCAAGCAGGTCGAGACCCCTATCGCGCGTATCACGCAGAAAGCCCGCGCCGTAGGTATGCACATGATTTTGGCGACACAACGTCCGTCGGTGAATATCGTTACGGGTGTCATCAAAGCGAATATCCCTACCCGTATCGCGCTCCGCACGCAGTCAGTCATCGACTCGCGCACGGTGCTTGACGCCAAGGGCGCAGAACAACTCATCGGGCGCGGCGATATGCTCTACGCGGGAAATAGCAATATCACACGTATCCAGTGTGCCTTTGTCGATACCCCCGAGGTGGACGCCATCGTTGAGCATATCAGCCAACAGCAACGCTATTTCGAGCCGTACCAATTGCCGGAGTATATTCCGGAGGGCGCAGAAGAGGCTTTGGCACCGGGCAGTGTGGATATGAAACGCCTTGACCCGATGTTTGCCGATGTGGCACGCTATGTGGTGGCAAAGCAGGAAGGCTCCACTTCGCGCCTGCAACGCGCCTTTGAGATTGGTTACAACCGCGCCGGCAAATTGTCGGACCAACTTGAGGCGGCAGGTATCGTGGGGCCCAACAAGGGTCCGAAGGGGCGCGATGTCCTGATACAGGATATGGATATGCTGGACCAGAAACTACAGGAACTCGGAGTAAACTGACAGACTTATAAAAAACCTTAATGCCGCATCGCCTTTTTTGTCCTGTCAAACAGCATAGGATACGCATAGGATACGCATAGGATAGGCTACTTTTGAAATATAAATATATGTTACAAAAACAACACATATTGATAGCCATTTTGCTATTTGTTCCCTTCCTCGGAGGAAGTTTTGGGGTGTCTGCCACCACATTGGATACTTTTCTCGCCAATCTTGAGCAGCAGACCCTCCAATCTGATTTCACCATTACCGTTTCCGAAGAGGTGGCGCAACCAATGAACTACCCGGGAACTATCACTATGCGCGGCAATCGCTTTTTGCTCTCCATGTTTGATACCGAGGCGGCTTACGATGGCAACACCTTATATATATATAGTGCCACCACCGACGAACTGACCCTTTCCAACCCCACCGAGGCGGAATTGTTGGAGGCGAATCCGTTCCTATACGCAAAAGCCCTCGTGAAGGTTTGCACTGTCGGTGAGCGTCCTGCCAAAGACCCAACACAAACTATCATTACGCTCACGCCTAACGGCCAATCGGTTGGTATTCAACGTTTTACACTGCGTGTAAAGCGAATAGAAGAAGGCGTGTATATTCCTCTTTCGGTAGAAATAAAAGAGGGTAAGCAACTCACCACGCTCACCCTGAAACAACCACAATATATCACAACAACACCGTCCTTCCGTTTAGACTACCCCAATGCCTACCGGAATGACCTGAGATAACAGATAATTCACAATTTACAACCATGCGCACTTCTTGCCTTATTATCGGTTCCGGGCCTGCGGGATATACCGCAGCCATTTATGCTTCTCGTGCTAACCTGTCTCCTGTCCTGATTGAGGGTCCGCAAGTAGGCGGACAACTGATGATTACCACCGAGGTGGAGAATTTCCCCGGCTACCCGGATGGTGTGGAGCCGTTTCAGATGATGGACGATATGCGTCGTCAGGCGGAGCGTTTCGGTACGCAGTTCGTACAAGGTATCGTTACGCGTGTGGACTTCTCCTGCGCGCCGAAGAAAGTGTGGATAGAGGGCGATGTGGAGTACGAGGCAGACACGGTGATTGTCGCCACAGGCGCGAGTGCAAAGTTCTTGGGTATCGACTCCGAAGAGAAATACAAAGGACGCGGTGTCTCGGCTTGTGCTACCTGCGACGGTTTCTTCTATCGCAATAAGACAGTGGCAGTTGTGGGCGGTGGCGACACGGCTTGCGAAGAGGCGTCCTACCTCGCCGGCTTGTGCAAAAAAGTGTATATGATTGTGCGCAAACCCTATCTGCGTGCATCGGATATTATGCAAAAGCGGGTGTTCGACAATCCGAAGATTGAGGTGTTGTTTGAGCATAACACGCTTCGTCTGACAGGCGAGCCCAAAGTACAAGGTGCCGACCTGGTTTATCGCAAAGGCGAACCCGACGAACAGATGCACCATATCGACATCGACGGATTCTTCCTGGCTATTGGTCATCGTCCGAACACAGACCTTTTTGCCGACTATTTAGACCTGAACGACGAGGGGTATATCATCACCGACGGCTATTCTCCACGCACCAACGTGGCGGGCGTGTTCGCCGCAGGCGATTGTGCCGACCCCCATTATCGTCAAGCCATCGTGGCGGCAGGCAGCGGGTGCAAGGCTGCCATAGAAGCCGACCGATACCTCAAATCACTGTAAATACCACCCCAAAATTCCTTTCTATGGGGAACGGGGAGTTCATATTTAACCATTAAACCCATTAAATCTTATGCAACTATCAGAATTAAAGAAAGCATTTGAGCAAACCTACAAGCACGCAGCAACAGACATATTCTTTGCGCCGGGGCGTGTTAACCTTATCGGAGAACACACCGACTACAACGGCGGTTATGTCTTTCCTTGCGCACTGAGTTTCGGTACATTCCTGCTCATTGCACCTAACCGGGACAACTTGCTGCGTTTCTGCTCACTTAACATTGGAGATGCCAGCGGCAACCATCCCGTTACCGAGGTATCACTTACCCATGCTACCGAACCATTGGAAAAGAAACACTGGGCGAACTATCCGCTCGGCTGTATTGCACAGTTTGTGAAACGCGGTGTCATTCTCCCGCAAGGCTACGACTTCCTTTTCTGGGGCGATGTACCTGCCGGTGCAGGACTGAGCAGTAGTGCCGCTATCGAAGTGGTTACCGCGTATGCTGTCAACGAAATGCTCCACACCGGCTATGACCGTACCGAAATTGCCAAAATAGGGCAACTCTCGGAACATGAGTTTGCCGGCGTTAATTGCGGTATTATGGACCAGTTCGCGTCGGCACAAGGCAAACAGGATCATGCTATATTTCTCAATTGCGACACTCTGGAATTTGATCTCGTACCTGTCAAACTCGATGGTATCAAGGTGGTTATCTCCAATACGCACTCGCCCCACAAACTCGACTCGGGTGCCTACAATGCCCGCGTGGCACAATGCCATGCAGCCGTAGAGCAAATCAGCCGAGTACGTCCGCTAATGTGCCTGGCTGAACTGACTATGGATGAGTTCAACCAAGTCAAAGAGGCTATCACCGACCCTGTGGCACTCCGCCGTGCACACCACGTGGTAGGCGAAGTACAACGCACAAAAGATGCGGTTGCCGCATTGCAGAAAGGCGATATTCTCACTTTTGGCAAACTGATGAATCTGAGCCACGAATCTCTGCGGGAGGACTACGAGGTTACCGGTCCGGAACTGGACGCACTGGCAGAAGCCGCATGGAAAGTAGATGGCGTAATCGGCAGCCGTATGACGGGTGGCGGCTTCGGCGGTTGCACCGTATCGTTGGTCCGCGAAGATGCCATTCCTGCTTTTATTGAGCAAGTAGGCAAAGAATATACCGACAAGACCGGTCTCAAAGCAGATTTCTACATTGCCCAAATCGGCGATGGCGTTCACCGCGTAGAATAATCGACATCAAGAAAACTATCTAAAGACGAAAAAGGCTGCCCAATGCGATTTAGGGCAGCCTCTTTCATTGATTGTCTCGACATCCACACCTGTACACCTCGCCATTGGGGCGCAAAGAAACAGGTAGTATATGGCAGGCTATATTTTATAGTTTCCGCCCCAAGACATCATAGGCTGTATCATTGAGGATGATGACCAACTGACCGTCAATCAGCGATTTGCACATCGAAAAAGGGACGGTAGGCAGACTCTCGCCGGCAGATTCCCCTGTATTGCAATCGAATAGTTCCGTCCAAGTAGAGGGTACAGAACTATTAAACATCGCATTTTTGAGATTGGTGGCATCGAAATGGCAATACGACCCCGAGCAACCGCTGACATTGGAAAAATAGATGCCAAAATTGCCGCCGTTGATATGGATATTGTTGAACTCCATACCCGTGATTTTGTTGCCTCCTGCACGCACATAGATATTGTTCCAACGTGAATTGTTGATGTTGATGCTATCGAGATGAACGTTGTAGATGGGATAATTACCCGTTCCGCCTATATTGAAAGCCCCTTGTGCACTGCCCCAAAAGTCGCCCGTAGTACCTTTGTTGCCAGCCGGACAACCGCTATGGTCGATAGTAACATCGTGGATATCAATAGTGCCGCTATTGGTAAAGCCTGCGCCGCTGAAGTCGGAATTGACACGTACGCCCGATTCCAAGGCATCCGCTATATACAGATGGTGGGCGGTATGGTTGTCGCCGCCGAAGAAACCAAGCGACGACGCACGCCAGTTGTTCTCGGCAGTGCAATAAGCAAAGGTGATATTGCTACAACGTCTTGCTGTGGACCATGAGGCCATATCGTCATCTCCGTTGTTACGGAACGAGCAATAGCGGATTGTGTGCCCGCTACTGCCGTGCGAGCAGTTGATACCATCGGCGTAGTTGTTACGAAAACGGCAATGCTCCACCAAGAGGTTGGACGAACCGGAACCACTATAATCGGCAATCCATGCGCCGCACTCGAAGTGCTCCACCCAACAACCACGGATGACGCTATTGCGCCCCATTCCGCCCATAAAACCTTTGCCCACCTGTTTGGAATTGTTGTTATTGTAATAACGGCAGTTGTTGACCGTATTGAGATATAGTCCTTCGATGAGCAGATTGCTACGGTCTGCCTCAAAGCCGCGGTAACTATAAGTGGAGGCATTGTCAGAAGGAGCCGTAAAATAGATAGTGGTGTACCACATACCTGCACCGATAACACGTGTGCCATCGGCATTGCGCAGATAGATACGCTTGCTGCAATTCCATGTGCCTTCCGGGATATAGATAGTACGTCCCTGATTGTTCATAATAAAATCACCTACATCTCCATTGCCGTCAAAACGGACTTTGTCGCCGTCCAGTTGGTCGTAGGTAACATCCGTCGGAACAGGCTCCAACTCCACAAAATCAATGGTGTATGGTATAGAACCGCCGTCCGTTTTTTGGAGAGTAAGTGTCTCTCCCTGTTTGACCTGACGCGAGAGGCGGATATGTGTCTCATCGAAACGCATACGGACAACCACATTACCTGTACGCGGATTATTGTCCGGATAAGTAGCATCACAATACTGCCATGCCCAATAGGAGTTTAGATTAAGCGTACCCACTTTGTCCTGACCGGCATAGACATCCAGTGTTCCCGTTGTTCCCTGCCCATTCTCGCTATCGGGAAGAGAGAAACGAATAGTGAGTCCGTCGCCCGCCTTATCCACGACCCAAGAGACGGTTTGTCCGACAGCAGTGAGGTTGAGTGCCTGCTGGTGGGAGGCTTCGGATTGGAGCAGACGCTGGTCGTCGGTAGCGGAAAGGAATGTACCGTCGGTGGTGCAACAACCCGGTTCCGCCTCATAACGCTGGTATGGGCGATTGATATAGCCCCGCCCTTGTTTATCGGACGGAAACAGATAGACCTGACTCCCCTCAGTAACAATCGTATCGGGTACCTCCGGTATATCGGGGTTTTCCGGATTTTCGGGTGTAGAAGGTGTACTCCCCGCATTCACACACGGAGCCGCATACCCCTTTTGGTTGATAACGGAATAGATATTATCGAAATTGTTGGTATAAAACTCGCTGCCTGTATGAGAAGCGGTGTAAGGAGCAGTCCGGAACATACAATCGCTGTTGCCCGTTACATCATCTGAAGGGTTGATCCACCAAGCAGTCGCCGGGTTGGAAGCGGTATATTCGAAGCCAAAGAGATTGGAATAAACCTTGACAGACGTACCGGTATTGAGATTCAGTCCCTCCTCTGCCAACTGCGCAAGATTAATAGTCTTACCATAGATATTGCCCTGTATATGGTAGAGCCGGTCGCCATTACGGGCTATCTGACCTTGATCGGTGGAGAAATTGGTGGCGATACCTCGTGTACCGGTAGAGCCTTCGCCTTTGAGCCATGATTCCCATTCCGTAGCACTAATGTCGATTGCAAACGTAAAAGTCTCGTCCGCCTCCATACTATTGGAGGAAGCCCACGTATTGTTTTCACAATCCCAACGGACGATGTAACATCCGTCAGGACCTATCGGGTTGTTCAGACGTTGCGCAGCAGAGACTGCAAACACGGAACACACAGAGGCCGCCAAAGCCAGTGATATTCGTTTCATTGCCATCATTTCAGTTGATTATGTTTCGATGTATAGACTTATTGTTTATCGTTCACAGGTGTGAGGCGGATAGCGAAACCGCCGCCGGAGGCGAGGCGGATAGCAAGAGGCTCTGACGTATTTGCCACCCGGATTGTCTCTATCACCGTTGCATAGGGATTGGTTTGCCAGTCGGCATCGGGGGCATCACGATAGATCTGCGCCATATAGGTGCTATCGGACAAGAACGACCAATCGATGGTTACATCGCGGGGGGTATCATCATTGACAGCACCGATATACCAATCGGCAGAATGTCTGTCTTGACGCGCCATGACAAGGTACTTTCCTATTTCGCCGGAGAGAAGACGGGACTGTTGCCAATCGCACGGGACATCGCGTATAAATTGGAACTCTGCCGGATGTTTCATGTAACTTTCAGGCAGGTCGCATGCCATCTGAAGCGGCGAATACATTGTTACAAACAGCCCCAGTTGGTTGGCGATGGTGGCATGTACGCGGGTGTTCGGTTGTACCGGATTATCGAAGCAGAACACACCCGGAGTATAGTCCGCCGGTCCGGCAAGCATACGCGTGAAAGGCAAGGTAGCAACATGGCTTGCCGGGCTCCCGCCGTCGGCGCTCCATGCGTTCCACTCCTGTCCGCGGATGCCCTCCTGCGTGAAGAAGTTAGGGTATGTGCGGCAGAGCCCCGTCGGCATGACAGGCTCATGGTTGTCGATGCAGACGTGGTGGCGAGCCGCCGTCTCAATCACGCGGCGGTAGTGGCGCACGCCCGACTGCGAGCGGTTGTACTGCTGCCCGTCCACGGTGGTGATGATGGGGCTGACATAGCCCGTCTTGACGGAGTGCATGCCGTACTTTTCCATATAGTCGTACGCCTCGTCGAGTTCGCCCTCATATTGGGCGGCGTTGCCCTGCGTCTCGTGGTGGAATACAATCTCCACGCCGCGGCTGTGGGCATAGCGGGCGAGATAGTCGATGTCGTAGTCGGGATAGGGTTTAACGAATGAGAACCTGGCATTCGGGTCGGTGCCGTCCCATGCCTCCCAGCCTTCGTTCCAGCCTTCGGCGAGGACGCCGCCGAAACCGTTATCGGCTGCGAAATCGATGTAGCGCTTCATATTCGCGGTAGTGGCACCGTGGATAGGACCTTGCTTCCACGTCATCGTATTGAGGTGCATGCCCCACCAGATGCCTATGAACTTCATCGGGCGAATCCACGCAGTGTCTTCGATACGGCAGGGCTCGTTGAGGTTGAGCATGACGCGCGAGGCAAGCAGCCCCTGCAGGTCGTCCGCGATGACCATCATGCGCCACGGGGTCTGCCAAACGCCTGACTCATAAGCCGCTACGCCATTCTGCCACGGCGTGAGGTACGTGCGGATGGTATTGCCCGCGTAGTAGAAGTTCTCGGCGGGGTAGTCGGTAAGGTTCGCCTCATGGAGGAAACCGTAGCCGCCTTCGGCGAACTCGAGTGTGATAGGCGAACAGGTGGTGTCCTTTTGCGAAATAGGTTCGCGTGTCCAGAGGGCTTCGTAGTACTCGGTGCGCCACGGGATAGACCACGCCTGCGGTTCGCGGAGGAAACGGTATTCGGTTTTCTCGTCCATAACGACCATGCTGTCCGCGTTGGCGGGGAACATATATCGGAAAGCGAATCCGTCGTCAAAGGCACGGAAGACGATGTCCATTCGCGTGCCCGACTCGTGCTGCAGGTGCGCGGTGAGTTGGCGGTAGCGGTTGCGGATAAGACGCTCTTCGCCCCAGACGGTCTCCCATGTCTCATCGAAAGCGGTGGTGTCGGTGCCGAGCAAGGTGAACCCGCGGCTAAGGTCTTTGTCCGTCAGCACAAGCCCCATCGCCGACCAGCCGAGCATCGGGGCGCCCTTGCGGGAGACTTGGTACTCGGGGATGCCGTTGTTGGCAAGACGGAAGGAGACCTCCAGCGTGTCGCTCGGGGAGGAGACCGTAGTTGGTCGTTGGCAGGCAGTCAAAGCGAGTGCCGCCAGTAATATACATCCAAAAAATTGCTTCATATTTCCGTTGAACATTTACTTATCGTTTTTACAAGAACATTAATTACCGTATAATTAACCATTAATTTTTTCTTTCATCAATGTGATTAAAAGGTGCGGTAGAAACTCTGCCAAGCCACCACCAGAGTACGATATGGGTACGGTCTGGTCAGCAGAATCAACCGATTATCTACCGTGTATCTACCGTATATCTACCGTGTATGTACCGTAGTTGACAGCAGGAAATTCATAATTACTAATTACTCATTAAATGGACGGGTAGCCGGTGGATTGCTTCATGTTCTTGTTGCGCTCGAGTTCGAGTTGGGGAATGGGCTGCACGTAACTCTCGTCGCCCTTCCATGTGATAGGACCGTGCGATGTCTTCTCGTAGTACGCCGCCTCGGTGTCACCGATACGATAGCGGCGGATGTCAAACCACCACTGCCCTTCGGCAAAGAGTTCCGCCCAACGCTCGTAGCGCAGAGGATTGTTTGCCAGCGGGTCGGTGTCGAAATACGCGCGGGTGCGGGCGGTGAGATTGGCGTAATCATACGGGCAAGCCGTGTTGGGGTCGTAGCCGTAGGCACGGCGGTGCACCTTGTTGATATACTCGAGGGCTTTGCCCGGCTCGGTGTCGGCGATGAGTTCGGCATAGAGCAGATAGATGTCCGCAAGGCGGATAATGTAGAAATTACAGTTGGAGGACTGGTTCCAGCCATACGGCGCGGACCCCATCTCGGTGCCGTGGATATTGGTGTATTTGCGGTGCTGCCATGCGAGGCGGTCGGGCTGGTCTTTTACCTCATGCGAGCGGTTGTAGAGCGTGGTGCGCCCTTTGCCGTCGATGCATTCATCGACAAACGGTTGCCCTGCATTGAGGATAAGACGCGGGTCCACCTTCGCAGGGTCGTTCTTGAGGGCAAGAGCGTCTGCGCGATAGTTCGGTTGGGCGAGCATATACGGGAAATTGTCCAAGGTGTAGTCGCGCTTCCTGGGATTGTGCTTGTAGTTGGGATTGAGCGTGAGGCGCGGAATGGTGTCCCCGTAGAAGTTCCAAAAGCCGAAACGGGCGATATTGCGGTCGTGGACATAATTATTCCCCCATTGCGAAGCCTTGTCGGCAATATCAACATCGTAACGCTGTGTCAGCGGGTCGGGTGCCAACGTATCGAACTTGAACGTCAGTTTGACAAACCACGGCGCGAAGACCATCGGCATACCCGAGCCTGTGGTGTAGTTATCCCACGGACCATTCTGCTTGGGGTTGCTGGTCATGGTGAGTTCGTAGAGCGACTCGGCATTGTGTTCGTTGGCTTCGTTGCCAAAGAACATATCCTTGTATATCTCGCTGCTAACCAGATGTTTGCCGCTGTTGTTGATGATGTCTTCGAGGAGGGCTTTGGCTTTGTCGCGGTTCTCGGGGAAGATGTAGAGCGACTGCATATAGACCTTGGCGAGCAGCCCTTTGGCAGCCCATTCGGTGGCGCGGAACTCGTCTTCGGTGTGCCCCGTGAGGAGAGTGACGGCGCGGTTGCAGTCGTCGATGATGAACTGCCACGTGTCGCGCACGGTCTCGCGGCTGAGTTTCAAGCCCTCGACGTCGGAGATGACGCGGTCAATCCTCGGGAATCCGAGTCCGTCGGGGTTCATCTCGAAGAATATCTGCGCGTGCCAGTACGCCAGGGCGCGGTTGAAATAGCACTGCCCGAGGTAGTAGTCGAGGGTGGCGTCCTCGGTGGTCTTGCCGTAGTGCTCGCGGTAGAAGCCGATGCCCTCGATGCCCGTGGTTGCCAGTTTCATCCACTTGCAGAGGTCGGTGTAGGTGGTGGTCAGATAGCGCGAGTCGATGCTGGAGTAGTTGTCCTGCGAGAAAGCGCGCTCGTCGTAGGAGCCGTAGAGGTCGGTGGTGTGGTCGTAGAGCCATACGCCCATCGGGAACCAGTAGAAGGCATACGTGCCGATGGCATGGTCTTGCGCATAGGCGGCGGTGACCAACTGGTCCACCTGCTCCATAGTGGCAGGGAAATTGTCGGTGGTCAGGGTCTGCGGGTTGGATATGTCGAAGAAGTCCTTGCAACCGGCGAGTGTGGCGGCTGCTACGAGGAGGATGGCTATGGTTTGCTTTTTCATATTGCTTGATTTTAGTGGTTCTAGAAGATCTAGTTTATCTAGTTGTTCTAGGGTGTTTAGAAGGTTACGTCCAAGCCGAAGGAGAAGAGGCGGGAGGGCAGATAGCGGTTGTGGTGGTCCACATTGTACATCAGGCTGTTGCCGCCGATTTCGGGGTCGATGCCCGAATACTTGGTGATGGTGAACAGGTTCTGCGCCGAGAAATAGACACGCAGTTTCTCCATCTTCGCCTTGCGACTGTACTTCTGCGGGAGGGTGTAGCCGAAAGAGAGGTTCTTGAGTTTGAGGTAGTCGCCCTTCTCCACGAAGTAGCCCGACACGGTGGAGTAGTTCTTGTTGGCGGCACCGTCGCCGATGACCTTCCCCGTCTCGTCGAGGTAGCCCACACGCGGGTCGCCGGTGACGGTGGTGTTGCCCTTGCCGAAGCACGAGGTGCCGAAGATAGCCGCCGTGGTGTTGTCGGACATGAACATGTGCGTATAGGGCTTGACGAGGTTCATGATGTCGAAGCCGAAGGCACCGTTGAAAACCAACGCAAGGTCGAAGCCCTTGTAGGCAAAGGACATATTGATACCCATTGTCATCTTCGGCCACGGGTTGCCGATATACTTGCGGCTGGCGGCGGTGACACGCCCCTGCCCGTTGTCGTCGTAGATGAGGTCGCCCACGCCCGTGTTCTGACGCTGGTAGTAGATGCCCATCTCCTTGCCTTCTGCGTTGAGCGGCTGCCCGTTCTCGGCGTAGCCGTAGGGGTGATTGGGGTTCTGCTCATTCCATTTGTCGAGGGCGTATTGGTTGTAGCGGTCCACCTCCTCCTGCGATTGGAAGATACCGAGCACCTGATAGCCGTAGAAGAGCGACATGGGGTGCCCGTCTTCGGTGCGGGTCAGGAACTGCCAGTCGTTGTTCAAGCCCCTGTCGATGGTCGCAGCCCCAGGCTTGTCGCCCACCTGCTTCACCATATTCTGGTTGAACGACATATTCACGCCGATGCTGTACTGGAAGTCCGACTTGCGGTCCTGCCACTGGATGCTCACCTCATGCCCTTGGTTCTCCACCAAGCCCGCATTGAAATAGACGGGCACGGTGTTGGCGGGGTCATCGGACGAGAAATAATAACTCATACCGCTCGTGAGGCAGAGCGCGCCGCGGTAAAGCATATCGCGCGTCTGGCGGTTATAATAGTCGTAGGTCAGGGTCAGGCGGTTGTTGAAGAAACCGAGGTCGAGACCTGCGTCAATCTGATTGACTTCCTCCCATTTGAGGTCCTCGTTGCCGAGGATGGCAATCCATGCGCCCGTCTGACCAATCTCGCCGTTGTCAAAGGCGTGCGACACACCCGACATCGAATAGGTGGACTGGTACATATACTGCGGGATATTGTCATTGCCGAGGATACCCCACGAAGCACGGATCTTGGCATTGGAAAGCCAGTCGGCAGCACTCGTCTCCTTGATAAAGTTTTCCTCGCTCATACGCCAACCCGCGTTCACCGAGGGGAAGAAGCCCCAGCGGTTCTTCTTGACGAAACGGTCGGACGCGTCGGCGCGGAAATTGACCGCGAGGAGGTACTTGCTCTTGTAGTCGTAGTTCAGGCGGGCAAACGCCGAACCGCGACGCTCCTGCGGAATAGCGTCCGAAGCGTCTTTGGTCGCCCCCGCAGAGCCCAATGCGATAGACGAAGCCACGGGGATAGGGAAACCGTAGGTGCTGACAGAGAGGTCGTAGCCGTCGTATTTCCACCACTCGGTACCGACCATTGCCTTGAAGCCGTGGTCGCCCCAACGCTCGTCGTAGGTCAGCACGGAGTTGAACATCAGTTTGAGGTTCGTGCCCGAATAGGAGTCCAACTGACCGCCGTCCACACCGACCTGCACGGGACCAAAGTCCATATACTCGGTGAAATAGCGTTTGGAGTATGCCCCGAGCGCCGCCGAACCCGTGGTGCGCCACGTGAGCCCCTTGACGAACTCCACGTTCAAGTACGCCTGCGCGTTCACGTAGTAGTTGTTGTCCTGAACATCGTGGTATGCGGCTTCGAGACCCGCGAAGTTGGGTCCCGAACCCACCGAAGTCGGCGTCTGTGCATAGTCGCCGTTCTCATCTTTCACTTCCGCCACCGGCACCGTACGGAAAGGCACCGTGTGGTTGTATATCGACGAATTGGTCGAGGGGTTGGTCTGCGTCATCGCGCCATACACCGACTCGCCTATCGAAACATGCTTGCCCAGTTTGTGGTCGAGGTTCGTGCGGAACGAATAGCGTCTCGCGCGCGTATCCATATAGGTACCCTTCTCGTCCAAGAAACCGATAGACATAAACATCTTGGTTTTCTCCGTGCCGCCACTCACCGACACGTTGTATTCCTGCTCGATACCCGTCCCGAACATCACTTTCATCCAGTCGGTATTCGGCAGTTCGCTGGCGCTCGTTGCGCCTAATAACTCGAGCGTATTGCCCGTACCCCACGCGTCGCGGGCACGAATCCAGTCCTCCGTCCCGAGGAGTTGGATGGTCGAATTGACATTGCGCCAACCCACACGGGCATTCACGTCCACCTGTGTGCGCTCGGCGCGACCTTTCTTGGTAGTGATAAGAATGACACCGCCCGCAGCCTGCGAACCGTAGATAGCCGCCGAACCTGCATCTTTCAGTATCTCGATTGATTCGACATCACGCATATTGAAATTGAAACCGGCATCTTGCGCCACACCGTCCACCACATAGAGCGGTGCCATTCCATTGAGCGAACCGGCACCACGAATCATAATCTCGGCAGCCTCACCGGGCGAACCGCTACCCTTTGTAACCGTTACACCCGCAGCCATACCCTGCAACGATTCAGCAAGCGACTTGGAAGAGAAATCGGCTATCTCTTTGGACGACACCGACGAGATACTACCCGTTACGTCACTGCGTTTCTGTGTACCATAACCGATAACAACCACATCTTCCAACACCTCCACATCCTCTTGTAATGTGATATTGTAAACCGTCTGACCGGCAGTTACCTTGATATTCTGCGACTTATAGCCCACATACGACACCACCACTTGTTTGCCGGCGGCAACGTCAAGCGTATAGTGTCCGTCAAGGTCGGTAATCGTACCGTTGCTCGTACCTGCTTCGGCTATACTGGCACCAATGACAGGCTCACCTTTCGAGTCCGTCACCACACCTTCTATCGGCATTGCCTGCAACGCCACCGCCGCAGCCAGACCTGCCATACACAAAAATACTCTACGAAAGATGTGCTTCATACGTGTATCTGTTTAAGGTTTGATTTTCCTATGCCGCAAGCGGCAAGAGAAATTAAAGAAATAAAGAAAATGTACTATCCTAAGCGGAATCACCTACTAATCACCTACTCACGGTAGCATAAAGATAAGGAGAATAATACTATCAGGAGCAGTATCTGTAAGTCCCCCTCTTTGAGGGGGTGCGGGGGAGTCGGGTATTTCGTCTAAAAAAAGAGACTGCCCGATGCGTTTGCCGGACAGCCTCTTGTATGCGTTTTATTTTACAATAGCACCGAGAGCGTTGTATTTCACCCCATTGTGCAAAATGTAGAGTTGACCGTTCTCAATGAACTTACCTGCTTTTTCTCCCTCAGCGGTTGCATCTTCAATAGCCGTTGCCAGCACGCAAGGAGCAGCATAACCCTTCTCGCCGAAACCGAACATAGGCTCGTCGAAATCACTGCCGTAGAACTCCTCGCTGGTCTTGGTGCCTGTATATTTGGCAAAAGCAAAGAGACAATCAGAACCGGGAGCCTGTGTAGGGGCAATCTCTTGACTTTCCCACATCCACCAACCGGCACCGGGTTCATCTGCAGTAAACTCAAAACCAAAGATTTGAGCATAGATATAGAGAATACTATCAGCCTTGGTTACATCTGCCTTCAAGATACTGTCATTTCCGAAGATCTGTGCGTAATTGACAGTCATACCATAGATAGTACCATCGATCTGTTTCAGACGGTTGGTGTTACCGTTTACATCACCTTTGCTGGTCCACTTGTTGATAGCGATACCACGAGTAGCCCCCTTTGCAGCAGGAGTACCCTTTACAAAATCTTCGAGCCAAGTTCCCTTGATATCCACAGCAAATGTAAAGGTCTCATCCGCCTCCATATCATTAGCAGCGGCAAATGCACCTTTGGAACAATCGTACTTAACGATGTAACGACCATCTTCACCAACAGGGTTGTTGAGTTCGTGAGCGGCTGCGCCGAGACTAATCAAAGCGGCAGCAAGAACAAAAGTAAACTTTTTCATGTTTATAAAAATTTAGTTGTTAAATAAAAAGTTGTGTCTCCGCCATCGGAGTATGTATCTCCCGAAGAGTGCTTCCTCCTATGTTTTGACGCTGCAAAGTTACTGCTCACATCCAACATAGCGAAACAATATAATAAAAATATAGACAAAATTGCAGTAATATCGTTTTTTTATTATACATAGTATAATAACCGTATTATTCATGAATAAATAATATAGAATATTTATGGTGTATATATAGCCCTGTTTTTACCTAAAATACACCTTTATCAATGCCACATTTTTGCGATATTGAAAAAAAGATGTAACTTTGCATATCGTTTTCCGAAACACCTGATATAATCCACACAATGAGACACTTTATTCCATCTATTCTATCTATATTGTCGCTTTTATTGGTTGTCGGCAGTACATCAACATGGGCATTTACCCAAGAAGATATTGCTTTTTTGGAGACAGAGTTGGCGAAAAAAGAGCAATACAATGCCATTAAACAGCATCGGATTGATTCTATCAGGAGCGCCGATACCGACACATACGCACAATTGCTGGCACTCACACTCGAGTATCAGTCTTATTCTTATGACACAGCGACCATCTATGTAGAGAAACTATTGGACGAAGCCACACACCTCAACTCATACGAGAAGATGGTGCAAGCCCATGTGCGGCATGCGTTTGTATTCCTCAGTTCGGGTCTGTTCAAAGAGAGCGCAGATGTATTAGAGGCTTTGGCAGACTATGTCTCAACTTGCCCGGATGAGATACAGGCGGACTATTACATCACCTACTCACGCCTGCTATACGATATGGCAGACTATACCCACGGACAGTTAGCCAACGGCTACCGCACACAGGGTTATCAGATGAGTGAGCAGGCTCTGTCGCTCATTGACCTACAGGACACAGTACGCTACTGGTCTACCGCCGCACAATTCGCGATGAAACAAGGCGATGAAGCACTATCCATAGAGCGTTTTGAGCGGGCATTGGTATGCACTACCATCTCCGAACACGACCGCGCCATAGCCTACTCTTCGATGGGGTCGCTGTATGATATATTGGGGGACCAAAAACGCTCGGAGCATTATTGGATACTGGCAGCCATAGCCGACCTACGCAGTTGCACCAAAGAAACTATTGCAATGAGCGTGGTGGCACAATTGTTCTACCAGCAAGGCGACATTGACCATGCCGCCCGTTACATACAAGAGGCTATGGCCGATGCCAACTTCTATAATGCCCGCCACCGACAACTGAGTATCGGTAAGATTATTCCTATCATAGAGCAGCAACAGTTAGATACACTGCAAGAGCAAAGCCATCGTATCCGCCGCCTCAATATATGTTTATACCTATTATTGGGCGTTTTGTTCCTCGCCATAGTGCTGCTCTACAACCGCCACCGCGCCTTGTGCCGCACGGAGGAGGTCATCCAGCAATCCAACCGGCAACTGACTGAAGCAAACCGCATCAAAGAGGAGTGTATCGCCACTTTCCTTTGCAACGAAAGTACGGTCTATAGCAAATTGGAGAAGTATCAGCGTTATGTAAAACGCAAGACGCAAGAACGCCGGTTTGACGAACTGCAATCGATACCGCAATATGTAGATATACGCACGTTGCGCAACGAATTCTACAAACGTTTCGACACTATGTTTCTACACATATTTCCTGATTTTGTAGAGAAATTCAATGGTCTGTTGCGTCCCGATTGCAAGGTAGAACTGCGTCAAGGCGAACTGCTGAATGCAGAACTGCGTATCTTTGCCCTCATACGCCTCGGTATCACGGATAATCAACAAATAGCGAACCTGCTCGACTACTCCATCAACACAATCTACACCTACAAAACCCGTATTAAGAATGCATCGGCACTGCCGCCCGAAGAGTTCAACAGCAGACTGATGGAAATCTAAATCTAATTTGTAATTAGAGGGTGGCGGCGAAGGACTCCGCAGTAGCGAGTTGGTCAATTTTGCCTACATCCATCATCTGATAGCCGGCGGGGATATATCCGTACAGCGGTTGCGTGGCGCACAGATTAAGATACAAGTCTATCAGCGAGAACTTGCAGCCCTTTTGCGCGATAGTGGTTTCCATATTCTCAAATATAGCGGGCGAAAGTATCTGCATGCCCGAGAAGGCCAGGCGTTGAAATGTCCCGGCATCAGCCAATCCTGCAGGTCTCAACTCACCGGTAGCGATATTTGTCCAGCCATGCAACCGTAAACCGGTATCAAACAGCAGATAACGCTGTGTTTGCCGCCGACTGACCACCAATAATCCCAACATATCGGAGCGATAGGATTTTCCCAAATCTTCTATACGGATATTGCTCAATATATCCACATTGCACGCCAAGACAGGGGCGTTGCTTCCGTCGCAGAGCAGGTCTCTCGCCTTGTATAGTCCACCGCCTGTTTCCAACAATTGCCCGCGCTCATCGCTGACGGCAATCTGGCAACCGAAATTCTCATTTGCGTGCAGGTAATCAATGATTTGGTCCGCAAAATGGTGTACATTCACCACAATCTCCCGGATTCCCGCATTGTGCAGTTTCTCGATCTGCCACTGCAGTAACGTCTTGCCCGCTATGGGCAACAGGGCTTTGGGCATTGTATCGGTCAGCGGTTTGAGACGTGTACCCAATCCCGCAGCAAAAATCATGGCCTTCATAATAATTATGAATGATGAATTAATAATTATGAATTAAGAGAGCATTTCTTCGATATGCTGTTCGCGGTGGACAAGATGTACCTGTATGCCGTATTTATCATGGAGATGGTGTGCCGTAGCCTCCGCCGAATAGACCGAGCGGTGCTGCCCGCCCGTACAACCGAAACAGATCTGCAAGCGGGTGAATCCCCGCTCAATAAACCGCTCCACGTGGTGATCGACCAAAGCATAGACATTATCCAAAAACGCCACTATCTCGCCATCCTGCTCCAAGAAGTCGATTACGGGTTTATCTCTTCCCGTCAGCATTTTATACTGCTCATACTTGCCCGGGTTGTGCGTAGAGCGGCAGTCGAACACATATCCGCCGCCATTGCCCGACTCATCAACAGGAATACCTTTCCTAAAAGAAAACGAATAGACGGTAACCAGCAAGGCAGGTGCTGCCTGAGGTGCCGCTTTGGCCGGCAAAACCGCCAATGGAAGTGTCTGTAAACGCTGACTGACCTCATATATATAGGGATACTCCTCCTGCAAAGCGGTGTGCTGTTCAAAAAGACGTTGCAGATTGCATAGTGCATACGGGATAGACTCGATAAAGTGTGCTTTGTGCTCAAACAATCCTCTATATCCGTATGCTCCCAACACCTGCAAGGTACGGAAAAGCACATAATACGGCAATGTGCGGGAGAAAGCCGTTCTGTCGAACGTCCGCCCCTGTTGCAGGCAGATATGCGATTGTTCATCGATGTAGGCTTCTATCAGCCGGTTTCGCACCTCGTCGGAGAAATGCGCCTTGGCCTGCCAAAGAAATGATGCCACATCATACTGCACAGGTCCTTTACGTCCCCCCTGAAAATCAATGAAATAAGGTTTGTATCCATCGGCTGCCGGCACCACCATCACATTGCGACTTTGGCAGTCGCGGTACATAAAACCCTGTATTTGATTTTGGAGAAGGGTAAGTGTCAATCGCTCAAAATCGTCTTCCAAGCGGGATTCCGAGAACTCTATACGAGTACCTTTGAGGAAACAGTATTTCCAATAGTTCAAATCCCAACAAATACTGCGACGGTCGAACTCCGAGACGGGGTAACAGACACTCCAATCCAACCCCACAGCCCCTTCGGTTTGGATATGCGCCAAGGCGCGAAGGGTCTTTTCCAAGACATCCATTTCCGGAGCCGAAAATTCGCTGGTAGTCCGCCCATGGGCGATATAATCAAAAAGAAGCGTGTCGCCCAGATCACTCTGGGTATAACTCATCTCGTCCCTGCTCACGTCCAACACTTCGGGTACAGGCAGCCCCAGTTGCCGAAAATGGCGTGCCATAACAATAAAAGCATGGTTTTCCTCCCGCGATGTACCATCCACACGGATAACAGATGTGCCATCCGCTTTCACTTCACGGGAATATCTCCTATTACTCCCCGAACCGGAGATAGGTTGTAGGTTGCTGCTCGTAGCCATAGATAATCAATTTGCCACAAAGATAGCACAAAAAACGGAGATATACAAATACCTAACCAATTATTATCAGGAGAAAAGCCGTTACCTCAAAAAACAGGCAAAGCGATAACCCACTGTAATACAAGCCCCAAAACGCCTAATCACACACAAACTACACAGGTCCGACAACACCAGGACAAGACTATGCTCATAAAAGCACAAAAAAGGGATTGTCCGACTAACACTTATCAGACAATCCCACGAAAAGCGGATAGAGCATAACAGTCGGTAGTGCGTACTACGTACAAAGCGGAACTTCGCACCACCGATTGCCAAATATCAGGAGTAACCACCTACTTTATTCCTATCGCCGCCATTCAAAAGCATAATAGAGGCGGAGACCGAAAAAAAGAGGGTGGACGGAAGAACAGAGAGACAGAAGCGCATTGGAGACTTGCACTTCGGGTACAGGTTGTACCGGATTGGCGACAGGGGAAACTGCGATGACGACATTGTCAGAGGGATGGAAATTGTTCCACACCGAGCAGGAGAAGAAGGCTTGCAGACCCAGCCAGCCTTTCGGGAGAGCAAAGTCGTAACCTATCTCGGTGCAGACTCCCAGCCCCACCGTAGGCAAACCTGCAGCATAGCCATCAGTCTGCCGGTCGGCTGATAGTTGACCGGTAATGAGTTCGTCTGTAACATGCACATTATAAGCCGGATAGAACGCATCAATCTTGGGGGAATACAGATGTTGGCGGGTATGCTGCCAAAGCACCGCCTGGAGAGACAAACCGACATTGAAGGTAAAACCCTTGGCACGCAAAGCCATCATCAGGGGCACCTCCGCCGATACCATTTGCTGTCGGGCATATAGTTGTGCGGAGGTGGTATAGTCCATTTGATTGCCAAGATAGTCGGTATTGGTAAACTGCTGGGAGAACCCACCGCCGATAGTGCTTGCACCATAGCCGAGCAGCAGCCCCGTACGTATGCCCAAGTCCGCTTTGGGAACAGGGGCATACCATATATAACCGAGGTCCAATGCCCCTACTCCACCCAGTTGGTTATTCAGATTCTGCGCGGATTGTTGCAGGACGGTCATTTCGCCGCCGCGCAGTCCGAGAGTGAGCAGGTGGATATTCTCCGCGCTGAGCGGCAACGCCAGAGCAGCAAACAAGAAAAGGGATAATCGTATCTTTTTCATATTATTTCTTGACTATATAACGGAGTGTCTCGTTGAGCGAAGAACTCTCAACACGCACCTGATAGCAGCCTGCCACATAAGCGGCTTGAAGCAGGTAGGTATCGGCACCGACGGAAGTGTATGTTGCCAGCAACTGCCCCGTGGTGCTATAGACGCGGATTGTGGTTTGCTCGGCAGGGTCGAGACCGACAATCCGCAGCGTTTCGCCCGCAAGGGCTTGGTTGGGATTGAGGACTACTTGGTGGCGTTGCCCCGAATGTGCATAATGGGCTATGGTAGAGCGCATGAGCCCGTCGCATAGCATACCCCGTGCATCAGACACATCGGCTACGGCGTAGTAATCGCCCGTACCTTGCAGGTTCTGCGCGAGGGTAAGATAGTAGCCTGTTGCCACAGGGACATCGTCTTGCGGGAAGGCATTGTGCATATCATCGGGGGTCCCCACAACGCGATACCACGTAACGGCGGCGGGCGAGATATAATAGCCCATATCGTTGATTGCCTGCACGTTGAGCATCAGGAGCCAGTCGTAGAGCGCGACCAAGGGCCAGTTGGCATACTCCTCACAGTTGGCAGCAAAGAATGCAACATAGGTAGCATCTTCGTTCACCTGAATCTGCCGCACGGCATCGGTATTATGGTCGTTCCACTCCACAAAATGGTAGTCGTCGTAGGATTGTGCCGACAGAGTAAACCAACTTCCACACTCCACACGCATCGTGTGCGGTGTACTCTCCGCGCGGAGAGCACACACGCCGACGATGCATAGGATGAGAGAAAGGAGTCGTTTCATAATCATTACGGCATTGCTGTAATGCTGACAGAACCCTGCGTATCGTTGTCAGACTGAACGGTAATAGTATATTGCACCTTGCGGAATGTAGCCACATAGGTAGCGTTGCCGGTAACGGTTACCTCGCGGGTGGCATGGGTATCGCCATCGTTCCACTGAACAAACTCGTAGCAAGCGTCTGCCGTAGCGGTAATGGTAACTTTCTTGCCATAGAGGTAGGTGCCATCGCCGGTAGTTGTTCCGTTCTCACCTGAGGTGGTGAGAGTGTACGAATTGAGTGTGCCGTTGTATTGAGCGGTATAGGTAGCCTCGCCGGTGACAGTAGAGATGGTCTTGTCCCAACCCGAGAAAGTATAGGAGTGTTCGGCGTCAGCAGGACGAGTAGGCGTACCTGCATACGAAGGCAGGGTGCCGTACTCCCAGTCTTTGGCTTCGAGGACAGAACCGTCCCAGTTACGGAAGGTGACAGTGTACTTGTTGGTGGTTTGGTCAAACTGCGCCACGTAGGTAGCGTCTGCCGTAGCAGTATATTCTATGTTCGGACTCCACCCAGAGAAGGTGTAGGTGTACTGTGCTGTAGCGGGTTTGGCGGGAACAGTACCCTTGTAACTGACTGCATCGCCGTGGTTAACGGTTTCCTTTTGCAACTCGGTGCCATCATAGTTTTGGAAGATGATGGTGTATTGGTTGATAGCAAAGAATGCCGTATAAGTGGCATCCTCCGTCGGGCTGATAATGCGCGGATTCTCGGTGTTGAGGTCGTTCCACCGCACGAAATGATAGCCCGTGGCAGGGGTGGCGGTGATGGTGGCAGAGTTGCCGCAATCTACTACTAATTGGTCGGCTTGGGCAATGGCTGAGATACATAGTGCCATAGCCAAAAGAGAAAAGAGTTTTTTCATTGTTGTATTTATTTGTTATTGTTTCCGTTAATTCGGGAGGTCTCCATAAAAGACCTATTTTGCTCCATTAACAGCCATTAAAGAGCCATTAAAAACATGGTCGAGTGTTTCTTTGTCTCCGTTAATTGCCGTTAATTTTTCGTTAATTTATTCTGCGGTGATAGATACTGAACCTTGCTCAGCATTATCTGTAGTGGCGATGATGGTGTACTGCTTTCGCTCAAATACTGCCGTATAAGCGGCATCGCTTGTAACCACCACTGAACGTGGGTTATCGGTATTTCCGTCTGACCATTGCAGGAAAGTGCCGCAAGTGGCATCCGGGGTGGCGGTAATAGACAAGACATCACCATAATAATGATTTGCAGAATAAGTTTTGCTACACCCATTTGCTTTCACTACAATAGTATATTCTTGTGATAATTTAGGGTCATCTTTTTGCAAAATCGGAATAAAAATGGCACGTAGCAATATAGATATATCATTGGTTTTTGTTGAAATGATTCGAGGATTATCTGTAACACCATCACTCCACACCGCAAATTCATATCCTTCAGAAGGCTCTGCAGTTAATACAAAAGATAAGGTATCTGATAATATCTGGCGCAAAGAACTACTACACCCCTCTGCTGATATATCTATTTCAACGCTTTTTGCCTTTGCCGATATGGCATTCACAAAAAGCAGTACAAATAATATCCTAAAGAATCTATTATACATATCTACTCCATTGTTACATTACAATCTTGAGAAACTTTAATTGCATAATGCGTTCTACGAAAAGATGCGGTAAGAGTAGAATCACTCTGTACTATAATAGTACGTGGATTGTCTATACTTCCATCACTCCAACCAATAAATTTATAAGTGTCAGAAGGAGTAGCACTAATTGTAACTTGTGCATTTTCCACATAGTTTCCCGAACCTTGAGTTGTACCTCCTTCGCCTGCTTTTACCAGCAACTGATAGGTACTAAAAACACCCAATATAGGGAAACCCTCATTCTCATTTTTAGTATCCATTCTAAAATACGCACCATTTTCATTCAGTTGACTCACAAAGGCTTCGCTTTTCATATATTCTGCTGTTTGAACTGTACCTTGTATTTGGTCGGCTACTGTGGTAGAAATATAATGTGCATTTTGGAAACCACAAGAAGTACTAACAAAAGCGGCCAATGTTCCGTAAACATCCTCTACATTCTTATCATAGACAGGGACAACATAACTATTGAAGATACTATCTCTTCCGCTCATATATCCAACGAGTCCTGCCATATATGTTTTTCCATATTGCGTTGTCGTTTTTACAATGTTATTTTTAGAATAGCACGCATTAAGTATAAGAGAGGCATCATAATGGGAACCTACCAATCCACCAATATAACCTGCCATACGCAAATCTCCACTATACGCTTTTGAGACTGAGGCTGTAATATCGCTAGTATTATAACATTGTTCTATGCTGACTTTATCAACAGCTAATCCGACAAGTCCCCCTAAACGAGGAGCATTAGATGTTTCCCTTGCAGCATTCCTTCCATCAGAAGATATTTCACCTTTATTGCAACTATGATATAGTGTTCCCTGTTTGAGATATCCAACAATACCACCATTAAAGATAACGCAACTGCTCTGATTACAACCTACATCACCATACGCATATATTCTCCCAAAGTTACATACATTATCAAAACTGCTATTTTCTGCATTACCAACAAGTCCTCCTATATAGCACAAAACACCGGCTAAACAACTTTTGCCAAATATACAACTTATATTTCCACTATTTTGTGTATCTATGAATTGACTATTAATCGCATAACCTACCATTCCTCCTACACAAAGACGACCATCGTTTGCATCATCTCCATTAGTATCATCACCACCCACATTTATGCTGAACTCCGCAGTGTTTTGACAATCTACAAACATACAATTTTCAGCGTGGGCAACCAAGGGTGACAGATATGCAACTGCAGAAGATTTAAGTTCTGTCGAGTTCCTTTTGAATACTCCACTTGTCACGGTATGTTTGAAAATGGCATTTCTACTAAAATAAAAAATGCCATAACTTACATCATTATGATAATAACTGCTTCCACTATATTTAGAGCCCAAATAGCCAACGAGAATAGCATTAGATATAGAATGTCCATTGCCATCATAAGTTCCAGAGAATGCCGTTATACTTCCTACACCATTCCATGCTTTTCCACCCATATCAAAATCATCTGTTTGCTTGTAGTGTGCTGTAGAAAAATGTTTTGTTGCACTATTGGCTGTCTCATTAAGTATCTGTTGAAGGTATGCCAAATTAGCGGGTGTCTCTATCAAATAGGGATTGGATTCTGTGCCACTACCTTTTGTCCACGGAGCGGCAGTACCGTCCCATACTTGCACAGCATAGGTCGCTATGCATGCACATAACATGGTACATAGCACAAATAAACGATTTTTCATACTTACTTCAGATTATACAATTGTTATAGTTTCTTGGCTAAAGTTTCCAACTTTTGAATGCGGGAGGGAATGATACTTGGGGTGGCGAGCATATTCATAAACTCGGATTCTGTAACAAGCATCCATAGTTGGGTATAGTCGCCTTTGGCTTTGTAAACTTTGCCGAGTTGCCACATAAAGAGGTCCAAGATATGGAAGGTGGTCATATCAGAACGAGTCCAAAGAGTAGGATTATTGGTCTTCAACGCATTGGCAATGTCCCATAGGGCTTTGGTATAGTCGGCAAATGTATTGGGTTTGCAAGTCTTGTTTCCGAACAAATAGCGATACACTTCAGACAGCATCTGATTGACCAGACTATCTTTGATAGGGAAACCCTCGGTGTTCGCGGGGCGCACGCTTTCTACCAGCCAATGCAGATATTTGGTCATAAGAGACAACTCCATCTGTGCATTACCGGGTTTGTTTTTCACCCACGTGTACTTTTTGTACAGCAAGGTGTTTATATCGTTTATTACGGTTTGGTCTTGAGGCGTTGGCGCAGAAGGCAAGTTGATAGTCCACAGGATATAGTCGCTTGCTTTCTTAGCTAAGGTGTAGTCGGAATGTGTGCCAGTAGCAACATCATAGCATGCATCATAAATAGTATCTGCCATATTCTGTTTGATATAGCAGCCTTTGTTGGTGTTAGTTGAGAAAAGGGAATCTATCAGCACCAAACGGCGGAATATCATTTCGCGCGTGAGGGGACATGGGCAGCAAGGATGAAACGCACCACCGATAGCACTCCCTGCTACATCCAAACCAGTACGGGTACTTAAAGGAACGGATTGTGGGTCTTTGATGATAATAGATTTTTCATCCGGCAACAAATCCTTGATGATGTCGTTGATATAGGCTTCTTTTCCTATACCCAAATTCTTAACAAGTGACATAATTTCTGTATTTAGTAGGTTAATTATTGGCTCATACAGGCACAAAGAAAGCGCAGACCTCCGTTGTTTTATTTACAAACGGAGGCCTTGCAATGCCTATCAAGTCAAATAAAAACAACAGGAAACCTACGCTGATATGACGACATACCACACCCAAACGGGCGTAGTACAGGTATGTCATACCCATAGGCATCTACTGCTACTTTGATTTTGACTTGATAAAGAAAGTTTGCAAGTTTCCGTCTGTCAAACACAAAGCGTCAATAAACGCTATTCAATATGTCAAAAATCCACCCTGAAACGAGGACATATCCCCTCCAGCGTAGATTCAGGTGCAAAAGTACGATAATTATCTTAATTATGCAAATTATAGTTTATTTTTCTAAAATAATTATATACAAATTACGTTGTACTGCAAATTAATTACACTATATATTTAAGGTGTGCTATCCCCGGCGGACAACATAAACACACTGCAAAAAGACAATAACGACAAAAGTACAAAAAAATAGGCTGCCGAGCGGGCAGCCTATTAAGAGAAAGGATTTCTTTCTAAGAGATTAGAATTTGTAACGAACACCGAGGGTGATACCCGAGTAGAGACCTGCACCATAGAAGCCTGCACCGCCGTCATAGAAATATGCACCGATATTCGGACGCCAGTCGAAAGAGAGTTCCAGCGGGAACCAGAAATCGTAACCTACACCAATGTGTCCGACAACACCTGCATAACCACCGGTAATACCCCAGATGAAACCTGCGCCGCCACCGACACCCATAGCCCAGTGCCACTCACCTTTGTTATTCCAAGGGATAGAGGTATTGAACGGGTCAATCCAGTCGTAGGTACAAGTTGCACCAATACCTGCGAAAGCAGGCACCTCAACAGCCAAGTCAATCATATTAGCAGCACCCAAGTTGTGCTGATATGAGAACGATGCACCATAACCAAGGTTTACACCGACTGCACGGGGTTGTGCGTTGACATACGCAACGCTCGCAATTGCCATAAGGGCAATAAGTAAGTACTTTTTCATAAAAATGAATGATTATAAATAAGTTTGTTTGTTATTTTACCAATTCGGGTTGTTGCTATAATAGATATATGAAGCACCACGTCCAACCGTCTCATACGTACCATTGTAATTGGTCAGTTTACCGCGAACCACCACAAAGTCGCCCTCTTTTACCTGGTCGAGATCAGTGAACTTCTGTCCTTTATGACGATACACCTGATATACCAAGAATGTAGAATAAGAGGTATTGTCAATAGTCGGTGCTATGGTAAAATTCATATTACCATAATCTTTGATAGTGGTTTCAGTGGTACTATTTTTGCGAACATAGCCCTTGACCCAAACGCTATCCGTAGTGGCATTATTAGCGAGGGTTTCGCACAACGCATTAGCCTGATATACGGTCAGCGTACCTTCGGGAACGTCTGCCCCCTCGGGATCGGGGGTGATAAGCGTGGTATCAATCTTGCCATTGAATATATCATTGGTGCTGGAATATATTTGTGCGGCGCCGCGTCCTTCCGTTTCGTAGGTACCATTATAGTTGGTCAACTTGCCGTAGATAACCACATAGTCGCCCGCAGCAACAGCCTCAGCAGCGGGGATTCGCTTACCATCTTTGCCCATTACCTGATAGGCATAGAACGTACGAGTGGAAGTCCCTGTACTGATGTCCGACATATAGAACAAGCCGTTCCCATAGTTAGCCACCGCATCAGCATGCCCGGAAGCCACATTCTGCACCCATCCCTTGACATAGTATTTCTCCGGCGTACTTGCGCCACTTGCCAACTGCGAGCAGATTGTACGCGCTTGCGCCACAGTGATGGCACTATCGGGAATATCAATTCCTTCCGGAATGGGGGCGGTAGGAATAGCCTCAGGATTATTGTCATTATTGCCCGGACCGTTGATATACGGGGGTTCCTGGCAACCGGTAGCACACAAGGCTACCGCCGAGAGGGCAAGAAACAAAGAACGGAAAGATTTCATCAATGTACGTTTTATTGCGTATTAGTTTAGTTGAATCATTCTACCGGACACACAAGATGCCGATTAGACCCGCAAAGGTAAATAAATTCTTTGAGGTAGGCAAATATATTGTGCAAAAAGATATATTTTTACTAAAAAGTTTGCCAGTTTCGAGAAAAAGTTGTAATTTTGCGCGCTTTTTCGTGGAAAGGGCTGTTGCAACAGCCGCTTTGCGGGGAGGCAGAAGAATGGGGGTACTTCGGAAAATCCCCCGCAACTAACAGGAGGAAAAAACTATAGCAACAACACCCAACAGACCACAACGTGGCCGAGTAGAGAAAGAGATGCCCAATCGTATCAACGATAAGATTCGCGGCGTCAATGAAGTTCGCCTTGTGGGCGACAATGTAGAACCGGGGATTTATCCTTTCCAAACAGCCATGCATCTTGCCGATGAGCAGAACTTGGACTTGGTAGAGATTTCGCCGAACGCCGTTCCTCCTGTATGCCGAATACTCGATTATCAGAAGTTCCTTTACCAAAAGAAACGTAAAGAGAAAGAGATGAAGGCAAACTCCAAAAAGATGGAGGTGAAAGAGATCCGTTTCGGACCTCAGACCGACGACCACGACTACAACTTCAAGTTGAAGCATGCGCAAGAGTTTCTCAAAGACGGGAACAAGGTAAAGGCGTATGTATTCTTCCGCGGGCGCAGTATCGTATTCAAGGAGCAGGGCGAACTATTGTTGGCACGCTTTGCCAACGACCTTGCCGAATACGGCAAACCGGAGGCAGTGCCGAGCCTGGAGGGCAAACGCATGATACTGAATCTCTCGCCGAAGAAGCAATAGTCTTAGGATGCGGAAATTTGCAAGTTTGCAGATGCCCCGTTTCAGTTCGGGGCATTTTACAGGTTTGCCGATTTATACAACTACGGATAGAAACAACAGGTCAAAAGGCTTCCCCTTAGGCTGCCTGAGACCCTAATAAATAACTCATTAAACAATTAACAAAATGCCAAAGGTAAAGACTAATTCCGGTGCAAAAAAGAGATTTGCTCTTACCGGAACCGGTAAAGTAAAGCGTAAACACGCTTACAAGAGTCACATTCTGACCAAGAAGACCAAGAAACAGAAACGCAACCTGACTCACGTTGCAATGGTGGACCAGACCAACATGCGCTCGATTCGCGAGATGCTTCTGCTCCGCTAAGTATTAACCACCAAAACAAAACGTAGAAAACTATGCCAAGATCAGTAAATCACGTCGCTTCTCGTAACCGTCGTAAGAAGATCATGAGCCTCACACGAGGCAATTTTGGTGGCCGTGCCAACGTATGGACAGTTGCCAAGAACACTTGGGAGAAGGGTCTCCAATATGCTTATCGCGACCGCAAGGCTAAAAAACGCAATTTCCGCGCATTGTGGATTCAGCGTATCAATGCCGCTGCCCGTCTCGAGGGTATGAGTTACAGCCAACTGATGGGCGCACTCAAGAAATCGGGTGTGGTTATCAACCGCAAGGTGTTGGCTGACCTCGCTATGAACCAGCCGGTTGCATTCAAGGCTATCGTAGAGAAAGCAAAGAACAACTAATAAGCGTAGGCGGCTCTATACCGCAGAATGTTTCCAAGAAAAAAGCGTACTCGTTCAGGGTGCGCTTTTTTGTTGTGTTTCTTATAGTTTACGCAGAGGGCAGAGGCAGCAGGCAATGGCGCGTGCCGCGCACAAAGCGGTGTTTTGCGCCAATATGAGCCAAACGCCTCCCATATTCCACAGAAGTCTGTCCTATATGCATCACAAGTACATCATAAGCAGAATCACATACGAATCACATACTCTTTATAGCATGGAGAACTATTGTTGGTTCATTGTTGGTTCATTGTTGGTTCATTGTTGATTTATTGTTGATTTATTGTTGATTTTTATGATTCTGTTAATTTTGAAGGAACACGCTTGCATTTTTACAACACTTTTTGTAATTTTGTGCGATTTTTGTACATGATGAAAAGAGTACTCTCCATTATATGTGCGCTGCTGACGGTAGCGCTTGTTTTTGCGCAATCTGTTTCGACGACAGAAGGTACAGAATTTTGGCTGACATTTCTCAACAATGCCAAGTGGGATCCCACAGATGAGCAGAACAAAGGCAAGATGTTCGAACTGCAAGTAGTGGTAACCGCGCGGCAGAACACACAAGTAAAGATAGAACTGCGCGGTGTTGTTATCGGTACACTGAACGTGCAAGCCGGGCAATCAACAGAATACTCCGTAACGAACCGGCAGAAGGATATTTACCTATTAAAAAGTCAGAACAGCAGTCTCTACCAAGGTTTGCGCGTTTATACCGACGACAAGAACACCCCCTTTACATGCTATACCTATTGCCGTGCCGGCGATTCCGGTGCCTCTATGCGCGATATGGCAATGGTTTATCCGAAAGATCTACTGAACAAGGAGTATTTTATACAGACTTATCCTGAGGATGACTACTCAACCGAACTGGCGTTTGTAGTAACAGAAGACGGAACAGATGTACAGGTGATTCCAACCTATCCGACCATGCAAGCCGCCCCGCTGCAATGGAGCAATCTAAAGAAAGGTACGGCTGTACTGGTAGCATCGGCTCCACACACGGAGTTGAACTCAACGGTCGGGCTATCAGGTACGCAAATCTGTGCCACCAAGCCAATAGCCGTATTCAACGGAAACCAAGCCACGAAGATACCTTATAGGGAGGCTTACTCGCAGGACTATACGGTAGAACAGACTCTACCTATTGTGCAATGGGGTACGCAATTCTATTTGGGTTTGCTAAAGAATACCAATGTTAATGCCTATATTATTACGGCGGCCTACGACAATACCGTATTCGAGATGCAGGAATACGACATAAATACCGCCCAAATTGTCACCCGCACCATTACCCTTAATGCGGGAGAATCCATAGCCCCCAAGATGCTTACACAGAGTGGCATAAGGCAAGATGTGATTATTACTTCCAAACCTGCATTATGCTATGTATATACCACAGCGGCGGCACGTAATTATGATGAACTCAATGATGTTGAATGGGGCAATACGAGTAGCGCGATGCTGCCGGCATGGGAACATCACGTAAAAAGTATGCCGTTTGTAACGAAAGACTTAGACCCGAATCTGAATGTAACCCTAAAACGGCATTATGTTTATGTAGTAACTCCGACTGCCGACACCGGAAAACTGACTTTGGACGGGCAAGCGGTTGCATCCACCCTGTTCACCCCTTTCACGGCAGCGCCTACTATGTCATTTGCGTCATTACTCGTAGATGTAAGCAATAACAAGCACGGACATCTATTGGAGACCACAGGAGAGGGATTTATCGGAATGGTCTATGATATGGCCGCTTCGCAAGCCAATTTCTACAGTTTAGGTTTTCATTATCTCCCCTATGAGGACTCGCTGTTTGTGAGCAATACGGAGAATGTGATGTCGAAATCCTCCTACGATCTGACACGTCTGCCACAAGGTTGGTATCAGCGACAAGACAAGGATTTCCCTGCAGATGAGGAGCGTCTGGACACCGCTGTGATATGCGACAACACCACGCTTAACTGGCAGATACAGACCTATATACAGGGGAACACCAGTCCTGTGGTATGGCAACTATATGATATTACCGATGACGAACAAGAAACACCTATTGACGAATATACAGACAATGCCCCGGCAACAACCCTGTTGCACAACTGGCAACACCATTTCTTATTGCCGGAGGAAAAAGACATTGCCCCCGCTGAGCGAGAGCCATTCCGCTTATACCGTTTGGACGCATTGTTACACAAAGGACATACGATATGTACACAATTAGACGATGATATTGACACATTGCAGATGGTGGTTCGAGTAAACCGCATATATGACGACACGATACACCAGGTGATTTGTATGGGAGAGACTTTGCCATTTTTCTACGACAGTATAGACAATCAAGGCGACCTGACTCACCAATCGACGTATGCAGACAAAACCACTTTTATAGGAGATAAGACTGAGGGCGAATCCACCACACCTTTCGAATGGAAAGTCCGCCTTGGGAAAAATGTGTTTACCCGCCACTATCTGACCGTCAACGGTTGCGACTCGCTCTCCACTCTGGATTTGTTTGTCTGTGATACATTTCGCATAGAGGATACAATACATATATGTGATAATCAGGCAATTCGCTGGCAAGGCAAGACCTATGCAGGATTGCAATACCCCGGCAAGAGCAATTATACAGTAAAAGACAGCGCCTTCTTTAAAGCGACCTATAAAACACAATGGTGCGCCTGCGAACAAGACACATTGTATCCACATTTTGCAGGGTGTGACAGTATTCACGAACTACATCTGTACGTGCACCCCACCTATAGAGATACCATTGAGGCTACAATGTGTATTGACGGCGATTCGGCGAAGGCTTATCTATGGACCATACATGAGGGTGCAGACCAATTAGCCATCACTATCAAGAACCCCGGTATGCGATATTTAGGAGATCGTTGGGAGGGCTATTTCTATGACTCGCTTAAAACCAAGACCTGCCCCGATTGTCAGGGCGGTTTAGGGTGCGACAGCCTACGTATATTACACCTAACCATCCCTGATTCTTACTATTTTGAGGAAACAGCAGACTTTTGCGGCGGGCACTATGACTTTGACTTAAGACAGATAGTAGGGGACGCTTATACATGGCAGAACCACCCGACAAGTGCCGGTCTGACAGAAAGCGGAGACTATTATGATGCTTGCAAGACGGTTTTCGGTTGCGACTCTATTTATCATCTAGCACTTACCATACATCAGCCCTATCTGCTGGTGGAGAATCACACAATGCCAAATAATGATACATATATATGGCACGGCAAGACATACGGACCTTTTACAGAATACCCCAACGACACTATATTGTATTTCTATGACGACCAGGCAACGCATACCGCATACGGTTGCGACAGTGTCATTCGTTTGGATTTGAAGGTAGCCCAAACCTATCTCATTGCAGAGACACGGGAGATATGTAACGGAGACTCTATCCTATGGCGCGGCAAAAAGATTGTCAGCGAATCATTCGACTATACAAAAGCAGGATTCACTCCCGACATGATCGTACCCATCGAAAGTCCTTCGATAATATATGACAGTCTAAAAACCAACACCTTACCACAATGCGACTCGGTATATCAACTGACGGTTACGGTACACCCTGTATATACCATTCTCGACACAATACATCTCTGCGACAATGATTCCGTAATATGGCAAGGGCGATTGTATCTGGGAAACAAAGCCATTGCAGCAGGTAAGACCCCCTATCGAGAAGTAGGTGTAGGTAAGTTTGACGATGTATGTTCCTTGCAAACCATATACGGTTGCGACTCGATCTGTCATCTGCATCTGATTGTAACACCGTCGTACCAATTTGAGAAGATTGATACGATCTGCCAATCGGAGGCACCGTATATCACCACGTACGGGAA
>ULPT01019251.1_pt1 | contig 50949 bp, 47 predicted proteins | sample 1953751 | NCBI WGS metagenome assembly ULPT01 (sample SAMEA4835636, study PRJEB28245) | human gut metagenome | biome: gut microbiome; material: fecal sample | place: Denmark | collected 2008 | reverse complement strand
AGCCATATTCAAAAACAAAATGTTTCATTTAGGTACAAAACATCGAAGAGTGTATTGATATAGAACATTGTATGTTTCTGTTCGAAATAAAGTGTTTAAACTAATCAAACATGCCCTTGCGCTTAACTACAGAACTTTAAACTTGACAATAATGGCTCTTCACGTTTATCTGGGAGATGAACCTCTTACGGAAGGGATCAAGAGATGCCTTATGAGAGTGAAGGGCATGGCTGAAATGACATGAAAGCAGTTAAAAAGCGCTTTTCCAGGCAAAAGGATGCACACGAACAGCGGAAGGAGGACCTTCCCCTCTTCGATGCACGGTATGCGGATTCTTCCAATAGGCGCAGTCGGTTTCCTGTCTGGTGTATACTAGTAACGCCGTTTTTTGGTGCTTTCTAGTATACATGTATACTAAAAACGGCTGAAAATCGACGGAAGTGGTATACACTGGATCCTTGAAGGACATGCATTCGGCCATTCGGAGGATTTGGGGCGGAGGGGCACTCGGGGCTCTCTAAAACCCTATGCTTCGATCTTGGTTCAACAGTCTTCAGGCGCCACAAAATCAAGGTCGATGCTCATTTTCAGCTTACATCTCCCAATCCCCCAACTTTCCGTGAAGAACCATCAAAATAGTGCGTTTCAGACCGTGGTGTCCGTATCGTAGTCAGTGTCGGTATGTCTTGGAGGGTCAACCTTTTTAATAATCTTTTTGGTTTTTTCAGGAGGATAAGGGAGCCTTTCTTCTGGCAATCTCCAAAAATTGATTACTGTTCCAACACATTCCCGATTTTCTTTTCCTACAGGAACCAGAACTCTATCCCCTATTTCTATTGAATCATCATCGTAGAAATACGAGTAGCCATAATCGTCAAAATCATTGAAGGCAACAGAATACCAGTTGTAGTACGAATGGTCCTCCCTAGAAAAGGAAATGAATCCTTCGATAACGGAAAGGATGCTTATTCCGTTGGAATCAGAAAGCAAAGGAGGACAGATTTCCTCGTGGTTAGGTGAGTATTTTATCAAAAACTGTATATTTGGAGTATCAATAGTTTCCTTGTCATATCGGTCGCATTCCAAGATTTTCAAGATATTGCCATAAAGAAGCCCAATTTCATAGGGATCCGCTTGAAGGGACTCCTTCAATTCCCAGTCATCAGAACCTTTCTCCAACTCACGAATCAGAACCATTCCATCATTGAAAATCTCAACTTCTCGGACAGATGGATCGTGCAGAATGTCTCCATCGCTCATATAAGAAAGTTTCATGTAAAGGAATCTGTTGAATACAAGTTTCTCTGTCATAGAACAAAGTATAGCACACATAACATGCACTGATTGAGAATACAAGTAACAGCATTCTTTCGTGGCCGCAACGACCTACTCTAGAACCTCTCGATTTCCCTGAAGGCCATGTAGTCTGCCACGAAATTGAGGTTGAAAGCGCCTGTGCTTCCGTTTCTTTGTTTTGCAATGATTATCTTGAGGGGTTTTGTCTTGACGGTAGGCTCGTCACCATCGGACTCTTCTTCCTCGTATTGAGCTATCTTGCCGTCTTCGTTCAGACGTTTGGATGGGTCGTCCAAGAGGATTACGAGGTCGGCGTCCTGCTCAATGGAACCGGAGTCCCTTAGGTCTGCAAGCATAGGAGGCCTGTCCTTGCCGCCCTCTCTGTTGACCTGTGCAAGGCATATGATTGGAACGTTGAGCTCACGGGCAAGACTCTTGAGGGATCTTGAGATTATTGACACCTGCTCGTGCCTTGGCATGTTGGCCGGGCCTTTGAGGTCGATGAGTCCAATGTAGTCTATGAAGATTGCCTGGATGTCGTTCTCCCTCTTCATGCGTCTGGACTGCGAGCGGATCTCCATGAGGCTTATGTTAGGCGTGTCCTGGATAAGGAGGTTCTTTGCGTTTTCATAGAGGACGCCTGCGGCATCCATCATCTTCTGCTCAGAGACGCTGTCTATCTTGCCGTTTCTAAGAACCATGTTGTTTATCTGACCCTTGTTGGAAAGGATTCTTTCCACAAGCGATGCCCCTGACATTTCAAGGGAGAAGAACCCAACAGGCACGGGGTTTGGGCCAAAGGCCATGTTTATGGCAATGTTGAGGCCTAGGGCGGTCTTACCAACGGATGGCCTTGCGGCTATGATTACCATGTCTGACGGCTTGAAACCGCCAATGTACTTGTCAAGGATTCTGAAACCTGACGAGATTCCACTTGACTTCTTGCCCGCCTGCCTGTCGTGAACCTCGTCCACAACCTTGAGCAGGAGAGCGCCGACATCGGTGTAGTTGTTGGTGCCAATGCTGTTTCCAAGGGCCGATATCTTCTGCTCTATCTCGTCTATGGACTGCTGGACGTCCTGCGTCTCGTCAAAAGCCTTGTCTCCAACCGTAACGGAAAGGTCGAGGAGCCTTCGTTTCAAGGCGCAGTTGCGGATTATTTCAGCATAGTACGAAGCGTTTGTGGATGACGGCACGGAGTCCGTTAGCCCTGCAATGTAGGAAGCCCCTCCGCACTCGGCAAGGGTCCCCTTCTCTGCAAGGTACTGCGTCAGGGATACGAGGTCTATGGCGACGCTTGGCTTGTCGTTCCTGAGCCCCACGATTGCATCCCATATAAGCTGATGCCCTCGTTGATAGAAATCCTCCTTGGTCAGAATCTCCTGGACATCGTCCAAAGCCCTGTTTCTGAGGAGGACAGCTCCAAGCAAAGCCACTTCAGCGTCTATGTTCTGGGGTGGAACCCTTCCTATCGTACTACCTGCCACGTCAAAATCTCCGTAGTTAGCAAACCGTCATATACGACACAGCCCGCCGTTTCCAGCGAGCTGAGCCATAGGTATCAAATTGTCTTTCAGCCTTCGACAGGAGCCTGAGCCTCTTCTGCAACCGACTCTGCTGGAGCTTCTGCCTCTGCTGCAGCTGCTGTTTCAGCGGCGGCCTTCTCTGCTGCTTCCTTAGCAGCCTTGGCTGCTTCTGCAGCTTCCTTCTCAGCGGCTTCCTTGGCGGCCTTCTCTGCAGCCCTTACTTCAGCCTCGCTGCGAACGTTCAACTTAATGAGTGAGGATTCGTTCTCGTAGAGGTGGACCTTGGCTGTGTAGACACCAACCATCTTGATGGCATGTGTTGCTACTTCGATGCGCTTCTTCTCAATCTCGAAACCAAGCTTTGCAAGGGCTTCCTGAACCATGAGAGGTGTGACGGAGCCAAAGAGCTTTCCGGACTCGCCAGCGGAGACGACCATGTCGAGGCTCACGTTGTCAAGCTTCTCCTTGAGGGATGCAGAAGCTTCGCGCTTTGCAACCTTGCGCTTTTCAATGGCAGCAGCTCTGCTCTTGAAAATTGACAGATTCTCGTTTGTGTACAGTACCGCAGCACCAGTGGGCAGCAGATAGTTACGAGCATATCCATCCTTTACCACACAGACATCTCCCTCTTCACCGAGGTTAGGTACATCCTGATTCAAAATGATCTTCATATGAATACTCCTTTGTTTAGTATTTCTATTTCAAAGCCTATCTGAACCGTATCCACGTCTCAAGGACACCAAGAATTGGAAGCCCAACAAGACAGGCAAGGTTCAAACCCGGCATCATACACAGGCAGAGCACCAAAACCACCACTCTACCTGCACTGACCGCAGCGGTCCTTCTTCTGAAAAGTGCGACAAGTATCGAAATCCCCTGGATTGCATAGAGCAGTCCAAGTCCAAACGCAAGGTTCCAACACACAGAGCGAACCCAAACCGGAACCTGTATGAAATTGAAACCCAAAGCCAAAGCCCAGCTTCCAAGAAAAGCCCAGACGAACACGTCAGGAAGCTTCATGAAAGCGAAATCGTACTGCCAGGCTTCATCGTTTCTGTACAGTATCAGCTCGGACACCAGAACCGGAAGCCCCGCCGCGACCATGCCCATTGGAACGAACATGAGCGTCATAAGGGATACCACCGTGTCTACAACAGGCTCTATGCTGAACCCCAACGACTCCTCCGGGAACATATACATCATAGAGCTCTTCATAAGCTCTTTGATGGATCCGGCATAGTCAGTCGAGAACCACACAGCAACGGCAAGTCCCATCAGACAGACTGGAATGCATGCAAGGAAGTACTTTCTAAGTCCAACCCTGCTCTTCTTTCCAGCAGCCGTCCATACGGCAGACCCTACTATGGTGCACACAGGCATATACAACGAAACTGCGACCATGCCTATATACTGCGTGGTCAGAAGGTCCTTGCTGTCAAGCAACGTCCAGCCAACGGATCCAAGGAAAACCAAGGCATACGAAAGCCAAACCAAACCTTCCTTCCGTACTCTGGGAACTACAAGAAGCAAAGGAACCGTCATGAGCATGCTCCCCAACGAAAAACGCGAGAAAAGAATGCCTATCAAGGTCACGAAGACCAAATCCCTTATGCTGCCCTTGTCAGTTCCCTGCTCCACTTCAGGATTCCTCTTGTCGAATCAGATTTCTCAGACTTCAATCACTGCTTGTCGAAAGGAAGATAAGCAAGGACTCTGGCCTTCTTGATCTCCTTCGTAAGGGCTCTCTGGTGCTTTGCACATGTTCCAGTGATGCGGCCAGGAAGAATCTTACCCCTTTCCGTCGTGCAGCGTCTGAGCTGCTCTGGGTTCTTGTAGTCTGGCTCAACCTTGTTTGCACAGAACTTGCAGATCTTCTTCTTGAAACTGGTGCGCTTTCCGCCCATCTTCTTATCTCTGAAGCTACCTGTAGCCTCATTGGTCATTGCATCTTTCTCGTCATGCATTTGAATCTTCTCCTATAAATCAAAATGGAATGTCTGCATCATCGAAGGATTCAGGTCCACCGATATCTGCGACCGGAGCCGCCTGCTGAGGGGCTCTTTGTGCCGGACGGTTCTGCTGATATCCGCCGCTCTGGTAGCTGTTCTGATAATTGTTCTGATAACCACCTTGTGCGCCGTCGTTAGGTGCCGAACCACCCTGCTGGTTACCGCTTCCCAGAAGCTGAACGTTGTTGGCAACGACCTCCACCTTCGAATGGGTCTGTCCATCCTGCTCCCATCTGTTCTGCCTTAGCTCTCCCTGTACGGAGACCTGACGGCCCTTGGTGAGATAGGAACTGAGGGTCTCAGCAGACTTTCCCCAAAGCACAACGTCAAAGTAGCTCACCTCATCTTCCCACTTGTCTCCAGTCCTCTTCCTTCTGTTGACTGCAACGGAAAAACGACAGATTGAGGTACCCTGTGGCGTTGACCTAAGTTCACAGTCGCGTGTAAGACGTCCAACCAATACGACCACGTTGATATCTGCTGCCATTGTCCACTCCTGTTGGGTTTTTACCTGTTATTTAGCTACGAACAAGTGCTTGAGAATCGAAGACTCCAACAGGAACTCAGAAGTCATCTTGTTGATGCTTTGCGGTTCAGCGGAGAGCTCGAAGTAATAATAATGGCCCTTATCCTGCTTCTTGATTATATAGGCGAGATTCCTCACGCCCATGTCTTCCTGCTTTGCAACCTGTGCACCAGCAGCCTTCAATGCATTGGAGACAATCTCCATGCCCTTTTCCGTCATATCATCGTTTGCGTTGAAGATGACGGTGAACTCATAATCTCTCATGGGTTCCTCCTTACGGACTAAAAATGATCCATCGACGATGGATAAAGAGGTATACCAACAGTACCATCCAAAGCCCCCTAAAGTCAATACGACTACAATGCTATATGGTATATGTTATGTAGCCCGATATCCTTGTCGTCTTTTTTTGGAAAAAAGCCCTCCCCTGCTATTGACCTTCAACGCAAAAAGCAACGATAATGGCCTTCGTAATTACAAATCATCCCCACCATGGGGATATAAGGAGTTCTGCAGTGCCTTGTGGAAGAAAAAGAAAGAAGCATAAGATTGCTACCCATAAAAGGAAGAAGAAGCTCAGAATGATGAGACACAAGAAGAAGTAATTTCTCTTTCTTCGCAATCTTTTAACCGCTGGTCGCTCCAGCGGTTTTTTGTGGCTTTTGCACAAAAATATAGGGTTCGCAATGGGGGTTTTCTTCTTTTCTTGGTTTTCCGGCTTACAGAAGAAACCCGCTGCACCCACACAACATCCTCTGAATCTCCAAAGATGATATGAAAACGTCAAAACCGGCCTTTCCAGGCATTTTCGTGCGCACAAACAGTGAAAAATGGGTTCTTCACGCAAAAGTCGGGGATTGGAAAAAGGGGCGGCACTGACATTGTCCATCTGGCAGCTTTGATGGGCGTTGTAAGGCGGAGTATGGCGTTGGCGGGCGTTGTATGGCGGAGTGTGGCGTTGATGGGCGTTGTAGGACGCTGTGTGGTGGTGATGATTCAACGGTATTCAAGCACCACAACGGCCCTGTAGGCCACAGACGCTGGAATGTCAGCGTCTCGTGACGATGGTGGGTGTGGTGAGCATGGTGCGTATGGTGGGCGAGGTCGAATCCGTGGCGCATCTGTAGGCGATCCGTAGCGATGGTTGCAATGGTCGCAAGGGTTCCAATGGTTCAGAAGGTCGAATCTGTAGCGCATCTGTAGGGTCTGTGGCGGTTGTAGCATCTGTAGCATGTGTTGCATCCGTGGCGGTTGTGGCATCTGTTCCACGGGACGCATGGGGCGCACGGGACGCATGGGGCTTATGGGGCGCACGGGACGCACGGAAAGCCTACGGATTCATTCGCTTCATCCTCATGAGTTGCCCATTTCAGCACCTCCGTCAAGAAGAGGTAATCCCCAAGAAAAACATGAAGAGCCGAAAAATGGGCCTTTCATGTCATCGCAGTGTTCCATGGAACGACATGCTCCCTGATGCGCCTTGGTGCGCCATAGAATGCCCTGATATACCACCATAAAAGACACATTCTGTGATTGTGTTAACACTTTTGTATCAAATAGCACGCATTCAAAAGAAATGCAACAAATACCTCTTGTCCAAAACTTGAAACTGTGCTTTATTAGTCGCCGAGGAGCTGGCTCGAATGCAGATTAGGCTGGATAATCTTGAACGCAGTTATGGAAAGGTACATGCCGTTGACGGAATAAGCCTCTTTGTACCACAGAACAGGATATTTGGCATAATAGGCCGCTCAGGTGCGGGGAAAAGCACATTGGTGCGTCTCATGAGCCTTCTTGAGACTCCAGATTCAGGGCAGGTTCTCTACGATGACAGGCGCGTTGACAACCTCACGAAGCAGGACCTCATAGCCCAAAGGCGCAAGATTGGAATGATCTTCCAGAACTTCAACCTCTTCTCCTCTCGCACAGCCGGCCAGAACATAGCCTACCCAATGGAGATCTGCGGCTACCAGAAGTCCCAGATAGAAACACGGGTCCAAGAACTTCTCAATCTCGTTGGCCTTGAAGACAGAAATGATGCACCAATCTCAACCCTAAGCGGAGGACAGAAACAGCGCGTGGCGATAGCAAGGGCTCTTGCATGCAAACCAGAAGTCCTTTTCTGCGATGAAGCCACAAGCGCCCTTGATCCACAGACGACGAAGTCCATTCTTGAACTCATAAAGGACATCCAAAAGAAAATGAACCTCACCGTGGTCATGATAACGCATCAGATGGAGGTCGTTAGGGATGCCTGCGACTTTGTGGCGGTTCTTGACAACGGAAGGATTGTTGAAGAGGGAACGGTAAAGGAGCTCTTTGCTCATCCAAAGACCGATGTCTCAAAGGACTTCCTTTCACACCTTACGACGGTGGATGCAGATCGCAGCTCAATGGTGTTCTGGTCCAACGTACCGGGCCGCTATACGCTAAGGTTCGCAGGAGCCACTGCAGACTCCCCTGTCATATCCGAGCTTGCCCGCCAGTACGGAGTCGTCTTCAACATCCGCGGCGGTGGAATACAGCATGTTGGAGGGGACGACTTTGGAACCCTTATATGCGACATAAGCGGAGACCCTCAGGCTGTGAAGGTCTCCATAGAGAAGCTCAAGGAGAACAACATAGTGGTTGAGGAGGCCAACGCATGACGAAAGCTATATGGACCCTCATATTCCAATCCACGCTGCAGACCCTTCAGATGGTGTTCTTCTCGACGATATTCTCCATTCTGCTTGGGCTTCCGTTGGGAATACTCCTGTGCGTGACAAGGCCGGAGGAGCATGGCGGCATAATGCCAAAGCCCGTTCTCAACAGCATCCTTGACAAGATAGTCAACGTGCTGAGGTCCTTCCCTTTCATAATCCTCATGATAATCCTGTTCCCGCTATCAAGGCTTCTTGTAGGGACAACGATAGGAACCACGGCGACTATAGTGCCGTTGTCGATTGCGGCGGCTCCGTTCGCCGCCCGAGTCATCGAGACATCGCTCAAGGAGGTGGATACGGGGGTCGTTCAGGCCGCCCGCTCCATGGGATCCACGAACAGGCAGATAATCTTCAAGGTCATGATTCCTGAGGCCATGCCGTCTTTGGTGTCGGGTGTGACACTCACGATCATAAACCTTGTTGGATACTCCGCAATGGCGGGCGCCATTGGTGGAGGCGGTCTGGGAGACCTTGCCATAAGGTATGGATACCAGCGAACAAGAACCGATGTCATGATCGTTGCGGTCGTGATAATTCTGGTCCTTGTAGAGCTCATCCAGTTCATTGGCAACAAAATAAGCGCCCAGATTCTTTCAAAACGCTAAAAATACAACACAATACTTATTTACAAGGACATCGGTCTAGGAAAAGACCCATGTCGAGGAGTTGACATGAAAAAGATAGCTTTGACTTTGGTCTTGGTTTTGTTGGCTTCGTTCGCCTTCGCCGGCGGAACCAAGGAGAATGCACAGGAAAACAGTTCGAACAAGGTCGTGGTTGGCGCCACACCGGTTCCACACGCAGAGATGCTCAACCTTGTCGTAGACGACATGGCAGCCTTGGGCTACGAACTTGAAGTCAAGGAGTTCACTGACTACGTGACCCCAAACACAGCACTTGAGGACGGTCAGCTTGACGCGAACTTCTTCCAGCACATCCCATACATGGAATCCTTCAACGAAGAAAGGGGCTACCACCTCGTCAACGCAGGCGGCATCCACATCGAGCCTATCGCCTTGTATTCCAAGAAGTACAATAGCGTAGCCGATATCCCTGACGGTGCAACCATAGCCATTCCAAACGACACCACAAACGAAGGACGCGCCCTACTTCTTCTCCAGAGTGCAGGACTCATCGAGCTTTCCTCCAGTGCAGGAATAAGCGCAACTGTACTTGATGTCACGAAGAATCCTCACAGCTTCAAGTTTGTGGAAGTGGAGGCAGCTTCCCTTCCAAGAGTCATCGAGGATGTTGACGCAGCTGTCATAAACGGCAACTATGCAATCCCTGCAGGGTTGAGTGCCCTAAATGACGGGCTCTTCGTGGAAGGAGCCGACAGCCCATACGTGAACATCATAGCAGTGAAGTCAGGCAACGAAGACAGTCCTGCAATAAAGGCCCTCGTACAGTGCCTTCAGAGCCAGAAGATCCGCGACTGGGTCCAGACAAACTATCCAAACGGAGAAGTCGTGCTGGTGTTCTGAAATTAGAAACTTCTCAGCACACGCAAGGCTTACAGCACATGCAATCTTACAAAACACAAAGGCTGCCGATTTCGCCATCGACAGCCTTTTTCTTCTGAATGCATTGTCCGCATTTTGAAGTTTTTTGATTTTGCGTACACTTTTTTGTCCGCTTTTTCAAATTTTTATCTTTTGCGGACATTGAAACACCATTAGCAGGAAGTCTAAGAACTACTCCTTCTAGTTTTCAGACTTCCTCACGCTCTTAGGTTTGTCAAACCTATCATGGGACTCCTTGTGTTCAGGTTTCTGCTCAATGTCACCGGACTTCGTTAGAGCCCACTTTGTAATCATTGGTCCTGCGATCTCGTAGATGAAGACGGAGAAAAGCACGATGTTTCTTATGAGCAGGCCATCGTATGCACCAAGGGACTCGGCTGTAACGCACATGCCAAGGGCGACACCCGCCTGAGGAAGAAGTGTGTAGCCAAGATACTTCACCACATTGTCGTCACAACCTGTGGCCTTTGCGCTCTCACGTGCACCAAAGTACTTTCCAAAAGAACGAGCTAGAACATACAGGATTCCAATAAGCACGACGATTGGACTCTTGAATACACTAAGGTTGAAGTCAGCACCGCTTATTACAAAGAACAGAGCAAACAAAGGAGCGGTCCATTGGTCGGCACGTGCCATTATGTCTCCAGACCTAGGACATAGGTTGCAAAGCATTGTACCAAGCATCATGCACACCAGCAAAGACGAGAACGACACATTCACAGGCCCAATGTCAAAGCTCATTGAAGAAAGCGCAATCGTAATCAGGACGAAGGCTATCGTCAAAGACAGTCTGTTCGAATTCGAATAGAACAGCTCTTCGAGCTTTGTGAGAATTACACCCATTATGGAACCAAGAAGAAGGGATGCCACGATCTCGACCAAAGGGTTAACGATTATTGCCACAATGCTCACGGTGTTCGTAATAAGCGTTTGGGCTATTCCAAACGAAAGAGCGAATGCAACAAGGCCAACAGCATCATCAAGTGCAACTACGGGAAGAAGGATATCCGTAAGCTTACCCTTTGCCTTGTATTGCTTTACAACCATAAGGGTCGCAGCAGGAGCGGTGGCGGTGGCTATGGAGCCAAGGGTTATGGCGGCAGGTAGGCTCAGTTTGTCTGCACCCGCTATGAAATAGACGGCAACAAGAACGATGTCCACGAACACCATAGCGGTCACAGCCTGCACTATGCCAACGACCGTGGCTTGTTTCCCCGTTCCCTCAAGATGCGACAGCTTGAACTCGTTTCCAATCGAAAAGGCAATGAAGCCAAGCGCAACGCTGGAGATTGTGTTCACTGCATCCACATCCTCGAACGTTGGAAATCCAAGGCCGGGAACGCAAAGGCGACCAAGGCCGTATGGACCTATGCAAAGACCTGAAACGAGGAATGCAGTGACATCAGGAAAATTGAGATGAAGCCTTTTGAAAAGCCTTGTCATAAGAAGACCTGCGGCCAAGGCAACCGCAATGGATAGTAGTTCAGTCATTTTTCTATTAATCCTTCCGGACATAGAGCAATATCACAAAACCAATATAACGTCCAGTGCCTTTAACCGACATTTACATCATTTACATCAAATAGAATAAACCTACACAAATCCCTATGAACTTCGACCCTATGAACTTTGGCTCTTATCTTGCAGTATCTTGCAATATCTTGTAATCAAAACTCGATTCATTTGTTATCATGTAAGGTAGGTGGAGGGATGGTTTCGCTGATGAACGTTTTGATATTAGGTTTTGGACAGATGGGATGCGGATTCGATGCAGCCTTCCACTTCGCCTCACACGGACACAGCGTAAGGGTATCAGGAAGCAAAAAAGAACCATACGCTTCAGAGACGATGGAGCTCCTCGAAAGCATGGGAGTAGATTTCTGCAAGCCAGAAACCCTCGACGACGACATAGCCTGGGCCGATATCATAGTCAAATCCAACACAATAGGCATTCAGGATATAGGGTTCCCATCGCACAAGGAAGTCGTCAACGACCTTTCCATGCTGTTCTCCACCCCTCAGATCAAAAATGTGAAAATCATATGCGTATCTGGTGCAAAAAGCAAAACCACCACGGCAAGTGCCCTGTGCCATGCACTGAACTACATGGGAATCAGCACCCACATGTGCGGCAACATGGGCATAAGCGGGTTCTGCGAGAGAGAGCGACTTGAAAACGGCGACATTCCCCAATACTTGATATGCGAACTGTCATACGGCCAGATCCGCGATACAATAGACATAATGGACTGGGACCTCCCCTTTGTTGACATCTCTATCTTCACAGGCCTAGGCTCAAAGACCGATGTCCTTGAGTCCTTCACCCCTACTTTGACATCAGACTCCCGTATTGTTATATGTCCAGACGAATGTCGTAGAGAGCTTTTGGAAACCCTCAACAGACGTTCAAAGGACATCTTCGCAGTTGAAAGCCTGTGCGGACAAATGTCAAAAGCTCTTCCTAAGTACATGGAATGGGCGTTTGCAACGCTCAGAAAGCTTGGCATAACCGCCCCACAAGCAAACAAAGCCCTAAAGACCTTCAAGGGAATTCCAAACAGAGGAGAGCTCGTTGCCAGAACGGAATCCCTCATGTTCATAAATGACAGTTCATCATCAATTCCAGAGGCTGTCGGCTTTACCGTTGGAAACCTTTCCAACTTGCCGGTACACCTCATATGCGGTGGTTATGGAAAAGACCTCGATGCAACGGGAATGGAGAGCGTTCTAAAGAGCGTCTCGTCCATCCATCTGCTGTCAGGCACATTCACAGACCAAAGGCTCATACCATTTCTCAATGGCTGCGACATATCCTACAATGGGCCATTTCCGACGATGGAAGAAGCCGTCAGGTCAGCTTGCGAGAAAGCAGCTCAATCCCAAAAACTCATGCAGGTCGTCCTACTCTCCCCTGGAGTTCCCGCCCAATACCGCTACAGAAACGAATTCTTCCGTGGAGATGCATTTCGCAAAGCCGTAGAGGAAGCCAACAAGAAACTCGACTGACTGAAAAACGATGCTTTTGTATTGTCATTCATGAAATCCGTAAGTAATCCGTGCGCCCCATGAGACCCGTTAGCCCCATGCTTCCCATAAGACCCGTGCGTCCCATGGGGTTCATCGTTGCTAGGTATGCGCATTAGGGCGCAGAAACTTGCCAATCTTAGCATTCTCGTACATCCCGTCACTCTAGTCACTCCAGCCTCTCTAAAGCGGTCTAAACAGGACTTTAACAGGACACTCAGGTACGGTCAGGCACTATCAGGTGCCATCAGGTACACTCAGGCACTCTCTAAAATGCTCTACTTCAACCGCAACTCAACCGTCTTCAAGCGCCACAAGAGTCTCAACCGCCACAACCGTCTCGTAAGCCACAAGCGCCCCGTTAGACACCAAATACAAAAACGCTACGCCCAAAACCAAGCGTAGCGTTTCAAACCAGTTTTAATCCATGCAAGCAAAGAGTAAAAACCTATCTCGCAGTCATCACCGCAAAGAGAAATAACATCTCGCAGCTATTTGCGATGCAGTACTAGCTGTACGGCTGTGTCCGCACTGACAACATAATGCCCGCAAATTCCTAGGATGGACTCTCGCAGCTATTTTGGCCAGCTACAAGGATGGGAGCGAAGGGCAGTACTCCTTGTACGACCTGAGTGAACCGACGCTGTAGATGACCAAAAGAGCAAGAGAGAAGGTTCCTTCGCCGGTATTTCTGCCAATATCCTAGAAGCAAAACGGGGGACAGTGCTAGATGCACGGCCCCCGTGAAGCGACAACGGAGATTGCAGAAAGAACAAGAAGGTTAGCCGACTTGGCCGTTGAGGTACTTCTTTGCTAAGACCGTCTTTCCTTCAGGAGAGACAAGTGCATGTCCATCTACCTTGAGGATGCCATCCTGTGTGTAGAGAGGCATGTCGAAGAAGTGGTCAGGCTTGACGTAGCACATCTCTTCAGGGTTGGAGAGACCCTCTGGAACAAGGTTTGTTCCAAATGGAATGTCATCGGCGAAGAGGACTTCGCAGGTGGAATGCTCAGGAGCGTTTGGATCCTGGGCTGCAAGGAGCATGCCACGGCTCTTTACGCCTCTGAAATTGGCAGGCTTGAGATTGTTCACAAGAACGATGTTGTGACCAAGAAGCTCCTCTTTCGTATAGTATGGAACGATTGAGGAAACGATTGTACGCTCCTCCCCTTCTCCTGTATCAAGACCAAGGATGTAGAGAATGTCGCCGTTTGGATGGCGTTCTATCTTGGTTATCTTGCTCACCGTAAGCTTGACTTTGTCTGCGAACTTCTGAGCAATTGATTTGTTCTCTTCAGCCTCTCGTGCAGCCTGTGCGGCAAGCTTTGCAGCTTCCTTCTTTGCAGCTGATTTGTCAGCTGACTTGTCAGCAACTTTGTCGTTTTCACAGCCGCAGCATGGGCAGCCTTTCTTCTCTTCTTCCATCTTTCTATCCTCTCTTTCCTGCTGGCTGCCGCTGTAGCGGAGCCTGAGTTCTTCGATCTTTGCATCCTCCAGCTTGGTGAAAAGAAGACCTATGTCTCCAACGGAGATGGCCTTTGAATAGTCACCAAGACAAGACCAATCTGCATCCTCACAACCAAGGAAACCAAGAAGCGTCTTGCTTGCAGTTGGCATGTATGGCTGAATCATGACACCAAGGTCTCTGATAAGCCCCACAAGGGTTCTGAGAATGGCCTTTGCTTTCTCTGGATCAGAGTTCCTGAGCTTCCACGGCTCCGAGTCCTGGAAAGCCTTGTTTCCAATGCTGGAAAGGGCAAACACTGCTCTGAAGGCATCACGCTCCTCTGCATGCTCAAGAAGGTCCGTGATTTCAGCTTCCTTCTCCTTTATCTGGCAAAGGAGTTCTTCGTCAAAGGCACCCGTTCCAAGGTTGCCGTCGAAGAAGCGCTTTACGAATGTAAGGGTTCTGTTCACAAGGTTGGAGAGGTTTCCAATGAGCTCTCCGTTGACCTTCTCCTGGAAATCCTTCCACGTGAATGTGAAGTCCGAGTTCTCGGGCCTGTTGTAGAACATGTAGAAACGCCAGACATCGGCGGGGATTCCAGTCTCCTGGACATCGTTTCCAAAGATGCCTATCCCCTTGCTCTTTGAGAACTTACCGCCCTCATAGTTGAGGTATTCCGTTGAACTCATATGATGGAGCATCGTCCACTTCTTGCCTGATGCAAGCAAAGTGGATGGGAATATGACGGTATGGAACGGGATGTTGTCCTTTCCAATGAACTGGAAGAGGTCAACGTTCTCAGGCTTCTGCCACCAATCCCTCCAGTCGTCGGTATAGTTAGCGGAGATGGATATGTAGCCTATTGGGGCGTCGAACCATACGTAGAAGACCTTGTCCTCGTAGCCTTCCTTTGGAACAGGAATGCCCCACTTGAGGTCCCTTGTTATGCAACGCTCCTTGAGGCCGTCACGAATCCAGCTCTTTGTGACCTGAATGGCGTTCTTTGCCCAGAAACCATCAACCGATGCATCCTTGAGCCAATCCTCAAGGAGAGGCAGGACCTTTGGAAGGTCAAGGTAGAGATGCTTGGTCTTCTTGACGATTGGGGTCGTTCCACAGACACCGCACCTTGGATTGAGAAGCTCCGTTGGCTCAAGAAGAGTCTGGCAGGCATCGCACTGGTCGCCTCTTGCGTCTGTCGAGCCGCAGTGAGGACATGTCCCCTCCACGAACCTGTCTGCAAGGAATCTCTCGCAGTGCGGACAGTAGAGCTGCTCGGTCTCCTTCTCTGTTATGTATCCGGCATCGTCCACGGCCTTGAATATGTCCTGTACAATCTGAGTCTGCTTTGGAGTCGAAGTCCTTCCAAAATAGTCGAACGCTATGTTGAACCATTTGTATATCTCTTCATGGATTGCGTGGTAATGGTCGCAAAGCTCTCTTGGAGACACTCCTTCCTTGGCGGCCCTTGTCTCGGTCGCCGTGCCGTATTCGTCCGTACCGCACACATACAGGGTCTCATAGCCACGGAGTCTGCAAAAACGTGCAAAGACATCCGCAGAGAGAACCTGCGTGAGGTTTCCAAGATGAGGGATATTGTTCACATACGGCAATGCGCTTGTTACGAGTCTTTTCTTCTTTGTCATAATGCTGTCATGATATAGCTATAAAAGGGTTTGTTCAATCGCAAACACGGTCGAACAAACCCCATTCAAACACTTCCATTGACACTTCAATTAGCACTTCGACGATTGGAATCCTCACTTTCCAACCATCACGTCAAAGTACGGGATGTCAGTGGAAAGGACCTTGTCCATTGAAGGGAGCGTCGTCCTATAGGATTCCAAAGTCCTCCAGAGTTCGAAGAAATCGGGGTCCGACTCGTAGGCATCGGCATAGATTCTGGTGGCCTCTGCGTCCGCCACACCCTTTATCTGCTCGGCTGAAGCGTAGGCCTCGGAGAGTATGGATTTCTGCTCGCTTGAGGTTTTGCCTTCCCACTGCGCCAGCTGACCGCGTCCGTATGAGCGGTAGGCCTCCGCTATCTGGTTGCGTTCCTTTATCATGCGCTGGTAGACGCTTTCAGTAAGGTCGTCAGAATAGCGTATCTGGCGGATGATGACGTCGATGAGCGTTATGCCGTACTCTGCGGTGTACGGACTTGCAAGCTGGAGCATTCTGTCCGACAGGCCCTGTCTTCCAACCTTGATTGATTCCTGCTGGACATCTGATACCGTGAGGTTCCTAAGCTTTTCAGCCGCCTCAAGGTCCTCTATGTTGGAGACCTCCTCAACTACGTTCATTTCGTTTATACGATTGGAGTTGCGAACGGCCTCGTTGAGGTAGTTCTCCGATATGACGGTCCTTATCGTCGAGTCCAGGATGTCGTCAAGCCTAAGCTCCGCTACATCCACGGTCTTGACCGTTTCGTAGAACTTTGCAGGGTCAGATATGACCCAGCGGCTTGTTGGATCCACATAGATGAACTGGTTCTCCTTCGTTGGAATCCTTTGGGCATCGCCGTCCCAGGACAGGATTTTTGAAGAATACTTGTTCACGGTATCGACGACCGGCATCTTGTATTTGAGACCAGGCTGGGTCTCCACCTTCACTATCTTTCCAAACCTTGTCACAACGGACTGCTCGCCTTCTCCAAGGATGTAGAAAGGTCCAAGCATGAGGAACACGACAAGCAATGCAAGGACAACGCCTAGGACGATCAAAGTCTTCTTCATCTTGCACCTCCCATGACGCTTGATGCAGGCGAACCTGAACCCGTCGCACCGCCTGTTACGTTTGCAACCGGCAGGAAGTTCTCAAGGCTTGAATCCACAAGGGTCAGGCTACCGGTTCCGTTCTCGAACACTTCCTCCATAGTCTCTATATAGAGGCGTTTTGCGGTGACTTCCTTGCTCTTTTCGTACTCAGCCTTCACGCTTTCGAACCTTGCAACGTCGCCCTTTGCGGTATTTATCCTCTCAGATGCATATCCCTGAGCCTCCTGGATAAGCTTGTTGGCTTCACCCTGAGCGGAAGGAATTACGCTGTTGTAGTTCTCCTTGCCCTGGTTTATGTACTTGTTCATATCCTGAATGGCCTTGTTGACATCCTCGAAGGCATCCTGCACATCGCCTGCAGGAGGGACTATGTCCTGAAGCTTGACCGTCACTATCTTGACGCCCATCTCGTAGGAATTGAGGATCTCCTGCATCTGCTTCTCCGCCTCAACCTCTATCGTCGTCCTTTCGTTGGTCATGACGCTTAGGATTGGAAGGTCGCCGACAAGCTGGTTTATCACGGACCTTGAGACGTCGCTTATGGTCTGCTTTGGATTGTTCACGCAGAACAGCCACTTCTGAGGGTCCTCTATCTTGTACTGGACTATCCACTGGATATCCACTATGTTGAGATCTCCAGTAAGCATGGTGGACTCAGATGCATAGCCGCTGTAGTTGTACGAGGTGGATTTGCCCGTAGTGCTGCCGGCCGCTGTGGAGCGGAATCCAAACGACATGGTCTGGACGACCTGTGTCTCTACGTTGAAGCTCTGGTCTATCCCAAGCGGCAGCTTGGTCTGAAGGCCTGGCCCCACGGTACGGTTGTACTTGCCAAACCTGAGGATAACAGCCTGCTCCGTCTGATCGACGACGAAGAAGCTGGTGGACAGAACCACTGCAATGGCAATCACAAGGACCAGGATGATGAGAAGCTTTGGAGTGAACCCAAACCTCCTTCCGGCACCACCTCCCTGGTGGCTTTCCTGTGGCTGTTGGTTGTTCTGATAGAAATCGAAAGCCATAGACCCTCCCACAATGAAAAGGGGACTGCGTAGACCCCTCCCCTTCAATCTACAACCTAGACAGGATGAGGTCAACTTTCGTGGAGGATTAATTTGATTTTATGGACTTCTTCAGACCGATTCCCCTGCGCTCAGCCCCCCCACGGGCGCAAGCGTACCACCTTTCACAAAGCTGAAAGGAATGTTGTTGGTCCTATCGACGATCGAATCGCCTTTGAGCATCTTGAATATGAGCCTTGCAGCTATGCGGCCTTTGTCGTCTCCCCTCTGTGATATCGTCGTAAGGCCGTTCTTTATCTGGCTTCCCATCTCAAGGCCATCGAACCCAACTATGGAGATGTCCCTAGGCACCTTGAATTTCATGTCGGTACAGGCATGGTATGCAGCGATTGCCGCTATGTCGGACATGCACACAAAGCACGAAGGGATCTGGTCAGGGTGGGAGAGCACCCTTGAAGCGTATCTGTAGTTTGCATCGTATGCCACAGGCACAGATATGACATTGGTGTCTGAAAGCTCCATGTCATGCTCGTTGAGGGCCTTTTTATAACCATTCAGCCTACGCTCAGACAAAGCGGAAGAACCATAGCAGTCCAGAGAAGGGCACATGGTGTCAGGGAGGGTCAGTATGGATATCCTTCTATGTCCGTTTGCAAGGACCTGCGACATTTGGACGTACGCCGCATCCTCTTCGTCTATGCCAACGGACACTACATCGCCATCACCAAGGCCGTCCACCGCAACGACGGGTACGTCCTTCTTCCCAAACAGCTCGATGGCCTGGGATGTCATGGCAAGACCCAACGTTATGAGACCGTCCACGGATGCGTTCCTCACGGCTGTGGTCACGGACGAAAGGAAAGGAGGGATGAGATTCAAGGTGAAACCATATTCCTCGCATACGCAGGTGGCGCCTCTTATGACATCTAGCATGTAGGGATTGGACAGGCAATCGTCCACGGACTGAGGAAGGAGGAATCCTATGGTCTTGTAGTAGCCAACGGAAACCGTCCTTGCAGGCGACGTTGGCATGTATCCCATCTCCTTGGCGGCGGCATAGACTCTGTCCGCCGTTTCCTTTGATATCCTGTTTGGACAGTTGAATGCAAAGGAGACGGTCGTCTTGGAGATGCAAAGCCGCTCTGCAATGTCAGAAATGGTTACGTTTTTCTTTTTCATCAAGAACTCCCCACTTTATCAATAAGAAGGAACCACCCATAGCCATCGTAAACCCGTTGGCGCAATGAGGTCAACGCTTTGGTCGTTTTATTTGACCTATTAATCGATACAATATTCCTAAAAAGGAAAACAAGGCAGTACAAAGATGCCAACAAAACAAACCAAAGCATACGGAACATACCCAGCCCCTCCTATTCTCCAACACCTGTCAGCATCACTGAGACATCATTGAAACCGTTTGGATTGGAGGAAAGCTGTCCAAAACCTTGGGCTGAGACCTCCCCGTTCGTCGAAAGGGTCACGAACACCATGCACGAATCGCCTTCATGCACATCTTCGCCGTTGTATCTTACAGTGAACTGGATTGGAAACCGTTGGATGTTCCTTATCCTTTGGTGCGATATCTCGGACACTGTACCTGTAGTGGCATCCGTTTTTAGAAGCGATACGTCCAATATGTCAGACGACGAAGGGAAATAGAAGCCCGCCCCATAGCTAATGCTTCCAGTGAGTATCATGTTCGAACTGGAGCTTTGGACAGATGCATCCAGACTGAACCGGGAGACGGCACTCGAAGCGGCGCACGAACCCAACAGCGCTAGAAGAAGTAGGCAAACAATGGAAAGCGGCAGGCAAAGGCTTCTTCTACGCATCCGGCGAAATCGTCTCCTCATAGTGTTCTGTTCCAAGCGACAGAATCCTTGCTATGTGGTCGTCGTTGAGGCTGTATATGACGTTCTTTCCATCCTTTCTCCAACGCACAAGACGCGCCACACGAAGGAGCTTGAGGTGCTGGCTCGCCACAGACTGAGATATCCCCAATGATACGGAGATGTTGTTCACGCTGGTTTCGCCGGCTTCAAGCATATAGAGGATCTTAAGGCGCGTCGTATCCCCAAAGACCTTGAAGAAGTCCGCAATATCCACAATCTCCTCGTCAGGGAGCATTGAAAATGTATTCTGGTTGTTTTCGTTCACAATATAATAGTATACTCGAAAAAGGGTTGTCTGAACAGCTTTGGAGGTTTGGTATGAAGATTGGTTGGATAGGAACCGGAATAATGGGCTTTAGCATGTGCAAGCACCTCATGGATGCAGGAAACAAGGCCATCGTATTCAACAGGACCCAGTCCAAAGCGCAGGGACTTGTAGAACTTGGCGCAGAGCTTGCCAAAACGCCGGCACAGGTTGCCAGCAGCTGCGATGTGCTTTTCACCATGGTTGGGTACCCAAGCGATGTAGAGCAGGTCTACTTTGGAAAGGATGGGATATTCGAGGGGTTGGAAGAGGCCAAGGAGAAAGGTAAGGACGCCCATGCAGCCAGGATATTGGTTGACATGACGACGACAAAGCCGTCGCTTGCCGTAAGGATATACGAAAAGGCCAAGGAGATTGGATGCGAGAGCCTTGATGCTCCAGTATCGGGTGGGGACTCAGGGGCAAGGAACGCAACACTCTCCATAATGGTTGGAGGAGACGCCTCCACATTGGAGAAGGTGAAACCCCTTTTCGATGCCATGGGAAAATCGGTCTTGCTTGAAGGCCCTGCAGGTGCAGGACAGCATACCAAGATGGCGAACCAGATACAGATTGCGGGCACGATGGTTGGAATGTGCGAGGCCCTTGCATACTCCAAGGCGGCGGGCCTTGACTTGGAGAAAATGGTTGCAACCATTGCAAAGGGTGCTGCGGGATGCCATTCACTGGACAATCTGGCCCCTCGTGTCATAAGAGGAGACTATGAGCCTGGCTTCATCGTGGAGCATTTCATCAAGGACATGAAGATAGCCTTGGAGGAAAGCCGACGCATGGGCCTCGAACTCAAGGGGCTTGGACTTGTCGAATCAATGTACGAAGAGCTTAGGGACAAGGGCTATGGAAAGGCAGGCACACAGGCGCTTGTAAAGGTCATTGGAGATGAATTCTAATGTCCAAAAAAAACGCTGAGAGCGGAGCCCAAAGGTTCGACAAGTACTACAGGGAGATCTATAGGGACAGGTGGGAATGCCTCAAGGATGCCATGCTCAAGGATTCCAATCCAATCATGCTTTCAAGTGCATTTGCAAAAAGCGAATCCGCAGACTGCTTCGATGAACCCTACTACATGGACAAGGCCTCAATACTTGCCGCATGCATACTTCCCGTGAAGGAAGGGGACAAGGTCCTTGACATGTGCGCAGCTCCCGGAGGAAAGACGCTTGTGCTGGCTTCAAAGCTGAACGGGTCTGGAACGTTGGTTTCCAACGACCGCTCGGCTTCAAGAAGAAGCCGCCTTGCAAAGGTCGTGGACACCTGCCTCCAGATGCAGTCAAAAGGAAACATAAGGGTGACGGGACATGACAGCTCGACATGGTCCCTGTACGAAAGGGACGCATACGACTGCGTCCTTCTGGATGCTCCGTGCTCGTCTGAAAGACATGTTCTGAACGATGCCGCAGAGCTTTCCATATGGAGCCACACACGGCCCAAAAGGCTTGCCGTCCAACAGTTCGCGATGCTCGCCGCAGCTTTGGACGCCGCTGTAGATGGTGGATACATCCTCTACAGCACCTGTTCAATAAACCCAGAGGAGAACGAGAAGGTCATTGGGAAGCTGGAGCGCAAACGCAATGGCCTTTTCGAAGAAATTCCGTTGTCGAAAATGGTTGAAGACATAAAGGAAGGAGTACTTACAAACACATTCAACTCTTTGTATGTAGAAGAGTTGGAACATGGCAGCATAGTCCTTCCTGACAAATCCTATCTATGCGGTCCGTTGTATTTCTGCCTACTTAGAAAGCATAGCTCACAAAAGGGTCAAAACAGCGGAGACAGGGCTGCCACAGGATATGAGGAGAATGATATATGAACATGGATACAAGGGCATCGGTCTCCATAGTGCGTTGTGAAAGCTATGAAGAGGCCAAGCTCTATGAGGCTGTGGCGCAGGTGGCCCGTGAAGGGGGGATGCCAGACGTTGCAGGAAAGACCATACTGCTCAAACCGAACATACTATCGGATTCGAGCCCTGAGGACTGCATAACGACCAACCCGGAGTTTGTAAGGGCTACTATCAAACTCCTTAAGAACTGTGGTGCAAAGGAGATACATGTAGGAGATTCGTCAGGACTCCACTCCCCTACGTTCGAAGGCAAAAGATGCGGAATCAAGGATGTCTGCGACCAAGAGGGGGCCATTTGGGAGGACTTCACCAAGAATCCGACCGAGAAGCCAATCAAGGGAACGGGACGAATCCTACCAATGGCATCTATAATCGACAAGGTGGACATGGTGTTCTCACTGTGCAAATTCAAAACGCACCAGCTCATGTACACGACTGGTGCGGTTAAGAACCTCTTTGGCACGATACCGGGACTGCACAAAAGCGCATGCCACGTCAAATGTCCAAACCGTGAAAGCTTTGCAAAGCTCATCGTTGGCATCTACGAAACGGTGAAGCCAGCGTTTTGCCTCATGGACGCCGTCATTGGAATGGAAGGCTCAGGCCCCGCAAACGGCACTCCCCGCAGCGTCAACCTGGTACTGGGATCCACAAACGGGATTGCCATGGATTGGGCGCAGGCCGTCATAATGGGCTACGACCCCAAACAGATCCCAATCCTCAAGGAAGCTGCACGCAGGCACCTACTCCCCAGCATCATAGACTACCCTCTTCTCAAGGCCGATGCCGTTGTGGTTCCGGATTTCCAGCGCATCCCAATACGGGAGAAGACACAGTTCATAAAAACGCTCATATTGCCGTTCTTCACAAGAGGGGTTCAGAAGAAGCTACAAAGAAGGGAGCCAAAGCCATTGTTCGACAATTCAAAGTGCATACGATGCCTTAGATTCGTAAATATTTGCCCTGCAAAGGCATTGACGCTTTCCGGCGATGAATCGGCGGAGAGAAGAGAAAGGCATATTTATGCAGACTACAGCAAATGCATACGTTGCTACTGCTGCCATGAAGTCTGTCCTGTAAACGCAATCAAGATAGAAGGAAAGGAATAGAGAAATGACAAAGACATACCTGTGGATGGCACTGCTGAGCATACTGCCCATATCAGAGCTGAGGGGAGCAATCCCCTACGGATACTTCAACGACATACCTTTGTACCAATGCTTTTTCATAAGCGTGCTGGCGAACGCCCTTGTAGCGCCAATTGGATTCTTCTTCCTCAATACGTTGCATAGGATTTTGGACAAGTGGGGGCTCTACCACAGGATTTTCGAGAAGACGGTGGCCCGTGCCCGCAGCAAGGTAGAGGAAAAGATTAGTAAGTATGGCTTACTTGGACTTATGTTCTTTGTGGCAATACCTTTGCCTGTAACAGGGGCTTGGACTGGAACTCTTGGGGCATGGGTTCTTGGACTAGATAGGAAGAAGAGCATACTATCCATAGCCTGCGGTGTTCTGATTGCAGGCATCATAGTCACAGCCGTGGTCTACACTGGCGCAGGAATAGGAAAGCTGTTCACAAAGCAAATCAATATCTAAATTTAATGATAATTATAGGTTTATTTTGGTAAAACCATATTGAATTTATATAAGTTCAATATGGTTTTTATTTGATTTGGTATTACAATGCAACTTGACAATGTATTTTGATACAAAATTTATATAGGTTTTATATTTTTTTGCTATTATAAACGTTTAGTTTTTGTATCTCTTTGAAAACTCTTTGAGGGCAAACCTGATTCCCGCAGCCCAACCAAGACCAAGCTCAGAGAAAAGCTCCTCCAGCTCCTTCTTGAACGAAGGTTCTATGGAGAACGTCGTGAGTATCTTGTTCTCTTTCTTATGAACGCTATCGCTGTTGAACAGCTGCTTCGCCTTTGTGCTTACAGTCTCTTCATACTTCATCGACTCATCAGGATTTCTCTTAAGTGCCATAATCTCTATTCCCTACCGCAAAAATCAGTTCCAAATGACCTTTTCAAGACTCTCGATGGCCTCAATGGTCTTGTCTTTGAGTCCCCTTCCCCTTTCCTTGAACTGCTGCGGAGCAATGGAAGCCTCCTGAGCCTTTCTGAAAACAGGATCGACAGGTATTCTGTAAACTTCAAACGACCCTTCCTGAGCCGCTTTGTATATATCTCTATGCTGTTTGATTCTTTCGTCGTAGGAGTTGATTATGACCCTTGAATGCTTCACTTGGCTTCTAAGGTTCTTCCTAAGCCTTTTGAGTTCGTCTATGAAAATCTCAAGGCCGTCCAAGCTGAAGACCTCTGGTGTCATTGGTGTTATGACCTCATCGCTTGCTATTATGGCAGCCCTCTCAAGACGACCAAGACCTGGAGACAGATCAAGTATTATGTGGTCAAAGCTCTTGGACAGTTCGGAAACAAGGTCCTGAAGCACATAAGGTTCTTCCGCAAGTTTCGTTTCGCTGTAGTTCTTAAGAACTCCACCAATACCAAAGGTTGGAAGTATGTAGAGGTTTGGAACCTGCTCTACAGGAACCACTGCATCGTTGATATAGCACTTTCCTTGGACTACGTCCGCAAGCTCGTACTTTGGAGTCTTCTTCAAGAACCACGAAGACGCATTGCCCTGAGGATCCACGTCTATGAGAAGTGTTCTGAAGCCATCCATAGCAGATTGGCATGCCAGAGTTCCAGAGATAGTAGTTTTACCAACACCACCTTTTTGGAGGTGAAATGCAATAGTTTTAGCCATAAAACACCTGTGAAGCAGTATATACCATACACAATTACTATACAAGACTTTTGTGTTTTACCTTATAAACTATATTCCTTTTATTGTTTTATAAAACAAAAGCCATACATTTCTTATATAAGAATTGTATGGCTTAACATTAATTTCTTTTTGTCGTTCAGGAATTCAAAAGACTCCTCAGAAACTCGTCATCATCATCTATTGAGGAGCTCTCCTTCCTCTCTTCCTGCTTCTCAGATGCTTCAGCCATTGCCTTTGAACCAGTTGAGCTTGGTTCATCATCTGCACTGTCTTGAACAGGTCCATGGCCCTTGGAGCTTCTTCCAGCTCTTACCAAATCCCTTATCATCACGACTATGAGCATCACTATGCCAATGAATACGGTAAGCACTCCAAAGCTGAACAGCTTTTCACGCAGTACGAAAGCCGTCAAGCGGTCCAAGAAGGAACCTTCCTCCACCTTGGGTTCTGCATTGGCCTTTGGTCGGACGATAGGCTCAACCGGTGCATTTGGCTGAGACGGAAGACTTTCAGTATTCGTTTCTTCAATAGCAGGTGCATCCAATGGTTCATCGATTGGCTTTTCACTGTCAGTAGGAGATTCTCCAACAAGTGGAGCTTCCTCTACAAGACCAAAGGAAGTCTCGACGGAAGGCTCTTCTGCAACATCAAAGCTCTCCACAGAGTCCTCAATAGAAGAATCCACATCGTAAGAGAGAGCAGAATCATTCTGCACTACAGGGGAAGACTCCAAAGGAACCTCAACATTTGAATCTTCGTTCAAAGGTTCCTCTGGGGCTGGAACATCAACTCCCTCTTCTTTGGAAGGATTCTCTGACGCCGCTTCCAAATCCACAGTAATTTCATTCTCTACATCAAGTTGTGGTTCAACGACAGGAACCAAGGAGGTTTCTTCAGATCCAATGACACCAACATCAACGATGGAATTGGAATCTGAAACCCCTTCAACAACAGGAACAAGCGTTTCAAGCTCAGGTGAATCCTCCACCGTAGCGGTTTGGCAGGAAACAAGGCATAGAACTGCAAACAAAAGGAAAAGAACTTTCTTCACAAGAGTATCTCCTTCATCAAAAAAAGGGATGTAACAAAAAAAGACCAAAATACTTTCCGTTACATCCCCCTACCTTTTAATTATAAAAGCAAAAAGCCTATAAGACAATCAAAAAGACCGTAGAACCTCTATGTGTTTTTGCGTTTTTTCGATTTTCTCCTCGAATTCACGCTTTTTTGCCCTCTCCTTCTCTATGGCCTCTGGCTTTGCAAAGGAAACGAACTTCTCATTGGAAAGCTTCTTCTCAGAACCCTCAAGAAGGGCCTTTGCCTTGGAGATCTCTTCTTCAAGCTTTGCAATCTCCTTGTCAACGTCAATTGCGTCCCTTACAAAGACATAGGTCTCAAAACCCTGCCCAGCGACAGGGAATGCACCCTCAACGGATATTGCTTTTTCCGCATCAATCTCAACGCTACCGGCATTCGTGAAGTTCTTGAGAAGATCAACATGGCCAGCCATGAACGAGGCGAGGCAGCCGTTCTCGTCAGGTCTTATGACTATCCTAAGCTTCTTGTCAGCAGGGATCCCAAGCTCAGCACGGGAGTTCCTTATTCCTCTTACGACATCCTGCATACACTGCATCAAATGAGCCTCTTCTGCATGGATTCTGTCGTTCCTGTACTCAGGGAACGATGCTGTTATCACTTTGCCTTCCGTGTTAGGAAGCTTTGAATATATCTCCTCGGTTATGAACGAAAGCATAGGATGCATGAGTCTCATGGACTCAGCAAGGATGTCCATAAGGATGGAGACTATGCGGTCCTTCTCTGCATCGTCGCCGGAATAGAGGGAGAGCTTGGAAGCCTCGACATACCAATCGCAGAAATCGTTCCAGAAGAAGTCGTATATGGCCTGTGCTGCATCGTTGAACTTATAGCCTTCGATTGCGTTTCTGACCTTGCGGACGTTCTCATTGAGGCTGTGGTATATCCATTTGTCCACTTCTGTGAACTTGGACTGGTCTATTGCAACAAGGTTCCTGCCTTCAAGGTTCATGAGAAGATACCGTGTAGCATTCCATATCTTGTTCGCGAATCTCGAACCAAGTTTGAACGAATCCATATCCACAAGCACGTCCTGGCCCTGAGCTGCAAGGTAGCAGATGGTGAACTTCATTGCATCTGCACCGTAGAGATCAATGACATCAAGGGGGTCTATTCCGTTTCCAAGGCTCTTTGACATCTTACGACCCTTTTTGTCCCTGACGAGGCCTGTTATGTAGATATCATTGAAAGGAACCTTGCCAGTGAATTCAAGGGATGCCATTATCATCCTCGATACCCAAAAGAATATTATGTCATAGGCAGTTACAAGAGTGCTTGTTGGGAAGAACCTCTTGAAATCAGGCGTCTCTTCAGGCCATCCAAGAGTGCTGAAAGGCCAGAGCCACGAAGAGAACCAGGTGTCAAGGACATCGGTATCTTGATGTATGTGTTTACTTCCGCACTTGGAACAACAGGTTGGATCTTCACGCTCAACCATCATGTGTCCGCAGTCATCGCAGTACCAGACAGGGATTCTATGTCCCCACCAGAGTTGACGGCTAATACACCAGTCGCGGATGTTCTCAAGCCAACTTGAATAGGTGTTCTCCCATCTCTTTGGATAGAAATGGATTTCACCTCTCTTCCAGGCATCAAGAGCTTTGTCTGCAAGGGAGCGCATCCTTACGAACCACTGCTGACTAAGGTATGGTTCAACGGTGGTGTTGCAGCGGTAGCAGTGTCCAACTTCATGCTTATGTTCCTGTACTCTAACGAGATATCCAAGTTCGTTGAGCTTTTGGGCCACCTTGTCGCGGGCCACTTCTGCAGGAAGGCCACGGAATTCCTCAGGACAGACATCGTTGAGGGTTCCATCAGGGTTGAGGATGTTTATGGCTTCAAGATTGTGCCTCTTGCCGCACTCCCAGTCGTTTGGATCGTGAGCAGGTGTGATCTTCACCATGCCGGTTCCAAATTCTATTCCAACGAAGCTGTCGGCAATGATTGGTATCTCCCTGTCAGTCAAAGGCAGCTTGAGCATCTTTCCAACAAGCGACTTGTACCTTTCATCGTCAGGATTGACAGCAACAGCCACGTCTCCGAACATGGTCTCAGGCCTTGTAGTTGCAACCGTTATATGACCGCTTCCATCGGCAAACGGATAGTTGATGTCATAGAGATGTCCAACGTCCTCCTGATGCTCGACTTCGTCATCAGCCAAAGCCGTTCCACAATGAGGGCAGTAGTTGACAAGGTAGAGGCCCTTGTAGACGAGACCTCTTTCATAAAGAGTGACGAACGTCTCCCTAACGGCCTTTGAAAGACCCTCGTCCATCGTGAACCTTTCATGGTCCCAGTCACAGGAGCAGCCAATCTTCTTGAGCTGTCCCACTATGACATCATGGTGCTCCTCTTTGAGTGCCCAGGTGCGTTCAAGGAACTTATCCCTTCCAAGATCCTGTCGTCTGAGACCTTCCTTCTGAAGCCTTCTTTCCATGACGTTCTGAGTAGCTATTCCGGCATGGTCCGTTCCTGGGATCCAAAGAGTTGGCCTACCTGTCATTCTATAGTATCTGATGAGTGTGTCCTGCAACGAATTGTTGAGGGCATGTCCCATGTGAAGGATTCCAGTGACGTTTGGCGGTGGCATTACAATGACGAAAGGCTTTCCCTTGCCAGTAGAAGGCTTAAAGTTTCCATCTTCAACCCACTGCTTGTAGATTGAATCTTCGAACGCCTTTGGATCGTAGGCTTTTTCAAGTTCAATAGCTTTCATCATTTCCTCCAAACGAATATGAAGAACCAATGGTTCCAATATGTCGTTAAGGAAGAATCCTATACCAAAAAAGCAATTAAAGCAATTGAGAAGGCCACATTGAAACAAAACAAATCAAATACAAGACCAATGCCATTATTGTATGATTATTATATAAATTCAAACGAATTCTATACATTTCTTATTGAAAGAATAGTATTGAAATATAAACTTCCTATCATTTTTAAATAAAACTTATATAATAATTCTATTCAATAAATATCATTTCAATGCAAAACATGCATCTTTGATAAGCTCAGAAACACTAGGATGGGGGAAGACTACATCCTTGACCTCATCCACAGTCATCCCAGCTTCAATCAAAGCAGCAGCGCCCCAGATCATCTCGCTTGAGTATGGCCCAATCATGTGCAAGCCAAGGATTCTGCCATCCATGGCATCTACGACAACCTTGACAAGTCCTGAAGCTCTCTTTCCGTTCTCAGCAAGGAACCTTCCGTTGGAACGCATCTGAACCGTTGCGCATTTCACTTCAATGCCGTTCTTCAATGCACCGTCCTGTGTTAGTCCGCACCCTGAAGCCTCAGGCATTCCATAGACCGCCCAAGGTATTGCATCGTAGTTCATTGAGGCTTTCCCAGCTCCAAACATATCATCCACAGCGACCTGCGCCATACGTGAGGCACTGTGTGCAAGCTGACTTCTTCCGTTTATATCACCAACGGCATAGACGCTGTCTACATTGGTTCTCATGTGGTCATCCACCACAACGGCACCTCTATCCACGTTTAGGTTCAAAGGTTCAAGACCTGCAATGTTTGCACGCCTTCCAACGCTCATGAGAACCAATTCCGATTCTATGAACTTCTCTTCACCCTTGGCATTTATGAACTGCACGCCGTTTTCCTTTATTGCTGTGACTTTGCAGCCCAGATTGAAGGAAACGGCCTTCATCTCACGCCTCATCAGCTTTGAGAACTCTCCATCTATCATTGGAAGGATCTCTGGCATCATTTCAATGACAGAGACCTTAACTCCAACCATCGAGAAGAACGAAGCGAACTCTATGCCAATGACGCCACCGCCTATTATGGCAATGCTCTCTGGAAGCCTTTCAAGTCCAAGGACTCCATCGCTTGTCACCACGTTTGGAAGGGTCGAACCTTCTATTGGAGGGATGAAAGGGCTGCTGCCGGTTGCAAGTACAAGATACTGCGTTTCATAGGCCGCATCTCCAACCTTTACATGGTGGTTGTCAACGAAGACAGCCTCTCCAAACACGACATCGACCTTCTTGGTCTTCATAATGAACTGGATGCCGCTTCTCAACGTCTCCACGGTTTCGTTCTTCCATGCCATGGCTTCTTCAAGGCAGAATGACACGTCGTTGCAATGAACGCCAAACTTGCCGCAGTCCAAGGCATGGACATACTGCTTTGCACTGTTGAGGAGGCTCTTTGTTGGGATGCAGCCCCTGTTTGTACATACGCCACCTAGGTTTTCCTTTTCAATAAGAAGGACTTTCTTTCCTAGTTCGGCAGCATGTTCTGCTGCAACATATCCACCTGGGCCGGCACCAACAACAACAAGGTCATATCTATCCATACACGAAGCTCCTTCATTCCACTCAAAGCTTTCTCCATTCTATTTTGAAAATACAATACTTACAACATCAGATTGTCATGAACTTTGAACTGCTGGAACACTTGAAGTCCATTGAATTGGAACTCATCAAGAGGAGTTTCTTCAGTAAACGATAAAAAGACGTGTTAGTGAAGAAAGTTTTCTTCATAAATGTCAAAAACAAGGCAAAATGAAGAAAACCTCACCCAATTTAGAGACTCAAGCCGATGGGAACGCATAGAAAAACAGGCTGTCACACAATAGCACGACAGCCTGGCAAAGTCAAAATCAAAACCTAAAACGCTTATTCTATCAACGATACCTGCTCTGCGGAGAAAAGAACGGTACCATCAGACGCCACCACCTGATTGGAAGCATCCAAGGAAACGCCGGTTGCAACGATAGCACCGCTATCATCCCTTGCCATACCGTCTGAAGAAATCGTAATCCCTTCCTCAGGGATCCTTGCAACATCCTTTACCTCTGAATCCAAACGATCCAAAGCAAGGGGTTGTATGCTCTTGAGCCTGATATCCACATCATAGCCACGAGCATCCAGATTCTTCAGGATTTCATCCAAAGAGTAGCTCTCAAGGCTCTTGGAAGTCGAAGCATTGTCAGTAGACCTTACAGGGGTTATGTTCTTGAGGTCTATTGTGGTGTTTAGCTCAGGAAGAGGGATGGTATTGTCTTTATTGCCCCCAAAGACGGCCCACGAACCAATGAATACTACAACAAATGCAGCGGCGACACCAATGACCTGAGGTGCAGACACTCTGAAATGCCTTCTCCAGAACGATTGGCTGGACTTCTTGGAAAGATGGTTCTTCTCAATCATTGAAAGAACACGTTCCTGTCTTGGAGCAATCTCTTCATCAGTAAGGGCGGCATCTCTTATGGCATCGCGAAGCTGTACGAGCTTCTGATATCTTGCCCTACAGCTGGGACAATAGCTCAAATGCTCCTCGACCTGGCTCTTCCACGGCTCTGCAAGCTCACCGTCAAGATAGGTGTTCAGTATCTGATCATCAAGGCACATTCACTTCCTCCCGGTCCAGCATTGCACCAAGCTCCTTTCTAGCCCTGTGCATACGGACCTTTACATTGCTCTCGGAAATCTTGAGCACCTTGGCTATCTCTCCGTAGTTCAGCCCGGCATACTCCCTAAGGACTATCACCGTCCTGTATATCTCAGGAAGCTCTCCAACGGCTTTTCTGACAGCCGCCGACGATTCCTGAAGAATAAGCTCAGTCTGACCATCCTTGAACGGATTGACCTGAGGATTCTTCATCACCTTCTCAAGCGATGCTGTCTCCCTCATCTTTCTCTTGACGTGGTTGATCGCAAGGTTCTTCGTCACCCGTATCAACCAGAACTTGGCATCCTCCATTGTAGGGAACACCATGTCCTTGTCGTAGAATCTGATGAAGGCATCCTGGCAGATATCCTCAGCGACGTCCTTGTTGTAGGTCACATGGTACGCAACCCTCATGAGGGTTGGAAAGACCTCCTGATAGACCCGTCTGAAAGCCAGCTCATCTCCACTCTTGATTTCCATAAGCGTTAACAATCATCCTCAGAAAAAGTTACATTTTTTTTGAAACGACAGGTCCTGCAGGAGTGTCCTTGACGACATATCCAAGAGCGTCGATCTGGTTTCTATAGGTATCAGCCAAGGCCCAGTCCTTGTCCTTCTTTGCCTGTGCACGCTTTCCAACAAGTTCCATGACCTGAGCAGGGCAATCCAAAGGCTCATCCTTCTTGGCCTTCACCTCGGAAAGCTTCAGTCCAAGGACGCTGTCCATGTAGTTGACGACATATCTCTTGTCCGCATTGGAGACTGCATCGTCCTTGAGGACGCCCCAAAGCACTGAAAGCGCCCGTGGAGTGCCAAGGTCGTTGCAGACGAACGAATCGAACTGTTCCATGTAGCCCTTGGCGGCATCCCCAACGGAATCGGCCTTTGAGACTTCGTCCCCAAGTGATGCAATCCTGTCCACGAGGCCAAGTCTTGCCGTCCTTGCAGCCTCCATGCCCTGATATGAGAACTGGAGCTGTGTCCTGTAGTTGGCTCCCAGGCAGAAGTATCTATAGTCAAGCGGGTCGAACCCGTGGTCCTTCAGCACGGACAGGGTTAGGAACTCCCCAGAGCTCTTGGACATCTTTCCCTTGTCGCTCAGGAGGAACTCGCCGTGCATCCAGTAGTTCACCCATTTCTTGCCAGTTGCCGCTTCGCTTTGGGCGATTTCGTTCGTATGGTGGACGGGAATGGCGTCTATGCCTCCGCAATGGATGTCGAAATGCTCCCCAAGGTAGTACATGCTCATTGCCGAGCATTCGATATGCCAGCCAGGATACCCACGGCCCCATGGAGAATCCCACATCATGGCCTGTTCTCCAAACTTGCTGTTCGTGAACCAAAGCACAAAGTCCTTTGGATTGCGCTTGTTTGAGTCAACATCTATCCTTGCACCGCTCTTGAGTTCATCAAGGTTGAGACGTGCGAGCTTGCCGTATTCAGGAAATGTATCTATTGAGAAGTAGACGTTTCCACCTGCTATGTACGTATGCCCACCGGCCTCAAGCCTTTGGATGAGCTCGATCATCTGCTTTATGTGCTGTGTTGCAGGACACACAATGGTTGGACGGATTATGTTGAGTGAGTCGTAGTCGCGGAAGAAGGCATCGGTATAGAACTTGGCTATGTCCCATACGCTCCTTCCTGTCTCGCGGGCTGACTTCTCAAGCTTGTCCTCGCCGTCGTCGCCATCGCCTGTGAGATGGCCAACATCCGTTATGTTCATGACATGCTTGACCTTGTATCCGGCATGTGTAAGTACGCGTTTGAGGGTGTCCTCGAATATGTACGTCCTAAGGTTCCCTATGTGTGCATAGTTGTAGACGGTTGGTCCGCAGCCGTACATACCCACGAAACCTGGCTTGATCGGCACGAACTCCTCAACTGCACGAGACATTGTGTTATACAGAAAAACCTTCATATAGACTCCCTAAAACCACCTAAAGAGGTGTGGCTTAATACTACCCATAATAATACGAAATACCAAACCAATAATCAATGTTGGACGAGATGTTGTGGGTTCCGGTTCCCTTGCAAACCATTCGTCCAGCTATTTCTTCCTTCTCTGAGGAAGCTGGGCGAACACAACTGCGGAGAACATGAGGATGCATCCAACAAGTTCCTTGGCGCTCAAGGTCTCACCAAGCACGAGAACGCCTCCCACCGCAGCCCATGCGCTTTCAAGGGACAATGCAAGCGTAGCCTTGGCCGGCTGAACCCACTTCTGGCCTATTATCTGAAGCGTGTATGCAATGCCACACGAGCCTATGCCCGCATACAGGATTGGGACGGCGGCATCCATGAACGAAGATGCAAACGAATCCAAGGTGTACCCTTCTACGAAGAAGCCGCACACAAGGCAGAACACACCGCCAAGCAGGAACTGGCAGGCTGAAAGGTCCACGCCTTCGAGATCCTTCACGAAGGCATCCACCAACATGATCTGGATCGCAAACAGAAAGGCCGATCCAAGCACGAGTAGGTCGCCGTATCCAATGCCATCCCCTCCATTGACGGAAAGCAGGAACGTCCCCACTAGACCGATGCCTATGCACACCCATATCCTAGGGCTCACCCTGCGTCCCATGAACAATGTGAACACCGGTACGATAAGGGTATACAAGGAAGTTATGAATCCAGCCTTCCCAGCCGTCGTGTACTCTATTCCGTATTGCTGCACGACAGACGCCGCAGCTATGGCAAGCCCGCACAGGACTCCGCCCTCTGCAAGCCTTTTCCAGTATGCCTTGTCGCCCTTGTGCTTCTTGAATATTGGAACAATCAGAGGGATGAGCACGACAAAGCCAATTATCATTCTGGTCCCGTTGAAGAAGAACGGACCAACGACGCCAGAGGCCTGGCTTTGGAACACAAATGTGAAGCCCCATAGAAACGAGGCCAGAAGAAGCAGAAGTACGGCTTTGCCCTCTTTCATATCCACTCCTGGATGCGTTTACATGCAACCCTTCGTGCAGTCGATCCAATACCTTTCAAGGTCTCTGTTTCTGTCGGGCTCATGCACGGTGTTCTCATAGACACCTCCGTTTGCAAGTATCGTCCTGCGGCTGCCTTCGTTCTCCACATGGCACGTCACGAGAACCCTGTCCAATCCAAAGACGTCGTGGCATATAGGCAACGCCTTGGAGAGCATCCATTTCGCATAGCCCTTGCGCCTTTCGCTTGGCCTTACGCTGTAGCCTATGTGACCTGCGAACTTTTCAAGGTAGTCGTTCAAACAATGTCTTATCTGAAGCATTCCAAGCAGTTTTCCATCGCTTTTGCGAATGCACAGGTACTGGTTTGCAGGAACCTTGCCAGGTTCCACGGTCTCCCAGCTCGCCCCACGCCTACAGTCTTCAAGGTACTTCTCCATATCATCCGTGGCACGAAGACGGCCGCAACCGTCCATGGAGGAGGAAGCTTCAAGCATCTCCGCTCTATATGATGCAAGTTCGCCGGCATACTCCGGCTCTGGACCCACAAACATCAATTCTTCCATAAGCATTAACCCTTGGATTGTCCGCTTTTTAGGTTTTTTCCAAAAAGCGGACAATTCTTCAAATTGCAGAAGAAACCTCGAAGTTATTTGGGCCGTATTCAAGGAAGCAAGCGAGGGATAGTGCTTGATGCACAGCCTGAGCGCAGCAACGCAGAAGACGACCCAAAGAAATTTGGATGCCAGTCTAGAAGACAGCGAAAGACAGTGCTATGTGCACGGCTTGAGCGCATCGACAACGAATGGCATCCAAGAAACGAGAGGTCACCTCTTTGGCAGAGCGAGAATGGCCTTAAGTTCCGGCTTCTTCTCAAGATCCTTGACAAGTCCCTTGGCCCTTGCTTTGTTCACGTATGATGCATCTTCGAACGAATAGTGGAAGTTCGTATGGACATCGTAGGTTCCGTTCATGAGGGCGACGGCATCCTCTGTGATGACAAGCTCCTCATCCGTAGGGATGACGAAGATCTTTACAGGGGAATCGTCAGTGGAGATCTCGAACTCGCCGTTTCTGCACTTGCATATACGGTTCTTCTCAACGTCCAGCTTCATTCCAAAGGCTTCCATGTCGCAGATTGCACCCTTGCGGATGGTTGGCCCCATCTCTCCAACGCCGGCCGTGAACACAACGGCATCGACCCTTCCGAGCAGTGCTGCGTATGCACCAATGTATTTCTTGATTCTGTGGCATTCCATGGCCATTGCAAGCTTGGACTTCTCGTCTCCTTCGTTTGCAGCCTTCTCTACGTCACGTCTGTCTGCGTGGCCGCAGATTCCAACTAGACCGCTCTTCTTGTTGAGAGTCGTGTCCATCTCCTTTGCGCTCATGCCTGTGTTGTTCATGATGTAAGGAAGGATGGCTGGGTCAAGGTCACCGCTACGGGATCCCATGACAAGGCCTTCAAGAGGAGTAAGACCCATTGAGGTCTCAACGCACACTCCGTTCTTGACTGCACATACAGATGCGCCGTTTCCAATGTGGCAGATTATGACGTTGGTGTCCTTGTTCTCCTTTCCAAGAAGAAGGGCAGCCCTCTTTGCACAGTACAGATGGCTTGTTCCGTGGAAGCCATAGCGCCTTACGTTGTACTTCGTGTACCACTCGTATGGAACGGCGTACATATATGCCTCAGGAGGCATGGTCTGATGCCATGCGGTATCCATGACGATTGCGTGAGGAACGTTTGGCATGACCTTCCTTGCAGCCTCTATGCCCATGATGTTTGCAGGCATGTGAAGAGGTCCAAGAGGTATGACAGTCTTGAGCTGCTCTACGACTTCGTCCGTAACAAGCGTGGATTTCTTGAAAAGCTCGCCTCCATGCAGGACTCTGTGGCCTACAGCTCCAACCTCTGAGACGTCCTTGATGACTCCATAGTCCTTGTCCACAAGCATCTTAATGATGAGCTCTATAGCCTCCTTGTGGGTTGGGCACTTGAACTGAGCGTTGTACTCTTCCTTGCCGGAAGCCTTGTGCTCAATCGTCGAATATTCAAGACCAATCCTCTCGACGACGCCAACGGCGAGAACATCCTTGTTCTCCCAATCGTATACCTGATACTTCGCAGACGAACTTCCGCAGTTAAGACAAAGAACGACCATATAGTCCTCCAAAATTCTATGGTTAAAGAGCAACTTTCAAAACTCCTTCATGCGTCTTGGCCATGCCCTGCACGGCTGGAACCCCGCCTTCAGCAACTTCACAATACACAAAGTATTGTTTCAGTCGCTTCATGCTGCTTCCATCTCGGCAATCCATGTCCAATCCACACAAAGCATAGTTTTGAAAGTTCCTCTAAATCTTCTTGATTCTACCCTCAAGGACGGCAAGTTTCAATGATTCTTGGAAGAAAGTTGGAAAACCGTGAATGGAACTCGCAGCTTTTGCGTATATGTCTTGTATGAAGAGAAGAATACTTACAGCAACCATCATTGCTGCAATGGCAATCGCAACCCAGCAGGCCGTTGCAGGAAGCCTCGTGGAAGTCGAACTTGCAAAGGCATCGGATTCCAAGACACCCAACACTCTCACCCTGAAGACCGATGTCGGTGTCGTTCGCACGTTCTTGGAAATTACACAGGACGAAGGCAAAAGGATTGAGTTGAAGGCACCTCCGTTTGCAAGCATCAACGTAAGCGGGGTCCTGTACGTTGGGGAACTTGCCGCAAAAGGGCTGTTTGCCTTGATGTTGGACCCTTTTAATGGCCCAATCCCATACAAAGGCTTTGGAAAGAACGGCAACATCTCCATTCCAAGCAACCTTTCACTTGCGCCAAAGCTTTCTGGAATGGCGTTATGTGCAGAGAATCTGGACGTTGTGGCCCTGAACCCAGTGTTCAATCCAAACTCCCCCATGGGATTTGGCTTTGTGCTGGGAAACGAACGTGCATTCGTTTCGTTCCTTACGGCAGCTCAAAACAGCGTTCTTATGCTCAAGACAGCTCCAAAGCTGCAGGTCGATTGGAAGTACCTTGGATATGGAAGGCACATGTTCTTCTCTATGGTGGGAACGTCGTTCAGAGGAAACATCTCTTCTCTTGGCGTGGAGGGATCCTTTTTCCTTCAGAACGCATGGGACCTCCTTCTTGGAGGAGGAACAAGCGTTGGAATGGGAGCGAAACTTGAACTTGGAGACATGAAAGTAGAGTTCGACCGCAGACTTGGAGGTGTGGGCGTGAAGCTGAAGGCCCTTGATGGAGAACCAAATCCCATAGAGGTCCTTTCCATTTCATGTTCGATTGGGCGTTCGTTCACGCTTGGCTGTTCGTATTCAAGAACAGGCTTTGCGCCACCTCTATATGGAGGGTTTTCCCAAGAGCACCTCATGGAGTTTGGAGTGTCGTTCAAGTATGAAGGGTTTTCGATTTCCTGCATGAACCGCACCCACTATGAAACGGACAGAGGCAAAAGCCCCTACTCCATCATTGAGGTTTCATGGAAGTACATGGATGCGAAACTCAAGTTATCTACAAGGATGGAAAGGCCTCTGGATGGAAAGCCAAACCTCAATGAGTCGTTGTTCTCTTTACTGGACTCCCATGCAGAGCTTAAGGTTGCAGACGGAAAAGTATCCATGAAGTTCAAATCAACTATTCTGCAAAACTCTCCATACAGGCTGGAAATGACCATAGACCAGGAAAGGACGGTTTCTTTGAAATTGTCTGTCAAACAATGACGAAGTTGTATCATATGTTTCTAGATATAATCAGATGCAATCAATGCAATCTCAGAAGGCTAGAAATTCGTGACAACATGGAAATAGATCGTCGAGGTATAGAGTCCTGCTACAAGATCATCCACATTGCCCGTCATCTTGACCTTGACGACTCCCGAATCGTGCCATCTGACGAGGTTTCCGTGTCCTGTCGTTGTACTTACAGAATCTGGCTCCACAGCATGGTACGTGTTCAGGATTCCTTCCGTCGTGCCAAAACCAGTCGTTCCATCAAAGACCGTTTCCTTATTGTATTCATTTGAAACAATCTTTGCCTCGTATGCAACACTGTTGTACTTGTTCAATACAGAGGGTATTCTGTTGTTTTTGGTATACTTCAATGAGAATCCACCCTCGCCCGGAAGGGAACCGCTCCCACTTTCAGTAGAGGATAGGAAAAAATAGACCTTGCCGTTTCCTGCTCCTACAGTCGAAGTTGTGAATCTGTAGGATGCGACGATCTGCTCGATATCGTTAGCGCTAAGCGTTTCGATATCAAGGGAGCTGGCGGCAGCCGTAGGGATTACGTCCAGGATGGCTGAAAGGACTTCTGGAGAGGAGCCGTCCGCTCTATAATAGCCCAAAAGGTCAATGTAGTAGGTGCTAGATCCCCCAACGATGTCCTCGTTCTTCACGGAGACGGTTATGCGTGCCCTGTAGTTGTCCTCGTGTGGTGTCACAGTATATGTAGTGTCAGTGTCAGCAAAGTAGACCTGCCCGTTCGCATCAAGGGGAGAGTCCATGACAAGGCAGATATCGAACCATATCGACTGATAATCCTGCATCGCAGAAGCCGGAATCGTGAAAGAAACAGACCCGGAATGATTGTCGCCAAAAGCCGAGGACAACCCCAGATGGGATATCTTCTTTCCATTTACCTGGAGTGTCGTATGCCCACTTGCTCCATTTCCCCTGATTATAAGGTCAACTCCAAAAGGTCTGGAAAATCTGAGATCCGTTTCATCCAGCAGGTAGAGCCAATGTCCGGAATCAAGGGAGAAGGTGAACGCAACGTCTTTATCAGTATTCTGCACTCCCAAGGTACACAGCATTTGATTGTCATAATACTTGTTGTCACCAGTACTTGGATGTGGGTTGGAAGGATTCTCATGTGCCCAATCCGGATCGTCTCCATGGGCAATGTAGTTATTAGAAGCAAGGTTGACAAGGAACGAGGAGGAAAACTGCTTCATGAAGACCGTGGCTTCGGAAAACGCCATGAAAGAGCTTAGAACGATGATTGAAAGAAACAGGCATAGCCTTTTTGTCATATCCAATTCTCCTATGACCCAACGACCTCTATGGTGACCGTAGATGAAAACACACCACCTGGCCATGAGTCCTTCTCGGCATTGGTGTAGTTGAACAGCATGAATCTGACATCCTGGGAGTTCGAAAGTATGGGATAAACCTGTCCACTCGTTCCCGTGCTTACGTTTTCAAGAACCTTCTGCGGGTTGTAGTTTGCGTAGTCACTGGAAACAATTATGTTGCCCACTTCCGTACCGGATGCCACACCGCTATCATCGAATTTGGAATACTTGTATCTCAGGCATAGGTAGTAATGTATTTCAACAGTCCCACCAAGATTCTTCAAAGGAGTGGTGCTTATCTGTATGGTCACAGGTGCATACGTCGATGCTATCGTCCATGTTGCTATGCGCCTACCTATCGTAACATCACTGCCATTGTAGGCCACATCGCTTCCCATTATGTCAAAGGGCATTCCGTATCCTTGGTTGTGTTCAGGCGTTTCGTCCCTTATTGGCTGAATATCCACCATATGGTATTCCCTGATGAACCCTAGAAGGTCAATGCCCTTCGTATGTCCTGTGACATGGAGAATTTCAGAGGCGAAAACCCGACTTAGCGCAAACACAAGCGCAACAGCAAGAAAAAGACGCTTCATCATGTTGTCACCTCCATGGTGATGACAATGGTCGAAACGTAATCGACGTTGGGGTCAATGCTGGCATAATCGGATGCTTCGACCTTCAAGGAACCATATATGTTCGCTTCCAAAAAGGTATTCAGCTGAGATATCGGGCCTGGCTGAATTGTAAATGACGCATACGATCCATCCGAACTCTTCTGTTCTCCTTGTACGGAACATTCCTTGAATGCCTTTACAACTCCATCATTTACAACTGAAGTCACGTCAGGTGAAAACGAGAATCTAAATCTGTAGTAGGTGTGAACAATCCCCCCCCCACTGACTTCTTTCCAATCCTGAGTCTCCGTCGAGACCTGATATGTAGCTTTTAGTTTCTTGCTGTTTTCAACCTGATTTATAAATGGTCCGAATCGGAAGGAGAACTTGACTTTGTCCCCGTAGTTGGACTTTATATTGACGACAAAAACTCTGGAGAAGTCCGCAAGGGTTCCGTTGGAAGCTCTTGTCGATACATCGAACAGCTGCCCTATGCCTGATACTGGTGTCTTATCGGTGTCGGACTCGTAGAACGAAGCCGTGACTTCAAAGGTGCCAGTGGTTACAGTGGGAACTTTCTTGAATGCCTCTATGGTCATTGAAGTTGTGGACACGGAACTATCCACTGCAAACAAGAGGACCAACGGGAGGAGAAGAACTAAACAGCATAGCATAGCCTTGGTATTCATATTAGGGAAACCACCTCAACAAGCAGGTCGCAGCTGTATTCGCCAGGGATCACAGCATCAAGGGACGCTGTATGGAATTGGAACGAAAATGGGTACTCGTATGCTTCCGTAGAGGCTTGAGCCTCGAACGACACCGTAGCCGCAGCGGAGACAGGGATTCTGTCTACAGTTTCCAAGCCAAACGCAAACCCATGAGGAGTATAGCCATCGGCATCATACATCCTGATGTCATAGGTCAGCATTGTATTGGAAATCCCTTCTACGAATGGGTTGAATATGAGTTTTACACTGACATGATGATTCGTATTGACCACCATCTTGAACTGAGGATCATTGATTCCCCTCTCTGTGTTTATCTTCATCGTATCAATCGTCTTATCGTTCAAATCAATGAAGCGCACCGAAGAAAAGGCCGCCTGGTACTTGTTTATCTTGAGTCCAAACGAAACGCCCTCCCAACCCAGCGAGTCGTCTGCATGCAACGGCATTATAACGAGAAACATCATGGAAACCAAAACCAGTGCAAATGAAAGACTTCTTCTATTCAAAACAGCGCCACCCAAGCATGTACATATCCTAAAAGAACATAGCGAAAGATTCCGCTAAGTTTCGCAAAGACAAGTATTACTGAAGCTGCACGAGCAAGGCTGTTGTTTCTACAACACATTGGATGTTTTGGTCCTAGCCAACGCTCCAATTCTCAAGGTTTTACAGTGTTTTTACATGTTGGCAATGTACATTGACACTCCTTTCTTGGTGTGCTAAGTTCCTATTGTCGTTTGGATGCTTTGCCTTCCATACGTCACCGGGCAGTGGCGCAGGGGTTTAGCGTACAAGTCTGGGGGACTTGGAGTCGCTGGTTCAAATCCAGTCTGCCCGAAAGAAAGGCCGTTGCATATCTTTGGAATGCAGCGGCCTTTCGCTTTCATTGAATGTCCTTTGATTCCTTCCCGGCAAGGACTTCGTCAAGCTTATGCTCTATGCGATTCATCCATCGGATGCGAATTGCCATGTTGGACAGCACAGCACCTGCGATAAACATGAAAAATCCGCCTACAAGGACGAATGCAGGCTGCAGGTTGTTCAAGGAGAAAGGCTGTCCAATGTTCATGAATACAAGGACAAGACCTGCGACCGCCAAAAAAGCTCCAAACGTCAGAAGGACAATGAACAACATCTTTCACCTCCCATCAAAAAGAAAACAGTATAACATCGTTGCCACCACCGCTGGACATGGGATTCTGTCTGTTGTCTCCGTCGTTTTCAGCGACATAGCTGGCAAGATTCTGGAATGTAAGACGACCATTCCTTGCAGCCTTGGCGCTACCGGTATAGCTTTCACCATTCCATCCCAAAGCCTCCAACAGTGCCATGGTGAAGCAGCCATGGGTTCTGTGGTCTGCTTTGTCAGGGTCCTCATATTCATACGACCATTCGTAGTATCTTGAAGCGCTTAGGCAGAACAACGAAGCGTCTATGTCTATCTTGTCGTTCTCGAAGAAAAGCTGCGCAGCGCTGGCATCCTTGTATTCGCTTTTGTCCACGCTCACATAGCCTGGCTCCACGATGCCTCCCGAGTGGCAGACATCGGCAAGGATGAGCTTTATGCCCTTTATCCTCGATACATCATCAAGGAAGTCGTTATGGGAATAAAACTCGCATTCATCCCCTTTGTTGGCGCTTGTGACAAAGTACGTCCCTTCAGCCTTTCCGTACTCAGCCTTCGTTCCAACGCTTGCATCATAGAAACCATGGCAGCTTACGAACACGACTGTAAGATCCTTTTCCGTGGAGATGTCTGCAATTTGTGAGATTACTTCTCTGAAATGGGACATTGTTTTGTCTGTATCGGGGTTCTCTATGGCGTTTTGGATTTCATAGCGGAAGTTAACACCCGTCCTGTCATGGTTCTTTCCAAGGATGTAATGGGCATTGCATTCCAAGCCCGATTCCTTTGCCAAAGCCTCGAATGCCAACCCTACCTGGGTGGCATCATTGACTGTGCCAAACAGGCGACTGTCACGACGATGGGGAATGTACAACGGACTACCATCAAAAGTGCAGTTTGCATAGTCGTTCCCGTACACAAGTATGTTGACCCTCTCAATCTTTGGACTGCCGTCCTTGGCTTCGTATATGAGTTCGCAGGAGCATGCAAGAAGGACGACTGCAAGGAACATGGCAAGAATACATAGGGGTCTTCTCATCTTCCAGCCTCCTTGAAGCCCGTTATGGAATAATCGAGACGAAGCCCGCATGAAAGGCGAAGCACAAGGGAATCGGCCTTTATGAAGAGGGCCATTGGGGTTGCAAGTGACAGCCTTACGGATTTCGATGTCACAAGCGGGATGTTTGGTGCGATTTCCAGCTCTCCGGCGATGAAAGAGGCCTTCGTTTCTCGGAACTCGCATATAAACAGCTTTGCCGCGGTTGAAAGGTCGAATGAGTCGAAGGAAGCGTTCCAAGCCAAGAATGCGCCCACCCCGTGGTAGGCTTTGAGCACGGATGAGCCAAACGCAATGGAGCGGCTGACACCCACAAAAGACACTCCAAGTCCAACATGAACACCTCGAGAATCCGCATTGGAGTCCAAACCTATGTCAATGACCTTCAAATCCACGGTGTAGCCATATGAGGTCCTTAAGGGAGGCATCTTTACAGACGGATCGCCTGGGTATTGGGAGAGGTAGGCCTCGGTTGGAATCGTGAATGCACCTCCAAAAGAGGCAGTGATTCCCGGTCTGCTGTCGAACGACACACCAGCCCATGCAAACGAAATGCATACGCAAAGCAGAAGGATTGATAGAATCAGGCCTTTGGAATACCTCGGATACATCATACGGTAATTGTAATGAAAAACCTTTGCATCCGCCACTGGTTTTTGAAGCCGTTTGATGGTAGTCTTCCTGTGGTAGCCTAGAACTACAGCTATATGAACTATGACTGACTTGGTTGACTTCCATTCGCATTTTCCAGCTCCAAACACCATTGTGTGCACAGCATTCCCTCCAATAGGTGATGTTTCGCAGCAGGATACATCTTCCAAGGAACGCATGCTCATGCATTTCGAGGGGCTTCTTCCCCAGTACTGGAGCATTGAAAGATGGGAGGTTCTGAAAACATGTCTTTTGGAGCCTGGCATTCATCTAGGAGAGGTTGGTTTGGATAGACGTTTTACGGGTATTGTCTCTTTTGACCAGCAGTTCAAAAACCTCATCACGATGCTCCAGTATGCACGATCGCTTCACAAAAAAGTAACGATCCACAGCGTACAGGCAACAGAACTCACGATACGGGCAATAAAGGAGGCATCCCTTCCCTCCTTTTCCGTGCTATGGCATGGCTTCACTGGCTCCAAGGAGACTGCAAGGCAGTTGTACGATTCTGGTGTGCTTATAGGCATTGGGCCACGCTTTCATGGAGACTTGCCTGCCATAACCACCGCAAATCCTTCTTGGGTTCTTGAAACCGACTATGAAGGTATGGACGAAAACCAGTATAATGAAATCCTATCGTCGTGCTATGCGTCAGCGGCAAAAAGGTTGGGCATGGCTTTGGAAGAAGTAAAGGAGCACTGCTATGGACAAGCGCAAGCTTTTGCGGATAAGCCGATTCCTAGGAGATGAGGCAGTTGATTCTCTCTGGGACAGGTTCGTAGTGGTCGTAGGGGTTGGAGCCGTTGGTTCGTACAGCCTTGAAGCTCTGGCCCGCAGCGGAATTGGAACATTCAGGCTCGTGGACTTTGACACAGTGGAGTACTCCAACATCAACAGGCAGCTTGTAGCTTTGGAGTCAACGATAGGGAAACGCAAGGTTGATGTCGCTTGCAGCCGCATACATGACATAGAACGCGAAACCAAAGTGCAAACGCTCCCTGTTTTCGTGGACGAATCCACGATTGAACAGGTATTCGCACCGTTTGAAGGCAAGACACCGGACCTGATAGTAGATGCAATAGACAGCGTGAAATCCAAGTGTCTGCTTCTTTCGCAGGCATACGCAAGGAATATCCCCGTTGTTTCATCAATGGGAGCTGCACTGAGAAAAGACCCATCATTGGTGCGCACCGGAGACCTGATGGACACCTGGGGGTGTCCATTGGCAAAGCAGGTACGCACCAATGTACGCAAGCAAGGTGTTGGAAAGGGTATAGACGTTGTGTTCTCACCTGAGGTCGTGGAGTTCACATATGGTCAGGACGAAAGGCAAAAGGTTCTTGGAAGCCTCCCTACCCTGACAGGAATCTTTGGACTGAACCTTGCACACCTTGCATTGAACAAGCTCCTTCCAACCCCAATGAAAGGAACTGCATCTGGAAAGCCAAGGAGCTAACAGATTCCGCACAACGAAACCTTCACTCGAGGTATTCCCGTATCATAGTATCGATATACTCTGTGCTTATGTGCTTGAGCGAACTTTCAAACGACACTATAAGGTTCTCTCCCAACACTACATCGCTGTCTGCATATTTCTCAATCTTCTCTATAGCGTGGAAACAGTATTCCGGGTCGTCCATCATTCCAAAATGCTCCCAGAAATACTGTTTTCTCGTACGTTTGTTCAAGATTCTGAAATCAGGGCTTGTCATACTGCCATCACTGCACACAAAGAGCGTTTCGTAGTGGTATGGAATGCCTTTGGAATATAGCCTGTCGGCGATTATCACCTCACTTTTCGACCTGACCCTATCACCCCTTTGGGTTACATATTTTGAATGGACTCCACTGCTCCACTTTCCAAAATCAATGGACTGCCATCTCTTTGCAAACTTTTCATCGTTGCCTTCGTATGGCTCGACATATTCCTTGAGTTCTGCAGGAAAAGATGAATAGACATCCGTCACATCTTCCAGTTTCAAAAACCTTTCAAGAACATCGATACATTCACCAAGAGCTTTGATTCGCTTTCCAATGACTCCCCTTAGTTTCTCGTCATAACGCTTCTGCGCCAATGGGGCAATGATATCAGTTCGTGTTCTGCTGATATACTCAGGAGGGTTGTCTTTACCTTTGTAGATTAGATATTCAGTACACTTCTTGCTGTTTCTAATCACCAACGAACCTTGGACTTCATGATGTACAGGAACAAGTTTCTCCCTGCTCTTCTTCAAAGACGCCAATTGTCTCCCCAATTCAGCGGCAAGTTCACTCAATTTTTTCTTCTCTAAATCCATTTTCAACCTCAAATGAAGAAACTTTTCTTCCGAAACATCGAAAAAAATGAGTTTCGGAAGAAATCGGTCTCTAGCGGAACTTTCAAAACTATCCTCTCCAACAAAGCACTCAATTCACAGTCACGGTGGCGCTGCCTGATGTACCTGCAATGCTGCATGACACTATGACATCGTAGCGATTGGAAGTGCCTGACGAAGAAACCTTCAAATCACGGGAGAAGCCTACAGCCTCGCCGTCACGGAACCATCGGTATTTCAAATCTGACTCGGCAAGACCTGCGGGCAAGGTGTCGCAGCGTGCACTTAGAAGGAATCCGGTGCCTGTTGGCGTGCATGTGGCATAGACTGGTATAGGAATGCCTATTGAGCCTCCAATGGATATCTCAAGCGAGGTCGGGCAATCCTCAAGGTTGACCACGCCTATTGATGTCTCGTTGGCTACGACCCTTATGGCTTCAGCGCAACCGCGGCTAAGCCCGGCATCATCGCTCACCTTCACGGTCAAGGTGTAGGACCCAGCTGCAAGCTTCTGTGAAAACGAAAGGCTGCAGTCGGATGTTTTTGCATCCAAGAACTCCTGACGTCTGACACCTTTGGGATCCTCCAGCACAATTGCAAAACGAATGTCCCTGCAGCTTGAGATCGAAGCCTTCCATTTGAAGGTCAATTGGAAGGAGCCCTCTCCTGTCAATGTGTCAAGAAGGACATCGACGCGGTTGGAACCCGATTCAAGACAACACGAAGCCTTGCCTACGGCCAGTTCGTTGCCGTTTTGGTTGTACGCCTTTGCAACGATTGACCACTGTCCGGAAACGAGGCCTTCTACGGATACGCTGCTCTGCTTGGAATGGACAGGCCCAAAGGCGGAGTTTCCAGGGCCTATTCCTTCAACCGAATAGCTTGATACGTTCATCAGGTTTGGCTTTGGCGCTATGGTCTTGCCTGCGTCAAACCCAACTTCAAGTCCTAATGGGTTTTCAGAGTAAGTCCTGGTTATGAAGTCATCAAGCGAGAGTTGAAACGACACGCTGGCACCTACTGCAGACGAACCTGCGCTACCGCCCGTTCCGTTGTTCGACCCTTTGGAGGATCCGGACGAGCCATCGTCGCAGGACACCAATGCAATTGACATGAAAACCAACAAAACAACCGAAACCAACAGAAAAAGGTTGGAGACAGCACCGATACAAAAACGAAATCTCTTCATTAGAACCTCCTTAAAGATGTTTTCGTCACTGAGGAGGAAGATTCAAAGCCCGTTCTTGGAACGCTTTGAGACTCTGAACCAATGTCCTCTATAAAGTGAATACAAGAAACCTCGCGTTTCCATTCACGGATTCAGGAAGTTTTTTAAAAAGACTCCACATGACGACCCGGTATTTGCAACTAACCGCTCCGTTGGGTATACTTTGCACAGACGAAACGAAACCACAAACGAAACGATGAGTGGGCGCAACGGCAGGAGACGAAACATGGCACAGGATGAATTGAATCTGAGTATGTTCAAGGCTTACGACATAAGAACCAAGGAAGAGAAGCTCAATGCAGGGATCATCAGGAGATTGCTTTCAAGTGTTGCATGCTACATGAAGGACACCCTTGGATGCAGCACCATTGTCATGGGCCACGATGCAAGGCTGGGGGTTCCTGGTCTCATGCAGGAAGCTTTGGACATGTTCCCCTACTTTGGTCTTGACCTCATAGTCAACCCGCTCCAGATCTCCACGCCGCAGTTCTATTTTGCATGCATGCAGAACCCCAAGGCCTGCGGAATCATGTTCACAGCGAGCCACAACCCAGGTGAGTATGTTGGAATGAAGATGATAATGCCGCCAATGGCGCCAATCACCTACGGAAGCGGACCTGAAGGCGGTATTGCAAAGATAAAGGAACTGTACATAGGAGACAAAGCGCCAAGCCTCACTGCAAACCTTGGAAAGGTCACGGTCAAAAGATATCTTGACCAGTACATGGACTACTCAATGGAGCTTGCAAAGACCGGCATACACTCGCTTGACGGCCTTGATATCCTATGTGACTTCCTAAGCGGAGCAGCCGGCACGGAGATCACAGAGGCCCTCACCTACTGCGGCGCAAACGTAAAAACGCTACACCTTGTACCAAACGGACGCTTCCCTGCAGGCGACCCCAACCCCATCATCATTTCGTCCATAGAGGACGCACAGAACCACATGAAGGACGGCGACTACGACTTTGGACTTCTCTTTGATGGAGACGGCGATCGCATGGACGTCATGGCTAGCAACTCGCTCCAGCTGGCCCCATCCTTCAACTTCTCAATCCTCATGCCCCAGATAACGGCACTCTACAGGACGACATATCCACACATCTCCACCTATGCCGATGTCAAAGCGAACCCCATAGCCCAGAGGATCCAAGCCCATTATGCAAGCGTCAAACTCATACGCAACGGGCATTCCTTCATAAAGGAAGCCCTCATGGATGAGCAGAAGACAGGAACCGTTGCGGCATGCGAGGAGAGCGGACACTACTACATGAACTTCCCATATGACCCAAAGGACTTCTCAAAGGGCTTTGCAGCGACTGAGAACACCCTCTTCTACACCCTGCTCACAGCAAGGATGCACAAGGAAAGGCCTCAGGACTACAAGAAGGCATTGGACATGCAGGAGAAGACCATAAGGGAGCGTGAGTGGACGGTCCACTTCGACAACACCAAAAGGATGCAGGATGTCATGAAGAAGATAGACGAAACGTTCAAGGCTCAGGGTCTTACATGCTTTGACAAGTCCCCGGACGGCAAGTCCCTGGATGCATCGCTTATAAGGTACAATCTGCCACTTGAGATAACGAAGGACACCAACCTTGAAACCGACTGGTACCAGATAGTCCAGCGCCAGAGCCGCAGCGAAGACAACGTAGTACGATGGGAGATTACCGGCTCCGACCGGCGAACAGTCAGCAAGGCCAAGGAGACCATAGACTCAATCGTCAATGGTTGATACGAAAAAAAAGGTCACAGTGGAAGAAAACCAGCTGTGGCCTTTTCTTTGGCATTCACGGAGACGATCTTCGATGGATTCCCAGTACTTGTTGTCTGAGAAATAGCGAGCATAGATAACAGCGTTCATTCTTCATCAACTCACACTCTTCATCGGCCTTGCAGCTAATCATAATCAGCAGATTGCTTGTCCAAGGAATTTCTCTCACCAGTGGTGAGAGTTTTTCTTTGTCACAACAAGTGCGGAAAATCGCTCCTTCGAGACCTTTAATTACTATGAATTATTCATTTACCAAACGAATAAGATTCATCAGCGGCAAAACATAGAGATTGATCATTTGGAAGTTTGTAAGAGCTATATACAAGTGAATCTGAAAACTCCTCAAAACTCTCCACTTGTTCCATTACTTTGCTGAACGCCTCAGGGCTGTACTGCGGTGAGTAGTCATTCTTTACAAGACAAACCTTAATATCATACCTAAGTGGACCTCAAGATTCTGATTGTTGAGCTAGTCGGAGAAAGACGATTTCTAATCGATAATTCTCTTGACCTTCCTCGTAATTTTGTTTTCCTTCAACTCCTCTACAGACTCAAGCTGTTTTCATCCAAAAGGAAGTTCCTCAGTCCAACTGTAACAATCCCATTTTCGTCTCTTCTGACTTTGATATTGTCGCCAACAACGATGATTTTCCTGAAGGAATCAGAAATACAAAGAAGACTCCGCTGTTCCTGATTGACCTTGTCTGCTGACGAAAGCGCAAAAGCAGATTGAATGTAATACTTCTCACTTCCCCTTGTCGCAACAAAATCAACTTCAAGTTGTTTCTTGCTGCGTTTTCCACCATCCGAGGCCTCGTAGTGCTCCACCACTCCAACATCTACATGATATCCGCGAATCCGCAGTTCATTGTAGATGATGTTCTCCATAAGATGAGTCTGCTCAATCTGCCTGAATCCCAACCTTGCATTTCTAAGCCCAACATCCTCGAAGTAATACTTTGAAGGCGAGCCTATGTACTTCTTTCCCTTGACATCAAAACGGGAGGCCTTGCTGATTAGGAAGGAGTCAATCAGGTAGTCGATATAGTTCTTAATTGTCTTATCGCTGATTGTTGTCCCTTTCACGCTTTTGAACGTCCTAGCCAGTTTATTCTGATTAGTATAGCTGCCAATCGCTGAAGCAATGATATCCACCAGTTCATCCAGCTCCGCCTTGTTCCGCACATTATGGCGCTCGACGATATCCGAGATGTAGACCTTTTGAAACAAAGAATTCAAATACTCCGCTTTGTCTTCCGGAATCTCCATGGTTAGAATCAGAGGGAGACCTCCATAGACAAGATAATCGTCCCATGCCTCATCCAGCGTTCCCTGATACGCAGATATGTACTCTCGAAAACTCAAAGGGTATACATGGATTTCATCTCCACGACCACGAAACTGTGTAATCACATCAGAGGAAAGGAACTTTGAGTTGCTACCAGTCACATAGACATCAACATTGTTGATATGGAGTAAGCTATTCAGGACATCTTCAAACTCATTCAAGTACTGAACTTCGTCAAGAATGACGTAATAATCCTTCTTGTCCTTGATGCTTTCATCTATGAATTTAAGCATGGCATCAGGATCTCGAAGGTCTTTGTTTCTACGATCATCCAAAGCCACTTCAATTATATGGTCTTCAGGTACTCCGCTTCCCAACAGATGATTATGAAACAAGTGAAACAAAAGATAGGATTTTCCACATCTTCTCACACCTGTCACCACCTTGATTAGGCCGTTTTTCTTCTTGCGTACCAGTTTGTCTAAGTAGATGTCCCGTTTAATCTCCATGATGCACCATCCATTACGAAAAAAGGTGATTTTGTACCTCTTTTCGTAATAAATTACACCACATTTGCGAGTGAAAATCAATAATAAGCTGGTTGTATATTCCGGAAAAAGGTGATTTTGCACCTGATTTCGTAATACAACGTAATTGTAGGCGATTTGTAGCGATTGTGAGCATCGTCGTGATGGTGAGTTTGATGAGCAAGGTGAGCATGGTCGCAATGGATTCCAAGGACGAACGCTACAATTGCTACAAGTGCCACGGTTTCTACAGACTCACTCATAGGTATTTTGTGTGCAGTACAAAGAAAAAGGTTCTTCACGAAAAGTTGGGGGATTGGGGAATGGGAATCGAAGGAGGGCATCCATCCTTGGGGCCGTTGGGGCTCTTCGGGCGCTTA
>ULPT01023658.1_pt1 | contig 51260 bp, 59 predicted proteins | sample 1953751 | NCBI WGS metagenome assembly ULPT01 (sample SAMEA4835636, study PRJEB28245) | human gut metagenome | biome: gut microbiome; material: fecal sample | place: Denmark | collected 2008 | reverse complement strand
AAATTTGTAATTTTTCTTAAAATTTGTTATAATATATATACAGTCAAGAAAAGGAGAATTATTGCTATGAGTAATCGAAGACTTTTCTACATTAATTATGGTGCAGGCGCCAGGTTAACCTCTACAATAGTAGAAACTGATGATTATCTGTCGGCAGAAACCTATGCTTATCAAGAAGCAAAGGATGATTTTTATGATAATGTTGGAACAGGCGACTTGCTAAGTCTTGAACAGTTTCTTGAACGTAATCATTGCGAAGATGGTGATGAAAATGCTATCTATGAATATGATGAATATGTTGAAGATATGATTCACTTCACAATAGAACCATATAAAGTAGAGAATGAAGAACATTATTCTACTTTTCAATTGCAGAGTTTTGAACCTGAAATTATTTGATTAAAAAGTTAAAAAAATATATAATTTGGAGGATTTTATTTTGAAGAAGTTTTTTACTGTGCTGCTGACTCTTGTTGTAGTTTTTGCATTTACTGGTAGTGCCATGGCTATGGGTTGGAATCAGGAAGTATCCCCCGCAGAACCCAAGGACGAGTTCAAGCTTTCTATTACTAAGCTTGAGTATAATCCTGCTGCTGGCGCCGTGGGTAGTGCTTATTGGAAGGAATATACTGGTTCTGTTGTAAAGAATACAATGGTGCGCGCACTTGTTACTCTTGAGATTCCTGCCAAGGATGAACTTTCTGATGTAATTGATGCGAATCTTGATGCTCTTAAGCTTCAGTTCAAGGGCAAGAATATTAAAATTACCTCTGTTGATCAGTATATCGGCAATTCTCTAACTAGCCCTAATGTTGGAACAACTATTACTGGTGGTTCCTATGGTACTACTTACCAGTATATGATTGTTGGTGTTGTTGAGGATGATGGTGGTGCCGCAATTGAAGCAACTCTTAGTTTTGGTGTTCCTTTCCGTGGTGGTCAATTCTCTTATAATTATGCCGGTGATACTTATACTGTAACTCATTCTGGTAATACTTTTGCTGTAAGTGACAAGAAAACTGGTGTTGTAATTTTTGATGTTGATTCTACTTCTCGTATCAAGAGCATTAAGGTAGATGTAAATGATGAAATTTATGGATATCTCTATCAGCCCACTGGTGAAGTTGCTCTTCCCGAAGCTCATCAGAAGGTAATTCAGAAGGTTTATGCTTCTCTTGGTTTTACCTTTGACGGTGTTTTTGGTTATATGTATGAGCAAGGCTTCATTGCCACTCATGGCCATGGATTTACTATGACTCAGGTTGCTAACTATAATGGTAGTGTTGCAGTGGCTACCCCTGGTCAGATGGAGCTTCCTCAGACTGGCGATGCTCCCAGTATCGTTGGTTTTGCAATGCTTAGTGTCGCAGCAGTTGCTTGCGCAATTATTGTCATTCGCAAGAAGATTTATAACTAATAGACTATGTGGCTTCCTTAGCCACTTATAAATAGCCACAAAGGAGGTTATTATGGATAGGGAAGCCCTTAAAATGCGTCTCAATGAACACCTTGATTTTGTAAAAGAGAAAGGTTATAATCCAATTTACCTTGGGCTTTATGGTTCACAAAACTATTCCCTTGATTATGAACATAGTGATGTTGATACCAAAGCCATTGTTATTCCAACTTTTGAAGAATTGGTTTTTAATACTTCTCCTGTTTCAACAGAATTAGAATTACCAAATGGTGAGCATTGTGACGTTAAAGATATTCGCTTGATGTTTAATAATTTTCGCAAGCAAAATATTAATTTCATTGAAATTATTTTTACTCCTTTTTTCATTGTAAGTGAATTCGCCGCAGATGAAATGTATTATTTGCGCGGCTTAGGTGAAGATATTGCTCGATTCAATCCAAAAAAAGCAATAGATTGTATGGCTGGTATGGCGCAGCAAAAGTTCTGCGCTCTTGAGAAGGAATTTCCATCTAAACTTGAGGTTTTGGAAATGTATGGGTATGATCCAAAACAATTGCATCATATTGTACGTTTAAGAGAATTTATGGAACGATATATTAATGGTGAAAGTTTTCAGAACTGTTTAATTTCGGGGCATAAAGAATATCTGCTGAGAATTAAGATGGGGGAATTCCCATTGGAAGCAGCTCGGCAAATTGCCAAAGTTGAAATGGAAAAAATCAAGCTGTTAAAAGAGGAGTTTGAAAAGAAAAATCATGAAGTTAATGAGCAAGTTGATGCTCAACTTAATGAATTGGTTTTGAAGATTTTGAAAAAACAATTTAATATTAATTAAGAAGAAAAGACCAAAAACTTGATTTTTTGGTCTTTTTTTGTTATAATAATTATAGAAAGATTTGTTTGAGGAAAAAAAATAATGGCATTAAATAAAGGTTATTTAACCGCAAAAACAGATAAGGCTTCTGACGAAGTTTATACTCCTGCATATGCAGTAAAACCTATTTTAAAATATATAGACAGAGGAAATAAACCACAATATAGTATTTGGTGTCCTTTTGACAAAGAAGAAAGTGAATTTGTTAAACTTATTCGTGCAGAAGGTCATAAAGTTATTTGCTCTCATATTGATGAAGGTAAAAATTTCTTTTATTGGGAACCCGAAGAATATTATGATTATATAATTTCTAATCCACCTTTTAGTATAAAAGATGATATTTTAAAAAGACTTTGGGAGCTTGATAAACCTTATGCAATACTTCTTCCAATTCCTTCTCTTCAAGGTCAAAAAAGATTTCCTTATATGAAAGATTGTCAAGCTTTGATTTTGATAAACGAATTAATTATTTTAAAGATTTAAAAACTAAAGAGATTCAAAAAGGGGTAAGTTTTGGTAGTTTTTATCTTTGTCGTGATTTTCTACCACAAGATCTTATTTTTGAAGAATTAGAAGTATATTAATTTGCTTTTCTTTTAAATTTTTGGTATAATAATTATAGAAAATGAAAGAAAGGAAGAAATAAAATGAGTCAGTTCTTTAAACTTGCCGCTGATTATTGTGAGGAAGCTTATGGTTGTGAAGTGATTGAAGAGAAGAATGTAGTTATTGGTTTTATTTGCCCTAATTGTGGTGAGTTGATTTACTCTGAAGACTGGACGGATGAAGATACTGATAATTGGACACTTTGTCCAATTTGTGAAGAATTTTTTGGAGAGGAAGAATAGCATCGGCCGCCAGAACATGAGAAGAATTATTTAGAGAAATGGTTGGAAGGAGATTTTAAATGTATAACGCCTATGTAACTCGTATCAAAAATCTTCGCAAGCATCCCAATGCCGATCGACTTCAGCTTGGTGAATGTTTTGGTAATACTGTTTGTGTAAGCCTTGAATATGTTGATAATCAGTTGGGGGTTTATTTTCCTTGCGACGGTCAGCTAAGTGTTGAATTTGCAGAAGCTAACAATCTGCTTCGCAAGAAGGATGATGCCGGCAATAACTGCGGCGGCTATATGGACCCCAACAAGCGAAATGTAACTGCTATTCGTCTACGTGGTGAGAAAAGTGACGGTCTTTTTCTGCCACTGACTTGCCTTGAAACTTTTGGTAACGTAAGCACCCTCAAAGAAGGCGATGTAATCAATACTTTCAATGGTCATGAAATTTGCTGTAAGTATATTCCTCGTCGCAACCATCGTCAGGGTCGTGTAAGTGATGGTAATCGTACTCGCAAGAAGAAGGTAGACGTGGCGCCGCTATTTGCTGAACACGCTGATACTGAGCAGCTTGCGTATAATTTGGGAGCATTTAAGCCTGGTGATGAAATTGAAATTACTTTGAAGATGCACGGAACTTCACAAAGAACTGGTTATCTGCCTGTATTCAAAGGGTATAAGCGCACTTTCAAGGATTGGCTACTCCGCCGCGATGGTAAGCCTATCTACGATTGGGGCTATGTAAGTGGCACCCGCCGCACTGTACTGGATAATTACGATGGCGGTTATTATGGTTCTAATGAGTTCCGTGAGCAGCACTCCAAGACTTTTGAAGGAAAGCTTTGGAAGGGCGAAACTGTATATTACGAAGTGGTCGGCTTCACTCACACCGGCGCGCCGATTATGGCGGAAGGTAATAATGAGAAGCTGGGCAAGGATTTTGTAAAGCAGTATGGGAAGACTACTGTATTCAGTTATGGATGCGATCCTGAAGGTGAGTCTTTTAAGCATGAATATGCTGATTGTTGGGACGGTATGAATGTGAGAGAGTTTAAGCCTCAGTCTGATATTTATGTTTACCGCATGACTATGACTAATGAGGATGGCGCAGTTGTAGAATACACTCCTGACTTTATGCGCTATCGTTGTGAGCAGATGGGCGTAAAGACTGTGCCTGTAATGTGGAAAGGCATTATTCCTGCTCATACTGGTGATGCGGCAGCAATCAGACTTGGTCAAGGTGCTGGAGCATGGATTAAAGAAAAGGCAGAACAATATTATGATGGTCCCGACCCCATTGGTAAAACTCACGTTCGTGAAGGTGTAGTGGTACGAATCCTTAATCGTCCGAAGTTTACTGCTTATAAACATAAAAATCATAATTTTAAAATGATTTCTGGAATTATTGTAGATGAGATTGCTGATTCAAATGTAGAAATTTCAGATGAAATTTTAGCCGAGCTTTAAAAATATGTAGAGAATTATAATTCCCTCTACTTATTTATAGAATAGATTGGAGGGAATTATAATGTCAAAATTAAAAGATAGGACTGGAATTCGTTATGGTCATTTAGTAGCAAAAGAGTATGTTGGAAATAGTAAATGGCTTTGCGAATGTGATTGTGGCAATACAAAAATAGTTTATGGAGGTCATCTTGAAAATGGACACACTAAATCTTGTGGATGTATAAGACCTCCACGAACTAATTTATATGGGCAAGTCTTTGGTTATTTAACTGTAATAGATTGGGCAGGAAATGGAAAATGGATTTGTAAATGTAAATGTGGTAATGAGATTTTAGTTAAAACTGATAATTTAAAAAGTGGTAATACAAAATCATGTGGTTGTTATCAGAAAGAAAGAACTTCTGAAGCTTCTTTAAAATCTTTAATTGGTCAAAGATTTGGAAAATTAACTGCTATTCAAAGGGTAGAAAATAATAGATTTAACCATATTTGTTATTTATGCAAGTGTGACTGTGGTGGTGAAACTATTGTAGATGCCACTAACTTAAGAAATGGTAACACTAATTCTTGTGGTTGTATTAAATCAAAAGGAGAAGTGAAAATACAGCAATATTTACAGAAAAAAAATATAAAGTATCAATCACAATATTCTTTTGATGATATATTTTTATCAACTGGCCGCAGACCCTTTTATGATTTTGCTATTTTTGATGAAAATAATAAAATAAAATATATTATTGAATATCAAGGAAAACAGCATTATACTTATAGCGGTTATGGTTGGGATAATGAAGAAAATTTTATTTTAACCCAAAGAAGAGACAAAGAAAAGAAGGAAGCTTTAATGAAGAAAAAAATCCCACTTTATGAAATTCCATATTGGGAGTTAGATAATATTGAAAAGGTACTCGAAGGAATTATCAAGGACACCGCGGCCGCGCCTGACATGGAAGAAGCTCAGGAAATTGAAATTGAAAAGGAGTAATGAATGAGAAAGTTTATTTGTTTGATTTTGATAGTGGTAATCGCCGCGAGTTTTTGTGGCTGCGGCAATATGAATATAGGAATTGGTAACTTTAATTTCACTCATGCTCACATTGGGCTTGGCAATGAAAGTTATTGCTTCGATGTAATAAATTGGATTGATAATGAACTTGGCATTGAATTAATGACCGCGGAAGCTGGTAGTATTTACTGCGCTGAAGGCACTCATCTTCTTTTTGAAGATTCCTCTAACTGCCCTTTTTGTAATTAAAAATAAAGTAGTTGGATGATGTGTTTAATTCAATGTTTGGAGGTAAGAATGGATAAAGAAATGAAATTGCTTGAAGCACTTATTAGAAGTTGCCGTTGGTCTGACCAGGTAGCCAGATTAATGGGGCCTGAGTGGGATAATGATGGCCGTCAATTGATTGATCTCGTTTGGTCTGACTTCCATGATCGTTATGGCGCGGTAGGAATGGAATTGATAGGAGAGTTTATTGCCTGCGGTAGCACTTCTTTGTATGATGAAAATGATAAAATTATAAATGTGATGACTATACCAGAATTGATGGAAGTTTTGACGAAATATTGTAAAGGAGAAAAATAAATGGGATTTTTTGTAACAAAGAAAGAACGAAAGCGTATTGACCGTTTTGGTGATGAAACCACTACTGTGGATACTATTGTTCATCGTGGTAGAATTGTTGCCGCAGCATTAGTTATTATTATTGCTTTGATTTTCGCTATTAGTTGTTTTAGTTTTGTACCTACTGGGCATACCGGAGTTGTAACTCTTTTTGGTAAAGTAGAAGATTATACTCTTGATAGTGGCGTCCATTTTAAAAATCCTTTTGCTCGTGTGATTAAGATGGATAATCGTATTCAGAAGGAAAGTGTAGAATTGAGTTGCTTCTCATCTGATATTCAGGAAGTAGAGGTTGTTTTCACTCTTAATTATCAGATTAGTAAAGAATATGCAATGAATATTTATAAGACCATTGGTAAGAACTACTTTGATACTGCGGTATCACCTATTATTACTGAATCTGTTAAGACAGTCGCCGCGAGATATACTGCGGAAGATTTGATTAACAAACGTAATGAACTTGCTATGGCAATTGAGACCGATATGAAGGAGAAACTTCTTATATTTAATATTGAGTTGGTAAGCACTTCTATTGAGGATATGGACTTTACAGATGCTTTTACCAATGCAGTAGAAGAAAAGCAGGTTGCCGCGCAGAATAAGTTGAAGGCTGAGACCGAGGCCGCGCAGAGAGTGGCCGAAGCCGAGGCAGAAGCCCAGATTCGTCGTGTGACTGCAGAAGCAGAAGCTTATGAGATTCTTCAGCGTGCTGAAGCAGAAGCACAGGCAAATCAGAAGTTAGCAGAGAGCATTACTGATAGATTGATTGAATATCGTTATTATGAAGTATGGGATGGCAAGCTGCCACAAATGGTGATGGGTGAATCGACAACACCAATGGTACAAGTTCCTTAATAATAGAGAGACTATGTTCTAACAGAGTCTCTTTTTAATTTGCTTTTTTCTTAAAATTTTGATATAATATATATAGAAAGTGAAAGAAAGGAAATAATTAAAATGAAGCATTATTACGAGAAGCCCACTATGGTAAAGTTTCTTGATCCTTACTATGAACTGATGGCAGGAGAAACCGAAAAGGATAGACCTTGGCTTGCGGGTATTGCTTTTGGCGAATATGTAATCTGTGGTTGTTGTGGTGGTTTAATGGAGCTTTCAGACCTGTTTGAGTTTGCTGCTGGCGATGAAGAGAATGAACCTTTTGACCTTCAGTTTGAAGAAATGTCTTGGATTGATATTGGAGAAGCAATTATTGGAGATTAGGATAGATTTTTCTTAGTAGGAATTCTTTCTGATTATGGTGACATGAAATTCTTTGAGGTAGAAAAATGAAATATCGAGTAATTCTTACAAAGTATGAAGTTTATGAAGTTGAAGCAGATAATGCTCGGGAAGCAGAAAATAGGGCTTATGCGCTGTATGATGCGGATGCATATACATGGGGAAGTCTTGCTGATGAGGTGATTGTGGAGGAAATGCATGATTAGTACATATCGAAAGAAGCCATTGGTTGTAGAAGCGCTTCAATGGACGGGATTTAATCTTAATGAAGTGATGGGATTTTGTCCTGTAATTCAAGTAGAGACAGAGCTGTTAGTAGATAGATTCCCTGAATTATTTATTCGTACTCCCGAAGGTGAAATGCACGTTAGTCTAAATGATTTCATCATCAAAGGCGTTCGCGGCGAATTTTATGCCTGTAAGCCCGATGTTTTTTGGGAAACTTATGACTCATTTTAATCAAGGAGAAGATAATGCAACAATTCGTTATGCTTGTTGGCCCCAGTGGTTGTGGTAAGTCTACATGGGCAAAGAGTTATAGTAAGAATTATAATTATCAGTATGTTGTTTTTTCTTCTGACGCAATTCGTGATGAACTTTGGGGCGATGAAAATGACCAGCAGAATCCTGCGAAGATTTTTGAGGTTCTTCATCAACGTGTAAGGAAGGCATTACAACAGGGTAATAATGTAATTTATGATGCTACAAATCTTAACGCTAAACGTCGTAAGAATTATTTGAAGCAGTTGAAGCAGCAGATGGCGGCTGGTGGTATTAAAGTAAAGTTCATTGCTGTGGTTATGGTTACTTCTTTTGAGGATTGTTTAAAAAACAATGAGAAACGAGTACGTCACGTGCCAGTTTCTGTAATTGAAAATCATTTTAAGACAATTTGTCTTCCTTGGTATGACGAAGGTTGGGATGATATTGGATATTATCTTAACAGTCAGATTATTTCTTGGGGTGATGTATTGAAAATGATTGATATTCCTCATAATAATGAGCATCATCAGTATGATGTGCTTGAACATTCTTTGAAGGTGGCTGCCGCGATGGGTGAACCTTTTTCTAAGTATTGGAAAATTGGTACACTTCATGATTTCGGAAAACCTTTTACAAAGGTTTTCCAAAAGTTGAATGGCAAGATTGATGGGCAGGCCCATTATTATGGTCATGGTTTTGTTGGTGCTTATTTGAGTTTGCTTGTTGATGAAAATGATACTGATGGTTTTAAAAAGTATAAGCGTGCTATGGTAATTCAGTACCACATGGAACCTTTTTTGAGGGATGAAAAAGCTTTGAAAAGTTTGTATGATCGGATTGATGATAAAGAAATTATTGGTTTGATTCAAAAACTTAATAAAGCAGATGAGGAATATGCATAGAGGAGACCGATAATGAATAATTGCATTAATCGAGAAGCATTTATAAGCGAGATAGAAAAACATTATTGCGCTCCGTGCAAGGGACAAGGCGGCGACCTAGGTGGAGATTGGTGCCGTTCTTGCGTGATTAATAGTGTACTTGAAAAGCTACGAGAATTCCCTGCTGCCGATGTTGCTCAGGTGGTGCATGGTAGGTGGATTGCGTCACACGATGAATTTTGCGCCTGCTCAATATGTAAATATCCTGTTTATGTGGGGTGGAATCAAACAAACTACTGCCCCAATTGCGGCGCGAAGATGGATAAGGAGGAAGTATGAGAATCATTAAACAAGGAAGCCCGAAAGCAACCAAAAATACTCTGCGATTCAGATGCTGTCGTTGCGGGTGCGAGTTTGAGGCTGATGATACAGAATATGAACAGGCGTCTCAGATTGCATATGTGCATGATGGTATAATAGCTACTTGTATTTGTCCCTGTTGCGGGGCCACAGTGTACATTCCTTAAGAAGACGGAGGAGTGTTAGCTTCAAAGCGGTTAGCCCGCAGTTTCTATTGGAATATAACGAGTAAGGGGGATGAATATGATGGAGAAATTAAAAACGTTTTTGGTGGCTGCGCTGCTTGTTGTAGCTATATACGCAGCGAGCGCAGGGGTAATATGTCTTTCTGTTGCTGATATAGAATTTTTTGTTAATTATAATTATTGTCCTACTTGCGGCCAGTTAATGGAGGTAGAAAATGAGTAATGAAATGAAAGATTGGATGAATGATACAATAGAAGAAAATAAAAAACTTTGTGAGCTTTATCCTTTTCTCGATTGTGATTATACTTACGAATTTACTTGGTTAGATTCTGTTCCCATAGGATGGCAGGAAAGTTTTTTGAATATGTGCCAAAAGCTTGAACCTTTTAAAGAAGATTTTAAGATTCTTGAGATAAAAGAGAAGTATGGTCAACTTAGGGTTTATTTTTGGACGGATGATGAAGTTGATGAATATGGCGAAATTTATAACCAAGTAGAAGAAATTATTAATTCTTATTGTAATTCTACTACTACTATTTGCCTAGTCTGTGGGAAAGAAAAATCTAAAAGGAAATACCTCTGTGAAGATTGCATGATGAAGGTAGCGTTATGATAATGCAAAAAACAGGTTGGATGGTGCGAAAGTTGATTAATACCTTTCGTAAGCCAAAGAAGAATTAAATATTTAATAAAATTTTAAAAGCAAATTGAATGTTTCTTGTTTTGAGCGATAAAACATTTAATTTGCTTTTTTTTGAAATTTGTGTTATAATTATTATAGAAAAAGTGGAAAGGGGAAAATCAATGAATTACGAATCTGAACTTCAATGGTATCGTGACTATATTGAACGAGAAAAGAATTCTCCTTATCGTAGAGTACAAGAATATGTTTCTTACCTTGGGTGTTGGTTTTCCGAAGAAAATTGTGATGGCGCGCCGTTTAGTTTGAAGTATAAGTGGAAAAGACTTCCAATGAGTTATAATGTTTATTTTATGGGGTAAGGAGAAAGAAAATGAATTTGAATTTGTTCAAAATTAGTTTTTGGGAAGATAATAAACTTGTTGATAAGATGGGTATTGTAATGGGCAATACTTTGAGTGATGCCGTGAAGAATCTTGAAGATTATTTTGGAGATATTGAAGAAATTTCTTATCTTTCTCTCATTGGTGATTCTATGGTTTATGAATTAGATGATTCTAATTACGAATTTTTTTCTAATATAAAAGATAATTTTATTTGGTGATGATTATGCTTGAGAAAGTTTGTAGATTTGGAGGAAAATAGAAATGAGAGATTTTTTTCTGAGTGATTTTAAAGAAGAAGTAGTTCAGGAATTAATGGAAAGTCATGCCTATGATGAAAGCGAGATTGTAGCGGTGCCTTTTGATGAGCACTTGAATGAAACAATCTCTCGTATTTCTGGTAAATGGGAACAGATTTCTCAGATGATTCCTCTTTTAAAGGAAATGGGTTATACTGAAATGCGTCTTTATTATGAAGATTGCGGCATTTGGGTTCTTCAATGGCATAATCCCGAATTTGATAATAGTGAATGGGTGCTGGTTAGTTATGATTAAAGAAGCAAAAGAATTCGCATCATACATGATTCAATATCATGACTATGGCCGCATTGAATGGGATGGAAATAAATGGTATATTACTACGCCAAAAAGTTCTTTTCAAATTATTAAGAGTAAAAAGGTTTATGCCATTTGGAGAGAGGTAGCTAATGGTATATTTTTTAAACAAGAAGAACTTGATAATTTAACTTTTGCTTTGTTTCGTTGCTATTTTAGGGACTATTGTAAAGAGAATAATTTAAAGGCTAATGCAAAACTTTATACTTCTTTTTACAAACAGTTTAATAGCTATTTAATTCTTAAAGCGATTGAGCGAATGGAGATAGAATAATGAAAGAAGTTCAGCAGTTTATGAATCAATTTTTGCAAGATGCTGTTAATTATGGACTTGGAGAATGGCTTGTTAATCCTAATAGAGGTATATATGGTAATGTAGAATATGTAGAAATAATTCGCAATTTGGAAAAAGTTTATAATTTTTCTGTCGAATCTGGCACTTATCGTCATACTTTTATTTTTGATGATTGTGATTGGGTTTTAAAAATTCCTAGAAAAATTGGAGAGCATAATTACAATGATTGTGAAATAGAAGTAATGGTTTATAAATTGGCTGAAAAGTATGGATTGCATCATTTTTTTGCACCGGCCGCAAAGCTCGTATCTTTTAATTGTAGTTTGGGGAAAATTCCTATTTATGTAATGAAGAAAGTTGTTGTAGATGAAGATCGAGTTAGTGACCATTTTTATTCTCTTTATGATGGAGATTCAGGAGATGAAGAAGATGTTAGTGAATGGTATGAAAATAACTTTGATGAAATAGATGTAACAATGCAGGCTTTTGTGGATTATTATGGTGGTGCAGAAGCTGATATTCTTCAAAATTTTCTGAATAAAGTGGATATAAATGATATTCATTCTGGCAATGTAGGATATGATGAAGATGATAATTTGATAATTATTGATTATGCGGGGTATAGTAGTGAGGATTATTGGGATAAAGAGCATGAAGCTAAGATTCAAAATATTTTGGTTGAACTTGAAAAGAAAGCTGAAAAGCCTGTTTTATAAACCAAGGCTAACTTTGTCTGGCGAATATTTTCTGGAATATTTGAAGGAAAAGCAGGCTGGACAAATTGATGAAACCAATTATAATGTTTATTATGAGCAAGATTTTGACAATATGGCTAAGACAGTGGTAACAAAATTATATGGTCCAGAATATGTTTTGACTGGTGAAGTTAAGATTTTTTTATTGGATGTAATTATTAAAGAACTGACAAGAGTTAAGGAGGCGCAAGTACAGGATGAAGAGATGTAGTAATTGTGATGGAATTATCAAAGAGACTGCCGCGGTGATTACAACGTATATTCATCCTGGCGAAGCTGGTGCGGTTCAGTGGAAGGTGATTAATTCAAAGTATGATATTGAAAAAGCAAAGAGAGTTTATTGTATGAAGTGTATCAATGCTTTGGTTGAATGCTTTCGGGAAGATGAGCAGATAGTGGTTGGAAATGTGTAAAGAGAGGACTGCATTAAGCAGTCTTTTTTTTTGTTGGTTGCGGCCGATGGTAAAAAATTTTGGGAAAAATCAGCGTTGGGAATAGCATCGGCCGCAGAGTCCAATGGAATTTTGAGGAAAATTTTGCAGAAAATCATGGCGTGAAAATTTGGGAAAGAAAAATTTTCGGAAAATTGTGGAGGAACCAAAAAGAAAAAAAGACTTTAATACGTAGATGAATACGTATTAGTATACGTTATTAAGTACGTATTAGTATACGTTATTAAATACGTATTAGTATACGTAATAATATAATTAATTATTAACGTATTAACAAACATAGTAGTATACGTAATAGTATACTTATACTTAAACGTAATTAAGGGTCAGGCAGGGTCAGGCAGGGTCAGGCAGGGCAAAGAGCAGCTCAAAGCAGAAGAAAGCTGCGCGCAGCGCCGAATTTGGCTTTCGCCAAGGGCGGAAAGGCAAATTCACGACAACGTAGAAGTATACGTATTTAATTACGTTATTAAGGGCGAGGGCCGAAAAGCCAACAGCGAACGGGGTCATCGAGGGATCATCGAGGGGTCATCAACGCAGGCTTCGGCGCAGTGCTCTACGTAGTAGAATATGTAGATTATGTTGCTGGTGATCAAAAAATGGTGTGCTAAGTCATGTGGCGGGGCAATGCTCGAAATGGTGGGAGTGGTAGCTGAATGCAGTTAAGTACCCAGCAAAATTTCAAACCCTTTGCAAATTTTCATTTTAAAAAAATTTTTTTAAGCAAAAAAAAAGACACCTTTCGGTGTCTTTTTCTACGTATTCACATACGTATTCGTATACGTTAAGCCAGCTTGTAGCCCTTCTGCATACCCTTCTTGGGAGTCTTTACATCGCCAACAGTTGCAATGCCTGCCTTAACAAGCTTACGGCACAGAGAAGAGGTCCTCTGGACAGAACACTCAATCACGTTCTTCAGGTCGGAAGCAGTCTGGAACTCAGAGGTCAGCGCGGCGGTCAGTGCATCGAGCAGGGGTTGGTCCTCAGCTGCCTTTTCGGCATGCCTTGCAGCGGCCTTTTCATTGGCGGCATCAATACGAGCGATTTCCTTTTCGGCGTGCTCATGCATCTCAGCGGAGAGGGAAGTGTTGGATACGATAGCTTCGAAGAATTCACGATTAGTCATAGTTTGTTATCCTTTCAGCGTCGGTCGCCACCCAGTTTTTTTTGAGGGGAGAGAGTTACTATCTCTCTCTCACTTTCTATATATATTATATCAGACTTTTTAGAATTTTTCAAAGTTTGGAAAGCTTTAAAATGCGGGCGGCAGAAAATTTGACAGCTTCATAAAATTGCAGCTGCTGCAAATTTGTGTTATAATAAAAGGGGAAATGTAAATGTAAATGATAGCTGCGTCAAGTTTTTGCAGCTCAATTTGCAGCTCACCCACATGAAATTTGACAGTTGCGGTAATTCGCAGCTCAGCTCACCTACATGAAATTTGACAGATGCCGTTGATTTGCAGCTCATTCGCAGCTCAGCTCAGCTGAAATTTGACATCGCAGCTCATTCGCAGCTCGTTTCAAAATTTGACAACCGCCGCGACTTGACGCCCGGGCAAACTGCCGTGAAATTTGACATTGATCAAAATTTGACACTTTACCACTTTAGTGCGCTAAAGTATAATATATAAAAAATTTGACCTTGACAACTTGACAAAAGCGTGATAGAATGTTAGTGTGGGGAAATTTGACACGCGCCCGGGCAACTCCGAAATACCCGGGCAAACAAAAAAGGGTCTGTCAAGACCCAAATTTTTATTCTACTTCTACATCCATTAGTTCCCATAAATCATGAAGAAGATTTTGAATTTTTATAATCGCTTTTTCAGTATTGGGATTTTGCGTTTCTCTTGCAAGTCCTGAAAGAATGTTGTCAAAACCAATCCAAGTGTTGTTTTCATTTTGAGATAGAATAACTCTTTCACTTCTTACAATTCTCATTTACACTTCCTCCTCATCTTCATCAATTCCATAAAATGCTTCGCATTCATTTACTGGAGAACAACCTTCTATTTCTTGCATTAAACAAAGACCATAATCGCCTTCGCCCTCTTTATCTTGATGGCAAAAGTAAGGGCAATGATAATCCCAAGTGGGGCATTTGTAAAGTTTACTCATCTTCATTTTCCTCATAATCTTCGTATTCACAAGGGGCAGTCCATCCTTCAAAATGGCAAGTAGGAAAATCTTCCCCTTCTTCTTTCCAGTAATAACCGCAATTGCTCTGTTTACAATAATTCATTTTCTTTCTCCTTTCCTTTCTGTAAGTATATGATACCACACACCGCCGCGATTGTCAACCCCTTTTTTGATTTTTTTTCGCCCGGCCAGTTAGTCAAGACTAACTCACTCCCAAAAGGAAAAAGGGGATTGCTCCCCTTGAAAATTATTCTCCTTTTTCTTCCTCTTTCTTGCGCTTCTTTTCCTCACGCATTTTCTTGTCACGCTCAATTTTCTTCGCTTTGGCTTCGGCACTTGCTTTTGCCTTTTCTTCCTTTTCCTTGACTTTCAAAGTGTATTCTTCCCTCTTGCCATAATCTTCGTCACCAGTTTCTTTGGGGACTTTCACAACGCTTTCAACCCAACCTTCCTCACCATCTTCAACAATGGGGAAATTGAAAGAGTTGGAAGCAATGCGACCAATGTCCTCACCGGTGAGATAAGACATGATTGCGGAAAGGCAATGTTCACGAATGATGTTAGCAGTAGTTTTCATGGTTTAGTCTCCTTTTCTTTCTTTCTTGAGTTTATTATACACCTATTTGCTTTAGAAGTCAAGCACTTTATTATGAACCAAAAATTTAGTAATACTAAACGGCGGCCCGGGCAAAGTATCCCAATGGGATACTCTGGGATACTCTATTGTTTAAATAATATCATCACCCCAACGAACACTATAATGATTATCCCTAATGTGTTCAATCTCAAAACCAGATTCCCTCAAATCATCGAGAAGTGCGCGAACCTCATAAGGAACATAGATATAAGTCCTAAAAAGACCTTTTTCGGCGGCACGATTAATCCACACATGGGCAATTTCCTTATAAGCCTTAATAAGGATTTCGGTTTCGGATTCAGTCTTGACAACAGAAGTCTCAGAAGTAAAACGTGCCATTGCGGCGTTGAAGGGACAGAACATTGAATTTACCTCTCTTTCCTTTGATGAGTTTATTATACCACTTTTTATTTAAGAAGTCAACACTTTTAGATAATATATTATTTCGCGCCCGGGCATCTTCGGCGGCGCTTGTCAAGAAAAACTTTGGGATTACTCCCAAAGTTTTCCGTTTTCAACTCCACGCTTTACACATTCGCAAAAAATTTCTTTTTCAATCATCACATCTTCCAAACCTGTATGACTTTCTACAAACTCATTATCACCACTCAAAAAGCGATAAAGAATTTCGGCTATGAAACGCTTGCAACCTCTTTTAGTTACATAACCATTTTCATAACAAAAACTATCATAATCTTCACATTGAAAAGCCTTGCGTGCCATTTTCAAAGTATCCCAAACTTCCACACCATAGGGAAGAAAATAACGATACTTGCTATTTGTTAAATAACGCTGAGTAGTGGAAAGGCTAAGATAATCAAATCTTGCATTGTGCGCTATGATTACCTGCACATTATGACGCTTACAACAATCTATCAGTTTGAAACGAATAGTCTTAAATCTTGCGAGAATGCGTTCACCATTTTCAATATCTTCCCAATACTGAGGAATTTTATCCGCAAAGTATGCGCTTTCCATCAATTCTCTGTCAAGGAATACATCAGCAACAGCATAACTTGCAGTCTCATAAACTTCGCCATTTTCATCAATGATTGCCCACCCAATGTCATAAGTAATGGGGTCATCAAGAGAGTTGGTAGTTTCGGTGTCAAGAACGATATACTTAGTCATGGTTTGTTTTTCCTTTCCTTTGTCTTACATTTAGTATTATACAGTAAAAGATAGAATTTGTCAACATCTTTTTCAAAATAATTTATGCTAATTTTTTAACAATCGCCGCCCGGGCAGAAAGGGTTGGCAATGTCAACCCTCATTATAATCAACACCACAAAGTAACATAATGGCACAAATACAATAGAAGGCATTTTCACCCATATTGTTTGGAATTATATTATAAACAGAAGGGAATAAAGCTTTGATTCCACTGAGGAACATTCCATTCCAATTACTTCCACAATAAATACAATGGTCAAGAAAAGTTTCCACTGACCCCTTAAAGGGATTAGTTCTTGCACACTCTTCAATTACTTTTTCACCATCATTACCCCAATATTCAACAAGAATGTCTTGCGCTTCTTTAATATCTTTGTAACTAGTCATTTTAATTTCTTTTCCTTTCCTTTTGATGTATTAAGTATATCATACTAAACCAAGTTTGTCAACACTTTTTCAAAAGTTATTTTTTTAACAATCGCCCGGTCATAAAAAAAGAAGGGTGTCAACCCTTCCTTAGAGTATTTTTGACTCACTTGCAAAATATTTTGCTTCATATTGTTCTACAATGGCTTTAACCTTTGCGCTTTCTTTTTGAGTAGCACAATAAAAATTAAACAAAGTATATTTCCCAAGACCTTCAATATAACTATGGGGAACATCTTTCAAGTCCAAATGAACTGCATTAGTCCATTTAGAGGGAACAGTAACTTCAACCTTCCAAAGTTTATCTTTCCTTTTCTTTTCTTCTGCCCACTTAACCACGAACACGCCCACGAGATTGGCGGCGGCAGTTACTAAAATCTTGAACCATAAATCCAAATCACTTGCGGTTAACACCACAATATAAGTATAAAGACCATAAGCAACTGCATTGACAACTGCGGCAACATACTTATTGCATTTGATGGTAACAATAGATTTAATGGTTTGAATGATAACATTGATTACATTAAAGATTGCGAAAGATATCATAATTTACGCTCCAATCACACAAATTGCACAATATATTACATACATACTTACGATTGCGGCGAGTGCCATTGCGCCACGAACTATCCACCATGCAATAGAAAAGGGGCGAATCTTTTTATTGCCTACTTTGATATAATCATCAGAAAAAATTTCTTTTGTTTCGTTAAACATCGTTTTTAATTTCCTTTCCCTTACCTTGTATCTATATTATAAACTAAATTCCCTAATTTGTCAACACTTTTTCAAAAGTTATTTTTTTAACAAAGTTGCGCCCGAGCACAAAAGGGAAGGCCTGTCAAGACCTCCCCTTGATTTTATTCTTCTTCTTTTTTCTTTTTCTTTTCTTCTCTCAGTTTCTTATCTCGTTCAATTTCCTTTTCTTTTGCTTTCTTCCGTTCCTCTTCTTTCTGTTTCTTTTCTACGAGTTTCATCTCATATTCTTCTCGTTTTGCGTAACCATCATCGCCATCATCCTTTGTGACTTTGACAACAATTTCACACCATCCCTCTTCCCCATCAACTACAATGGGGAAATTCACAGTATTGGAATTGATCATTCCAATATCATCACCAACCTCCGCTTTAAGAAAATCCATCATTTTAGCAACGAGTTCACCACGAAATTTGTTTGCAAGGTCCAGTTTCATCTTCTATTCCTCCCTTTCCTTTGTTGTATTAAGTATAACATAAATTTGGAATTTTGTCAAGTTTAATTTTGATAATTATTTTTTTAACAATCCGCTCGGGCGCGACACCACCGCCCATAGTGGTGTCGCAAGAAAAGGAAACACGATATATGGTGTTTAATAGTGGGATGTGTGGGAATTGCACCCACTATACTATTCATCCCATGAGAGGGGAGAAAATTCTCCCCATTTGATTATGCAATCTTGTATGCCTTAACCTTGTTCTTCTTTTCGTTCTTAACCTCACTTACCACAAGTGCGCCATCTGCTACCAACCGCCTGCAAAGTGCGCTTGCCTTATTGGGAGAAATTTCTACCAATTCCGCAATGGTTGCGGCAATGGTATAATCCTTGCCTTCGAGTACATCGAGAATCCTCTGCTTGAAAACAACGTTTTCCTTCTGAGAAGGGGTCATCTCATCCATCTTGTGAATGGCTTCGGCGGCGTACGCCTTGACTTCTTCATTCACAGTGCCGTTAGATACGAGAGTGTAAAAGTTACGAGCAGTCATCTTTTCCATGGTAATTTTCCTTTCTTTGTTGGCGTTGGTCGCTACCCTTTTCTTGATTATATTGTACCACAACCCTTTGGGATTGTCAATACCTTTTTTTTATTTTTTTTGGTGTTCCAAGGGGCGACTGTCACCACTCCAAAGGGTCGTTTTGCGTTACCAAAGTTCGTTACCGTGTTTCCCTTTCCCTTGGAACAATTATAGTATAACAGATAGAGAGAGAAATGTCAACACTTTTTTCAAAAAAATCTTTGCTAAGTTTTTAACGATGCGCCCGGGCAAAGATTGACTAAAAAGTCAATCTATTTTAGACATTTATTTCGATTATTTTTTCTGTAAAAATTTTTGAGTATAATATTCTAAAAAACTTATAACTTCAATTTGGTTTAATTCTAAAGAATATGGTGTTGGGAAAAACTTTTCAAAGTCCTTTAGATTTCTAAAAAACTTTTTATTTTTTGCATAAAATCTTTTAATTTTTTTATTATATTTATCTGTATAAAATGCGCAATAGTAATTCATTTTTATTCTCCTTTGTTCTTCCCTTTACTGTACTTAAATTATATCACAACCTTTTGTCCGTGTCAATACTTTTTTCAAAAAAATTTTGGGAAACGCCGGGCACTTGTGAAATTTTTAACAAACGATGTCAAAAAAAAGGGGGGAAAATCCCCTTTGATTCAATCAGAAAAAGAAAGTACCATAAAGGTAAGAAAAGAATAATCTTGATGTTCTTCATCATAATGTGTATACTGCAAATAATATTTTGTATTCACCCAAAGTTCACAATCATCATCTCCAAAATTGTAGTCATCTGTAATTTGGCAATTGAAATAATCCATTGCATTTTCTTCTTTATGAAAAATATGAATATCCCCTTCCCAACCTTCAACCACAAAAACCTTTTCTTTCATTCTATTTAACTTCCTTTCTTTTTACTGTACTTGTATTATACACTCTTTTCTCTTTGTTGTCAATCCCTAATCCGCAAGTTATTTAATTAACAATCTCCGCGGCGGCCCGGGCAACCAAGACGATGGGTTACACCATCGCCTTGAGTGTTTCGATGATTGCATTTACATTGAACGCCAATCCATCACCAAGCATCCACTCTTTGCGGTTGCGTTCCTCATCGTCAAAGAGAACACCATTCGGATATTCAACTACTTCATTCTTTGGAGTGCCATGCCTTACAATACAAATCTCATTCCATGCAACAGACCCCAAATGTTTTTCCAACCATTTTCTTTTCGCCCATGCAACTTTTTCGGCATATTCATCACTACTATTTTTTGACAACCAAGTAACAATTCCAATATGATAACCTGCACGCCGAAGACGGTTTAGTTCATAGCTCAGCTTCCGCATATCCACAAGGCTCTTAGCTTCTCTATATGGCTTCGTTTGTTCAGCTATCAAGCTGTCAAGCCAGCCCTCTACACCATACAGGTCAGCGATAGTTCCATCCATGTCAAAGTATACAGCTTTCATATTCCTAGCTCCCTTCCTTTGTAGCTCTATTATAACACAGCTTGTTCAGATTGTCAATGATTATTTTTCAGCGCGGCCGGGCCGAGGTGAGGGTTAGACCCTCTCCTCGAACCACTTCAGCATCTTGCCGCTGGTTGCCTTGTAGCGGATGCGACCCTCGTTGTTGTAGCTTGCCCATTCGGTGGTGAAGGTGCGGAACTCATCAGCGTTCATGATGTAGGCGGTGCAGGTGTCATCCATGATTACTACCCAAGCCCAAGACTCAGAGGCGGTGCGGGCGAAGTAGGTGTTCAAGCTGGTTTCCATGTCCTTGCCAAGAATTTCACTTGTCAACGTAGCTTTGCTGGACTTAACACTCATGTGCAATTCTTCAATATCAGAGCCTGCGTCGAAAGCGGTATTTGCGTCTTTTTCGCAGGTGTAGCCCATGCAGGACTTGAGAACAGCCTCCACAAATTCGCCGTTGTTCAGATAGTGAGAACCGTCAAAAGTGTAATGTGCGCCTTTGTGGTCGGGGTCGTACTGATGCGCAGGGATAGCAGTTGAGATAAATTTTTTCATGGTATCGGTTTCCTTTCCTTTACTGTACCTAAAGTATACCACAACGAAATCAAGATTGCAATACCTTTTTTGAATTTTTCTTGTTTTTATTTATGAACAAAAAGTTTAGTGATACTAACACATTTTATGCTTTACCACTTTAATGCTTTACCACTTTATCACTTTATCAAACTAATGTGTTAAATATTTAACGCTTTAGTTTGATAAAGTGCTAAATATTTAACAAAGGCCCCCCCGTGGTTTACGGGAAGATTGTGATTTTTTTAACAAACACACCCCCTACCTGGAAAATTCGTACCACGAAACAAAAAATTCGTACCACGAAACTAAATTTCATCCACAAAATCTCTAAAAATTTGACAACTCCCCAAAATTGTGTTATACTACTAATGTAAATAAAAAAGGAGACCTGTTTCGTCGCTGACGAAGCTTAACGTCATCAATGGCAAAAAATCGACTTAACTTAGACTTTTCACTCCCCACCAACGTGGAGCGAGTGGAATTCATTGAAAAATATTTAGCACTTCCCCAATGGAAGATTAATCCACTTACCCCCGATGAACTTGAAACCATCGGCAATTATCTTCTTTATGGAAAAGATGCCGACGGCAAAAACGCCGTTCAACACAAAGATGTTCAAATCGCGACTCGCTATGGTACATGGGACCGCAAAGAAGAAGAATCCTACGAGGCAACCCTCGAGAATCCCTCCTTCAATGAAAACCAAATCTTTCCCATTAATGCACCAGCCGCACCCAAAGTACGCAGAGGAACCTTCTCCCGAGAAGAAGCATCCCTCAACCCCGAAATGCTTGCCCTTTTGGAACCGCTCTGGGAAAAAATTGACGCACTTGACCTTCTCCTCAACTGCTATGACCTGCGGCACGGCAAGCGCAAAAAACCTATTCGCCCTGAATTACTCGAAAAATTCACCAAAGAACAAATTGCCGAAGCGCATGAAAAGGCATCACACCTTAACCAGTATCAATACCTGAAGCGTCGGCATCTTCTCGTTGAGTATCGAAGCGAACAATACTCAATTCGCGATTCTTTCGTTGACCCTGTCATGAACACTCAAATACTGCGGCGGCCTGCCGAGTATCTTGTACCTGAATTTGACGCAGAAATTCCCGTATTTCCATTCGGGTTGAAAAACGGTAATCGTGCCGCAGAAATTTTCTTCCATCCTTTCGAGGAAGTCCACACAGAAATCTACAATGATAATGACTTCAAAATTATCTCAGATTATCTTTGGAAAGAAAAACCCTCGTCTTCTCTTTTCTTCGACTTCTCCAATCCTGCCCATGTAGCAGAACTCTACTTGGGCTTCTATGATATCACCTTCGAAGAAATCGAAAAAGAAAAACACTCTGCACTTCTTGAGACACTTAAATTCTACGAAGAACAAACTTATCTGAAACCTTATCAATTAGAAATCCTTCACATGAAAGCAAAAAAATATAAAAATCAAGAAATCGCAGAATATATCAATAAAAAATACTCCAAAACCTACACCGCCAATTACATTTCCACTATCTTCCGACAAAAGGTTATTGGCAGAATCTGTGATACTGCGGCCTACCACATAAAATTAATGGAAAACGTATTCTTTGAAGAAAACTTCAAGAAGTGTAATTGTTGCGGCAAATGGTACTTAATAGATAGTAACAATTTTGTGCGGAAAGCGAATTCATCAGACGGTTTCGCCTCTAAGTGTAAGATTTGCGACAAGAAAGACCGTCAACGCCGCACAGCAAACAAGAGGTAAACAACTAATGAACTTTAATATAAAACAAAAAGACCAATCAAAGTCTTTTGAAGAATTTTTAATGCTTGTCAGCAAACTCAACGCAGTTGAATTCTTGGGCTTAACCAAAATTCTCTGCGTGCCATTGCTTGACGGAGAACGTGATCGAGATTTTGCAGATTTGCTCGATGACGTCCTTGATCATTTTGAAAAATGCGGTCGGCCGCAACGTCGTGAGATTCTTCGTGCTTTGCGCGCCGCCACCAAAAACAAATAAATGGGCCTTGCTCCTAGAATGCCCGGAGTTCGGGCTTCTTTTTTAACCAAAACCTGCACTTGTTGCGGCCAAGACCAACCTGCCGCACACTACATCAAAAGCAAATCAGTTCTTGCGGCCGATGGCTTCGCAGATGTTTGTAATGATTGCATCGGCCGCATTCTCCGTGAAAATGACTTTAATTGGAAAATTGTCAATCAAATTTGCGCCGCACTAAACATCCCCTTTATCCCCAAAGAATGGACACGCTTTTTAGATGAAAATCCTGATGATGCTTTCCAACGGTATGCCGCGGTATTCTTTAAGGAAGAGTATGAACACCTAGACTGGGGGATGTATTTTGAGGAGTTCAAGAAACTTGAAAAGATGGAACTCATTGAACAGGAATTACCCCTCATTCAAGAAGAACACTTGAGGAAAATGAGGGATAAGTGGGGGGCTAATTACTCGGAAGAAGAACTTTCCTATTTAGATACGCTGTACAATGGTATGTTACAGAGTCAAAACGTCAATGGTGCCCTCCAAGTTGACCAAGCAGAAAAGCTGTGTAAGATTTCTTTAGAAATTGATTCGCGTATTCGAGCGGGCACGGATTTTGACAAGATTCTTGCTTCGTATGACAAATTGGTCAAAATCGCAGAATTTACCCCAAAGAACGCCAAGAATGCTTCGGATTTTGATTCAACCGGAGAATTGTTCAAGTGGTTAGAGAAGAGGGGTTGGAAGAATAAGTTCTACGATAACGTCACTAGAGATGTAGTAGACGAAACATTGAAGAACTTTCAGGCTTTCAATCAAAGACTCTACACTAATGAAACTGGTATCGGCGAAGAAATCACTCGCCGCATAGAAGCCTTGAAGATTGCGGCCGATACTGAAAATTTGTATGATACTGATAAGACTTACGACCTTGATGCTTTTGAAAACGAAGCTTTCAATGAGCTTTATAGTGATGAAGAATTTGAGGTGGATGTTTAATGAGTAATGCTTTTTTATCAACTAATACCGCGGCCATTGAAGAAGGTAAACTAAAACTTGCAATACGCGACGGTGTCGAACTAGAAAAAGGTGTAGTTATCACAGAAGAATATCTGAAGCAACACGAAGATTTATTCATTCAATATGCTGAGCTTTTTACTGCTTACCCAGACCTTTATCTAGATATAATTAAACCAGTTGATTCAAACTTTGAACTTTTCTTTTATCAAAGAATTGTATTGCGGGCGCTCATGCGTTATAAGAGTATTTACATTACTGCTTGCCGTGCTTTTTCAAAATCTTTTATTACTATTCTTGGTATGATGTTGCAATGTACTTTTATGCCAGGTACTAAACGATTTATCTGCGCTCCCAATAAAAATCAATCTGCACAAATTGCAAAAGAAAAAATTGTTGAAATTTATGACCATTGGCCACTTTTGAGGAAAGAGGTAATTGGTGGTGAAATTTCAGATACTCCGGGTAACTTCGGTAAAGATTATGTTACGCTTAAATTTAGAAATGGTTCTGTGCTTGATGTTGTTGGCGCTTTGGACTCCACTCGTGGCGGCAGGCGTCATGGTGGCTTGATTGATGAAATCCGTAAAAATAATTAATTTTATATACACTTTTAGATGAAATCTTACTTATAAATAGAATTAAGTAGGAGAATTAATATGAAAGGTTATATATATTTTATTATTAATCAAGTTACTTTAGAAAGATATGTGGGTAAAACTACTAATTTTACTCGCAGGAAAAACGAACATTTTGAACAATTAAGGAATAATAATCATATAAATAAAAAATTACAATCTTCTTTTAACAAATATGGGGAAGAAAATTTTGTTATTCAAAAGATTAGTTATGATGATATTACTAAAGAAGAATTAAATGAACAGGAAATCTATTATATCAATAAGTATGATAGTTTTTACAATGGTTTTAATTTAACTTTAGGTGGCGATGGTGGAGATACACGTTCAAAACTAAACTTTGAAGATTTTTGCTTTGCTTATTTTGGTAATTTAAAATATGATGGTATGACAAACCGAACTAGCAAATTTCTTGGGGTAGATAGTGCTTGTATAGCTGCGATAAAAAGAAAAGAAAGCTATGATAATTTTCGTCAACAAGCGGATAGTTTACGGGAAGAAGAAAAAAATAAGTATTTGCTTAAATTTGAAAAAGAAATGAATATAAAAGAAAATAAACCTTGGATTAAACAAAAAACTTTAGATGATGAATTAACTTTTCAAATTATGTGTGTTGCCTCTACTTTTGGTAGAGGAATAGAAAAAACTATACTGGATAAATTTAATTTAACCAAAGGTTTTATTTTTCATTTGATGACTGGGAATGGTAGAATAGAAGTAAAAGAAAGATATAAAAAAACTTCTAAAGATGAAATTCAAAAGATAGGTAGAGAAAAATTTAAAGAATGGGAATTACAATCTTATACAAAAATAAAAATAAAAGAATGTTATACTGATTTAATGGTTAAATATTCTTCGTGATATTGCGGATTTAAAACCATCTAAACTGCGGGGAACCCCTTAGAGCCTTAATAACTAAACCAATATAGGAATATATTGGCGGCGCTTAGTAACGGAAGCGGTAAAGTAAAATCATTAAGGATTGGGCAATCAAACGCAACGAAACTTCCAGAACGGAATGACGCTCAACGACTATAATGGTGGGTATTTAGTAGATACAAGGTATAGTCTAATCCCTTTTTAAATATGCTGAAAAGCAGGGTATAAATGGATCATGAAGAAGAACCAATTAATGAAGTTGTTCTCCCCCTCATGAATGTCTCACGTCGTCTTCCCGATAATACAGTCAATCCCAATGAACCAAATCAGCAACAAATAATGTGTACATCAGCCGGAGTCAAAACTTCATTTGCTTTTGATAAATTAATTGATGTTTTTGAAAAATCAATTATTGATCCAACAAAAGCAATCAATATCGGCTGTGATTATCGAATTCCTGCAAAACATGGACTCTTAGATAAAGACTACATTCGTGACCTTCAAATGTCACCTTCCTACGATGAAGAATCCTTCGCCCGCGAATATCTTGGTATTTGGACTGGTGGTTCTGAAGAATCTTGGTTCCAATATGACAAACTTCAAAATTACCGTAAATTAAAAAATCCAGAATTACGCGAAATTCGAAGACCCGATAGTAACTATTTCTACTTAATGTCAGTGGACGTAGGTCGTTTAAATGACCAAACCGTTGTTTGCGTTTTCCGAGTTAATATTTTAAATGGTAAATATTATGCTACTTTGGTTAATCTTGTAGTGCTCGGCCGCACCGCCGAAACAAAAACTTTTCATCAACAAGCAATTGACATAAAAAAGATGATTGCGGCCTATAACGTAAAAGAATGCGTTATTGATACTAATGGTCTTGGTGTTGGTCTTGGTGATGAAATGATTCGTCAACAATATGACCTTGAAGGAAATATTCTTCCTGCTTATGGTTTTATTAATGACGACAATTACAAGAAAATTCAGCCAAAAGATGCCCCCAAAATTCTTTATGGTATCAAAGCTAGTGGACCACTTAAATCACAGATTAATGGTAACGCTTTTTCTAGAATCAGCAGCGGTATGGTTCGTTTTTTAATCAAAGAGCAAGAAGCAAAAAATGCCCTCATGGCCACTAAAGTAGGTCAAAAGATGACGCCAGAACAGCGTGTTCGACGCTTGCTGCCGCATGAGATGACCACCAAACTATTTGAAGAAATGTCTAATTTACGTCTTAAACGTACCGGGGCGTCTTTGGATATTGTTCTCGAACCGATTAATACTCGTTTCCCTGACGATAAATATTATTCTTTCGTTTATGGGTTATGGCGTATAAAGGAACTCGAAGAAGAATCAGCTAAGAAGATTCGCCGTCGTGGTGGAGGAGTTAAACGTAAGCTAACTTTCTTCTCAGGAGGTTTTACTTATGGAGAAGGATAATAAGTTTTTATCTGAATTTAAACGCACTTTGGGTAAAAGAATTGCAACTACCCCAAATGCATATGAAGATAATTCATGGAGTTATCGTCGAGTTACAAGAGTTAAAGACTATAGTTTAGAAGAAGTTAAAAAAATTATTGAATCTGGTTCTTTAGAAGAACAACAAAAACTTTCAAGAAATTACTTTTATAAAGATGGATTTTATAAACGTTTAATAATTTATTACGCCACGATATTAAAATATTCGGGTGTATTAATCGCTAATCCAAGTTTTGGTAAAAATCTCTCCCAAGAACACATCCAAAAACGATATCATTCAGCGCTTGATTTTATTGAACGTGCTAAACTTCCATCACTTTTAACTAATTGTTCTTATAGGGCTTTAGTAGATGGTAGTTACTATGGGTTATTACTTTCTGCAGATAAAAATTCTTTATGTATTTTAGATTTACCTGTTGGATATTGTTCTTCTAATTTTAAGGATATTCATGGAAATGATATAATTCAATTTGATGTTTCTTATTTTGATACAATTTTTGATAAAGCGGCAAGGCAAGAAGCATTAGATGTTTATCCTGATTTTATTAGTAATACTTACAGGAAGTATAAAAAAGGTAAAGCAAAAAAATTTGTAATGATTCCTTCTGATGTAGGTATATGTTTCCCCTTCTTTGACGGAAGGCCCATTTTCTTGGATGTTATTCCTGCCGCAATTGAGTATGATATGGCGGTTGATACAGAAAGAGAAAGAGATTTAGATGAAATCAGAAAGATTATTGTTCAAAAAGTACCTCATTTAAATGATGGAACTTTATTATTTGAACCTGAAGAAGCAGAAGAAATGCACATGGCGGCCGTCGGTATGTTAAGAGGTAATAAGAATATTTCCGTTTTAACGACCTATGACGATGTTGATGCAATTGTGTCAAAAACTTCTGGTGAGGCTACAACAAATCGCTTAGAAAAGATGGTTCAAAATATTTATGACCAAGCTGGTGTAAGTAAAGAACTATTCGCGGCCAGTGGTAGTTCCTCATTAGATAAGAGTATTAAAAATGATACTGCTTTAATGATGGTATTAGGCAATAAATATTCAGATTTCCTAACCAATCTCATAAATATGCTTTATGCTAATTCAAATGTTAATTTTAAATATACAATTTTACCAATTACTTGGTATAATGAAAAAGAATATGTTGAAGAAAGTTTTAAACTTGCTGGTATGGGCTATAGCTTCTTAATTCCCTCAATGGCATTGGGACTGACTCAACGGGATTTAGTTAACATTAAAATGCTTGAGAATGATGTTTTGAAATTAGATGAAATATTAATTCCTTTACAAACTGCTTATACTCAAACTGCTGAAAGCGCAGGCCGCCCAGCGAAAGAAGGGACAGAACAATCTCCTAAGACAATTAAAAACAAAGAGTCACAGGAAAAAACTGGGCAAGGAGGCTCTAAATGAATTTTGATAAAATAAAAGAGTTTCCAGTTGTTATATACAATAATTTAGAAGAATATAATAAAGTACTTTCTAAAGCTCGTGTGCGTATTTTTTATAAAGGACACAATCGAAATGGTACTTATATAACAGATGAATTTGCTGAAAAATTATTAAAAACTCTACCCTATGCACCAATAAAGGGCATCTACGAAGATGGCGACTTTACTACACATGGAGAGGCCCGCACCGAAGGTCGGGCATATGGCGTGGTTATGGGGCCAGATGATTTAGATTTTTCTTGGGAAACTCATTTAGATGAAGATGGAATAGAGCGTGAATATGCTTGCGCCAACGTACTTCTTTGGACAGGTCTTTATGAAGAAGCTAAAGAAATTCCTGGCAAAAGCCAATCAATGGAGCTTTATGAGCCTTCTATTCAGGGTTCAGTAATTATACGTGATGGACGTAGATGTTTTGAATATACCGACGCTTGTTTCTTAGGCTTACAAGCATTGGGTGAATTAGTTGAACCTTGTTTTGAAGGAAGCGCCTTTTATAGTCTCTATACTTCTCTAAAAGAAACTTTAGATAATATAAAAGATTTTACTTTAAAACAAGATGATAATAAAGGAGGACAAGCTGAAATGCCTAATGTAAATTTCAAGCTTTCTGACTCAGAAAAGCATAGTGCTATTTTTATGGCACTTAATCCTTCTTTTAATGAAGAAGGCAATTGGACAATTACTTATACCGTACTTGATGTTTATGAAAAGTATGCTCTTTGTTATAATTATGAAGCTGGTCAGTATGAGCAAGTTGACTATACTAAAGATGATGCCGCCGATGTAGTAACAATTGGTGAGCGCCGTAAGTGCTTCATAGTTGACATTACTGAAAGTGAAAAGGCTGCCCTTGATGCTCTCCATGCAATGAATGGTGGTACTTTTGAAATGGTAAACGAAAACTTCGTTGCTGCAAATTCTTTTGATGAAGATAGGCAGAATTTTGAATCAAAAATTGAAGAACTTAATACTTCAGTTTCTACTTTAACAACAGAAAAGGGAGAAATTCAGACTCAATTAGACGCAGCGAATAACTCTCTTAATTCTTTAAAGACTGAAAACGAGCAACTAGCTCAATATAAGCTTGATAGTGAAAATGCTCAGAAGCAGACTGTTATTGATCGTTACAGCGAACTGCTTGATGATAGTATTATTTCCAAATATACTGAAAATCTTGGTAATTACACTGTTGAGTCTATTGAGAAGGAATTAGCTTTTGAATTAGTTAATACTAATCCTTCAGTTTTCACTAAGACACCTCAGTTCGTTCCTAAGGATGTTCCTACTGATGGTTTGTCAGAAATTTTATCTAAATATAAGAAATAATTTTGGAGGAATATAAATGGCTACCAAAAGATTTACAATTGAAGGTTACGGTCAAATTGAATTAAATAATGTCGCTTTCCGTCGTGATGGCCGCATTGAGACACAGTGCCATCTTGATGCTACTGATTTTGCAACCCTTCCTGCCGAGAACGGTATGCTTTTAGCTATTGACCGTGCCAATCGCGTAGTTCGCTTCCCTGATGCTGGCGAACTCCTTCCTATCGGTTTACATTATTCTACCGAGCATATGTATGATGAGCGTCTACCTGGTCTAAAGAACTTTTCTTTAAAGCGTGGTTCTTTCTTACCCCGTATGGGCCTGCTTGCTGTTGGTGATAAGTGGACTACTAATTGCCTCTGCTATGACGATAGCGAATTTACTGACGATGATGCTCTGATTGAAGCTCTTGAAGCTTGCAAGGAGACTCCTGTTTATGGTGGTCTCGATGTTGATGGTGGCGCTACCAAGTTGTCTGCTACTCAGCCTGCCTGGGGTCCTGTGATTAAGGTTGTTGAGTTTACCACTATGCCTGACGGTCAGCCTGGTGTAATGCTTCAGGCTCTTAAGGCTTAATCTTAATAGGAGGAATTGAGAATATGACTATTCAACAGTTAAAAGATTTAGCTCGTCATGCCGCTCGTGGTACTGCTCCTGCTAATTTTGAATGTGAAAATGTTAATGCTGCTCTTGCTGATGGTCTTAAAGAACTCTGTGGTTCTGTTAATGACTTCATGCGGAACAAGTATGATATTTATGAAATAATTATTAAAAACGCTGACGAAATCGTTCCTAACAAGGTTATTGATGCAGTTGGTGCTTTTGCTGAAGTGCAGCGTGTTCCCCAGGGACAGAAAGCTATCTTCAAGCGTGGTGTTATGGGTAAGAATCGTGCCCGCAAGTTCCTGACCCAGGTTGGTCTTTCTGGTGTATATGAGACATTCCGTCTTGACACTGACACCTTCACCCTTGAAGGAAAGGCTGTTGGTGGAGCTATCACCATGGATTTCGAGCGTTTCCTTGATGGCGCTGAAAGTCTGAGTGAATTAATGGATGTTCTTACTGAAGGTCTTACCGATGCAGTATTCGGTGAAATTCAGAAAGCTCTTATCGCTGCAGTTGATGCAGTTGGTCGTCCCGCTGCTAATAAGGTTATCTTTGCTGGTTTTGATGCTGAGCAAATGCAGAAGCTCGTTACCACAGTTAAGAATTATGGCCAGAGCGTTGTAATTTTTGCTTGCCCTGAATTCATTGATGCTATGGGTCCTGATGCTATTGTTCCTGCCGTTTCTGGCGCTCATGGTGTTTATCATCCCCAGGATATTGATCGTATTCATAATGTTGGCCGCATTAATCTTTTCCGTGGTACTCCCATTATTGAGATTCCACAATCCTATCTTGATGAAAGCAATACCAAGACTTGGATGAATCCTCAGTTCGCTTACATTCTTCCTTCTGGCAAGGAAAAGGTTGTTAAGGTTGTTCTTGAGGGTGATACTCAGATGTATGACTTCGTAAACCGCGACCAGTCTGTTGAAGTACATGCTTATAAGAAGATGGGTGCTGCTATTATGCATCATCACAATTGGGCTGTTTATCAGAATACTGCTATTGCAGATACTTCTGAATTCCCTTACCCCAATCTGTAATTGTTAGTTAAAGGGGAGAGGTAACCCCTCTCCCTTATTTTATATAGATATAGGCGTAAAAAGGAGTAATTAAATATGACAGATAATGTTTTTGTAGTAAGTACTGTTAATGGTAATGTAGGTTTTTCTATTCCTGAATTAAGATTTAAGAGGATTTGGCAGAAGAAAAAGGCTAGGTTCCCCGTACCAAAGGATGTGCTTCGTGAAGCAATTTTTAATCCTGGCGTTTCTTATCTTTTTGAAAAGGGTATTCTTTATATTGAGGATTTAGATTTTAAAAAAGAAATTGGTTTGGAACCTTATGATGCAGTAAAAGAAACTATTGTTTTACTTGAAGATAAAATGATTGAACGTATGTTGACTAATATGCCTATTGCTGAATTTAGAGCAGAGTTTAAGAAACTTACTGATATCCAGATGAAGGAAGTTGCTCAGTATGCTGTTGATCATGCCATGATTGATATGAACAAGGCTGAAATTATGAAGAGTCTTTGCGGCATGGATGTTTTAAAGATTTATAACTTAAAGAAACAAAATGAGGAGGTTCTGCCTGATGAAAATGGTAATGACTCCTTACGAAAGAGTATTTAACGCTTTTTTAGCAAAAATTCTCGATGATGAATGGGCGCATTGGGAATGGGAAGAAGTTCAAATTGACTTGAGGGAGTTATTAGAGGGAGGAATTCCTTGGTTTAAATTCCCAAGAGTTGATTTAGATAGGAATGATGAAGGGTTTTATGCTGAACTCGGCCCTGAAGAAATCCAAATCTTGGCTACTTATATGAAATGTGAGTGGTTAAATCGCACTATACTTTCTTGGGAGAATATTAAACCTCTTTACGATGAAAGAGATTTTTCACAAGCGAATTTGCTTGATAAATTCAATGAAACACTTGAAAATGAAAAGAAAAATGCTTTACGTTTAGAGGCGGTTTATTATCGCTCTATTAAAGGTAAACCTTTTAAATATTCTCGTCTTGCCAGCCGTATAGATTAATGCTTCCCGATGTAATTGAAGCAAGCAATAATAAGCTAAAAAGTCGTCTTTTTGGTTTATTAAGAGAGTATGAAAGAGGGAGAGAATGGGAAAAGTTTCTGGATTCAATTTTGATTGAATTAATGGGTTATTCAGAGGAAGAAAAGACGATTAATTATTACATACTTTTCCATAAACTTAGCTCTCTTAAATACTTAAGTTACAAGTATTTCAGAACTACAATCTTTGATTGTATGACCTTAGTGAGTAAAATAGGCGATGAAATACTTTGATGATGTTTATCTACGGCGATTAAATAGATTTGGATATGACTATCAAACAAGAGTTCAGAATAAACGTGAATTAGAATTTGAGAACCTATTGAATAAGTCAGTTTATAGAGTTGATTTTTCATATAAAAATAAGATAATTCCTGCGTGTTTTGAACCTGACAAACAGGATGAAACAGAGGTAACTTTTGATTTATTAACAAGAGTTGAAACAGAAATTGGTCAAGGTGAAATTCTTTTTATTCCAAATAAGAAAACTGGTGATTTGCGGCCATGGCTTGTTTGGTATCAAGAGGATTTAGTTGATAGAGGGTATAACAATTATAAAATGCTGAGAATGACCCATGAGATTCATTGGGAATATGAAGGTCATAAATGTTGTAGCTATGCTTATCTTTACGGTCAGCAGAATAATATGTTGAAAAATGAGGTTAGATCACGTTCTCGTATGGATGTTCTTTATGCAGAAAATTTGAAATCCAACTTCTTAGTAATGCCGAGGAATGAATTTATTAAAAAGGATATAATTATTGAGGTTGGTGAACCTCCATTTTTAGAGCATTATCAAGTTACTGGTTACGATTTTAATTCTTCACTTGGTGTTGAATATGTAACTATTGACCCAACATATATTCATGATTTATCTGCTCCGCCGCAACGTGGGGAAGAAGATATACCTGATAACAAAGAACCTTATAATGAACCAGATGACTTCTTCTGGTTAGATGGCGGTGAAGATCAATAATGGCAGGAATTAAATATTTAAATGAATTAGGTGAAAATCTTCAAAAGATTATTAAACGATTAATGGCAAATCAAACTTTAGTGAAATATTTGTATTATACTGATAAAGACCCTTTAGATAATCCAGATTTAACTGATGATGAAATTCGCCATAAAGTTTATCAAAAGTTAATTAAGATTGTTCCTAAACTTGATAATGAAGAAAAAGCTAATTCAGTAATTGCTTTAAAGGTAATTAATGGAGTAAAAAATCCTGAAAATCAAGAGTTTAAGAATTTATCCTTAGGTATTGAAGTTTTTGTGCCTTTAAGTCAATGGATTTTAAAAAGTGATAATTTACGTCCCTTTTTAATAATGGGAGAAATACAAAAATCATTAGAAGGAAAAACTATTAATGGTTTAGGTCGAATTGAAGGTGGGGATTTTCAGTCGAATTTTAATACCGAAGAAATCTCTGCTTTTGAAATGTTTTTCGATATAATTACTTATGATTGATTTAAATGGTTTTTTAGCAATTCCTTTTTCTTATAAAGGAAAATGTAAAATTTATCCACCTACAGTGCGGCAGACGCTATCAGATGAAATGTTTCCACAATATAGGAGACTTTTAACAATAAGTCAAGAAGAATTAGAAGATGAATTCACTCGCGCCGCGAAAGGTAATTTAAAAGAAACAGTTCCTTCTGTATATGATTATTTGTTTATAAATATAAAACAAGATAAACGATTTGCGGCAGTTGCAAAAAAAGCTTTTGAATTCTTTTTGCATGAGGAAGTTAATTTTCTTCCCGAACCAAAAATGGTGGTTATTGGTAGTTTGGAAAAAGAAATTAAAAAAGCCAAAAGTGTGGAAAAGCTAAGATTAATTAAAGAGGATGAATTTTTAGAGTTTCAAAATGCGGTCCGCCGCTCTCTAGGTGATAAACCTCTTGAACCACCTAATCCTAATGAACATCCACGAATTAAGGCAATGAAAGCAAAAGCCCGGTATAGAGATTACATTAAAGCGAAGAAAGGTTTAGGTATTGATTTTGGTACTTTACTTGCTTCAATTTGTTGTATGAATATGGGTTTAAACCCACTTAATATCGGAGAGATTAGTTATGCATCAGTGAAAGTATTAGTTGATACTTATCAAGAAAAAGAAAAGTATGAAACTGAGGTTCGTTCCTTACAAGCTGGTGCTGACCCGAAAAAAATAAAACCAAAATATTGGATTAGACAATTAGATAATTAAGGAGGCTATTTTAAATGGCTGGTGTTGATATTCTTGCTAAGTACGGCATTAAGGAAGTTGCTGATGTCGTGTTTTATGAATTATCCGAAGAGGGTAGGCCCACTAAACCTGTTCTTTATTTAGATACTCTTAAGGTTTCTACTATCGAACAGACCGCTGAGAGTTCTGATGCTCGTGGTGGTAAGGGTAACGCTGCTCTTATTTCTTGGGACTATGGTAAGGAAATTAATGTGACTCTTGAAGATGCTCTTTTCTCTGCTAAGTCCATGGCCATTATGTTTGGTAATGGTAAGGTTAATCCTTATGATACTAAATTTAATGAATCAGTTGTAGTAGATAGTAAAGATAATAAATTTGTTATGCGTACTATGCAGTTTATTTGGGACGGTACCGCAAAGACTACTTGGACTGATCCTAAAGGTAATGTTATTAGTATGATTAATCCTAAGTATTATGATGCTTATGGTAGACAAATGTCATCTGATGGTATATTAACTGCTCTTGAGGGTGAAAACCTTGGTGAAAACAATAAAATTACTGATGGTGAGCGTTATTTTGCTTCCTTCGATGTTGCTGTTAAGGGTGCAGTTATTGTAGTTTCTGCAGATTCTTTCCCTGGTACTTACTACGTAACTGGTGATACCTATGCTCGTTCTGAAGCTTCTGGTAATGATGAATTTTTCCAGTTTATCATTCCTAAAGCCAAGGTTCAGTCTGAAAATACTATTACCCTTGAGGCCGAAGGTGATCCTTCTGTATTTAATATGAGTCTTAAGGTTCTTCGTTCTACTGATGGCGCTATGATGAAACTTGTTAAGTATGAACTTGCTGGTGCTTCTGTTGCTGGTGAAGGTGATAATGCAAGTATCTATCACAATCATATTCTTATTCCAGAAAATGGTGAAGGCTAATCAAATCAAATAACAATCAAAGGAGGTTGGTGGAAACCACCTCCTTTTTTTTTAATAGGAGAACCCAATGCAAAATTTCGGTGTAACTGATAATTATTCATTCAAAGAATTATACGACGTGTGCTTAAAAGCTACTTATAACATGAAGGTCGGAGATAGAGAATTTGCCCCCAACGAAACAGTATTTGAATTTGACAAAATCTTTATCTCGACCACGCAAGAATTAAAGTCCCATATTGCGGCCCGTGGTGGATTTGATAATCGTGTTTGGGTAAATTGGGATGAGACAAAGGAAGTTGGGTTTTATTTTTCGCAAGGCGTTTTTTCAAAAGCACAGTTTGGATTGTTAAGTAATTCAAGATTAATAGAAGTTCCAAAGAAAGAAATTATCTATGTGCCAATGAAAGAAGAAAAGGAAAGCGACGAAAATGGCGTAATTAAACTAGATCATGTTCCATATTGTGATTTATTTATTTATGAGAAAGAAACTGGGAATCGCATTATGAATTATGGTTTTGTTGATGGTGAATATAACCAAATTAAAATAGATAAGCCTTACGTTGATGTATTGGTGCGTTATTGTTATAATTATGATGATGGTGGCACTGTCATTAGAATTGGCCAAAGACTGGTTGAAGGTTATTTACGCTTAGAAGGGAAAACCCGACTTAAAGATGATAATACAGGACGAACTGTCACGGCATTAATCACAATGCCAAGATTTAAATTAATGTCTGATTTATCTATGAGGTTGGGGCCGCAAGCTAATCCAGTTGTAGCAAATTTTTATGGAGTAGCTTATCCAGTTGGCGGAAAGGGCGATAAACAAGTAGTTGATTATATAATCCTCAACCAAGATATAGATGCTGATATGTAAGTGTTAAATAGACATTAATTTGATTAATGTCTATTTTTTTTATTTTGGAGGGAAGATTGTGACGAGAAAAAAGATTAGCATTACTACAGAATTTTTAGCAACGCTAAAAAATATGGATAAAGTTGTTGCCGATATAGATAAAGGTTTAAGCAATACTAAAATTGATTTAAGTAAAAATAATGGCTTTACTAAATTAATTAGTAATTTTAAGGACGAATATACTAAATTTTTAAGTTTAACAAAAAATAATGAAGTAGATTTATTAGATGCAAAAGAAGTAGAAAAGAGTGCCGAAAAAATATTAAAAACCTTTAGAGAGCTTGAAACTAAATATGGCAATTTATCTAAGATTTCCATGGAAAATGCTAAAAAGCTTTTTCCTGAAAATTTTTCTGTTAATGTAGATAAAGCTACAAAAGCTATAGATAATTTTAAAAAGAGTGCTTCAAATTTAGGAATAAAAACGCAAGAACTTGATGTAGAAGAAAAAAAATTAGCTAATTTGAGGAATCAGTTAGATGAAATTTCTAATACAAAGATTAAATCTGATTTTGATGAAGATATTAAGAAGGCAGCAAATAACATCAAAGTTGCTGATGAAGCACTAACTAATTTTTTAGAAAATCTTAAAAAAACCAAAACAAGTCATATTAATTTGCCAGTTCTAAAAGGTAAAGTAACAAGGTTAACAAATAAGCGAGATAGAGAATCACCAGAATTAAAGAAACAAATTGCAGAAAAAGAAGCAAAAAGATCGAGTCTTGGCAGAACTAGCGCCGATAATGAGCAGAGGAAAAAATTAAATGAAGAAATTGGTGTTTTACAAGCCCAAGTTAAAAAATTAGAAGATGATGTTAGAACGGCGCAGAAAGAACTAGATAATAAAACTAAAGAAAAACAAGATATTGAAAAAAATATAGACAAATTTAAGATAGGAAAAGGCGACGAAAGTAGTTTAGCTAAGAAAGAAGCAAAAGAATATGACAATTTAACTAATAGCTTAAATAATGCAAAAAATACTCAAGCTCAGTTAATAGCCGAGCAAAAGAAAGCTTATGATTCAGAAGAAGCTCAAACCGCGGCGATTAATAAAAAGAATTTAGAGATCGAGAATCAACAAATTAAAATTAACAAATTAAAAGAAACGATTTCTGGTCTTTCACAAAATTCTGATTATGACAATCTTTTTAAATCTTTGCAAAGTTTAGGAGTTAATACAGAGGGTATAGAACATACTGCGGAAGGTTTAGAAGAGATTGTTAAATCTTTAGAAAAAGCTGATGCTCAAGCATTAGAGAATATACGCACAAAACTTGCTGAAATGGGCGTTGAGGCGGATGATGCGGAAAACTATGTAGAGCAGGTTATTCAAGAATTATATGGCTTTAAAAATACAGTTCAAGCGATTAAAGAAAATGAACAAGAATTAAGTCGTTTACGGCAACAAGTTATTGATTTCTTTTCTATTGACAATACTATTCAATTATTTAAACGTGCGGTTCATAGTGCTTTTGAAACAGTAAAAGAATTAGATGCGGCAATGACAGAAACAGCAGTTGTTACTGATTTTTCTGTCGGCGATATGTGGGATCAGCTCCCTCGTTACACAAAAGCTGCGAATGAGTTAGGTACAACTACTCTTGGCGCATATGAAACAATGACATTGTTTTACCAGCAAGGCTTAAAAACCAATGAGGTTTTTGAAATTGGTACTGAAACAATGAAAATGGCTCGTATTGCAGGAATGCAATACGAAGATGCTACAAATAAAATGACCGCGGCACTTCGTGGTTTCAATATGGAACTTAACGAAACAAGCGCACAGCGAGTTAATGACGTTTATTCTGAATTGGCGGCAATTACTGCGGCGGATACTAATGAAATTGCTACCGCTATGACGAAAACTGCGTCAATTGCAGATTCCGCCAATATGGAATTTGAAACTACCGCGGCTTTCTTGTCACAGATTATTGAAACAACTCGTGAATCTGCTGAAACTGCTGGTACAGCAATGAAAACTGTTATAGCCCGTTTCCAGGAATTAAAGAAAGATCCTGCTGAAATTGGTGAAGTTGACGGTGAAATTGTTGACGCCAACAAGATTGAAACTGCATTAAGAACTATTAATGTAGCACTTCGTGATACTAGTGGCCAGTTTAGAGATTTGGATGATGTATTCCTTGAAATTGCAAGTAAATGGAATACTTTAGATACTAATACTCAGCGCTATATTGCTACAATGGCGGCAGGTTCTCGTCAACAGTCCCGTTTCATCGCGATGATGAGTAATTATGATCGTACAATGGAACTGGTTAATGCGGCTAATAATAGTGCGGGTGCGAGTCAAAAACAATTTGAAAAAACTATTGAAAGTTTAGAATCAAAGTTAAATAAGTTGAAAAATGCATGGGATGCATTTACAATGAGTTTAGCTAATTCAGAAGTTATTAAATTTGTTGTTGATTTATTAACTAGCTTTATTAATGGAATTAATAAAGCAACAGATGCATTATCTGGCGGTAATGGATTAATTAAGAGCATATTGAGTCTTGGAGTTGCTTTTGGTGGTTTTAAGATTGCAAAAAATTTGATTGTAGGATTATCAGCTAGTTTAGCAAAATCTTTTATTGGGATTGGCAAAACAAGTGCCATCGCTTATCAGAAAGGTTTGGGTGCTGGATTAACACATACAGCAAAAACTTTTTCAAAAACTTTTTCAAAAATTTTTAATAAAAATTTTTGGACAGGATTATGGAAAGGGGCATCGGATTCTTTTTCAATTACAGCAAATAATTTAAAAGAACAAATGGCTCAAAATGTTGCTAATATTAATTCACTTAAAACAACAGGAGCCTTAACTGATGCTGGATATAAAAAACGCAATGCTTTATTGACAGAACAAGCTTTTTTAGAAAACGAATTAAATATAATACAAGGAGCTTCAATTTCTCAACAACAAGCTTATAATGCAGCAATTATGGCAGGTATACCTTCTGAAGAGGCTGCAATACTTTTAACTTCTAAAGAAACTCAAAAAGAATTAGAATTAGCTTTAGCTCGTAAAGTTGGAAAAGCAGAAGTTGATGATGAAATTCGTAGTGAAGCAGCTTTACTTTTAGCAAAACAGAAAAATTTAATTTTTTCTAGACTAAGTTTAAAAGAAAAGATAAAAACTATAGCTGCCGCTTTATTTGCTACAGAAACTACTAAAGCTCAAGCTGTAGCAACTTTAGGACTAGCTACTGCTGAAGGTAGTGCAACTGTAGCAACTAATGCTTTAGGTAAAGCTATGCTTGCTTTGCCAATTGGTTGGATATTAGCTGCTATCGCCGCGGTTGTTGCTTTAACCGTTGTTTTAGTGAAAGCCGCAAAAGAAAGTTCTGACGCGGGTAAAATTAAAACATTAAATGAATCTATTAATCAATTATCTGAAGAAGCTGATCGAGCAAAAGAAGAAATTGATAATTTAAATAAAGCAAAGAATGGTCTAGATGAATTAAGAAAAAGCTTTGAAGGTTTAACCGTAGGAACTTCAGAATGGAAAAAAGCTTTAATTGATTCTAATCAGCAAGTTTTAGAATTAATTAATAAATATCCAAAATTATCTGGTTATATTACTAAAGGTAAATATGGTCAATTAGATATAGAAGATGAAGGCTGGGATAAACTTCTTGAAGCCCAGCAAAATCGTTATACAGCTGCTTTAACTGCCCAAACTGGTCTTTCAGTTCAAAGATCTCAGATAGAGCAAAAAGTTGAATATGAAAAATTTATTTCACAAGCTACAGGAGAAAGTGATACAGCAAAAACTATCGGAACAGCAATTGGCGCTTTACAAGGTCGCGCTTATGGTGGTTTAAGTGGCGCGGGAATAGGAGCTTTAATTGGTAAGAATATTGCTGATGAAGTTGGTTCATGGTTGGCACAAGCTAGTTTAGATATTGCTGGTTTTTCAGATAGCAAATGGGGTAAGGCTTTAGTTCCTTCTGCGGGATTAGCTAATGCAATTACAGGCACCACAAATGAAGAGCGTGCTCAAATGGCTCTTACTGGTGGTTTAACTGAAAAACAATTCACTGAATTCTTGGCTAAAGCAGCGAGTCGTGGTATTACCATGACTGGTAATGAAAACGCAAAAGAAGAGTTTAGAGAACTTTTTAATGAATTAGGCTTTAAAGGTAATTTTGAAATCTTATATAATAAATTAGAAAATGTTGGCGAAGAATTAGATCAATTGTCTATTAGTGCTTATAAAGCAAGTGAAGCTCAAGAAAATTATAGAGATTCAATAATTAATACGATTGCTTCTAATGATGATATTATACGAGATAGTAAATATAATAATATTGCTCAAAATGCTGTTGATAGAACTTATGATAATTATGATAAAAGATTAGAAGAAGAAATAGCAAAAATAAAGGGTAATAGTGAACAATTAAAAGAGAAATATGCAGAAGAATTTGATTTATATTATGAAAATGGTAAATTATATTCTGATAAAGATTTACAAAATGAATTAGATTTATCCGATGAAACTATGAAGTCTGCTTTGGCTTCAGTAGCTTTGGATAAACAAATAGCTGATTCAATGAAAAAATTTATTAGTGTGCTAGGTGCAGCTACTAATAATTTACAAAAACGGGGAAGAACTTCAGAAGTAGCAAGGAAAGAAGTTAAAGCTTTTTCTAATTTAGTTAGTGATGAAGGTGGAGATTTAACACAAAATCAAATAGACTTAATTCAAGTTAGAATTGACTCCGCAAAAGGTGAAACAGAAGAGGAAAGAGTCACTAATTATATAAAAGAACTAGGCTTTTCAAGTTTAGAGGAAGCAGGATTTAATAATTACAAAGAAGTCTTAGAAAATTTAAGAATTAGTAGCGAAGTTTTAGCTGATGCTTTTGAAAATTTACCAAAACCAATTACTAATACTGAAAGTTTTACTCAATTAACTGGTAATATGTCTGCTTCTCAGGCAGATGCTTTTGGAAAGAAACTACATAATATCTTTATAGAGAGCGGAGCAGATGCTGAACAGGTTAATAAAGCAATTAATAGTATTAATGAAACTTTTAAAGGTGCTTCCGAAGAAGAATTAGCTACTATTTATGAAGTTTTAAAAAAATTAGACTGGAATGATGCCCTTCAGTGGGAACAGCTTGATGATCAATTAAAAGCGATGGGTATATCTTTTAATAGTGTAAAATTAGAAGATTTTACCCAAGATATGATTGATTTAAATAATGCTGTAAAAAATGTAGATATTGAAAAATTAAAAGAAAGTTTAGTCGCTGTTCAAAAAATTATAAAAGATATAAATACTGATGAACAAAATAGAACTTTTTCAGCGGAAGATTATGAAACTATAATTGCGGCAGATGCTAAATTAGCTAATGATTTTGTAATGAATCTTGATGGGAATTATAATTATATTGGTTCCCAAATGGGAAAACTGGTTTTAGCACTGCAAGATAATACTGCTGCACTTCTTGGAAAAACTTTAGACCAACTAAATGCAAAAATAGGAGCTACAGAAATTATAGAAGATATGGCTACTAGTTTTAGTTGGGATTCTGGCGAAGTTATGGCAGAATTAGCTAATAGGCAAGATTGGTCTGCTTCTAATGCTGAAGAATTTTTACGAGCTTTTATTGAACTAGCTAGTGAGAGAGAAGTTGATTTAAGCTCATTAGAAATAGAAGGTTTAAGTAATACAACTTCAATCGAAAGCTTTGCTAATATTTCAGATATTTATAAAATTTTAGATCAATTGCAAGGCATCAGAGAGCAAAATCCTGATAATGTGGCTGCTCGTGATGATTTAAATATTAATGCTGCAGCAATAGCCGCGCAAAATAATAATATTGTAGATAATTCTGCTCGTTCGCGTAAACTTTTAACTCAAATGGAAACAGCAACTGAGGATGAATTTACAGGGCTAGAAACAGAATTTCAAGGTATTTCCGCAGCAATAGCAAGTCAAGCGATAGATTTAGGAGTTTCTGAGACTAAAATTTCTGAATATACTAAAGCTTTAGATATACTGAACAATTCAACCGATCGGACAAGCAAAGAATATGAAAAAGCAAAAGAATTTGTTTTGAAGTTCCAAGAAGAAGTTGCTAATACTGCTTCTTTAAAATATTCCCAAAAAGCTTTACAAGGTAATGTTGAAGCTATTATTGAACTTTTAAATGGTTATGAAGATTTAGCTGATGAGACTTCTAAAATTGAACAAGTTCAAAAAATGGCAGATACTTTAGACTTAGGTATAAAGGTTGATGAATCTAATTATGAAGAAGTAAGAAGTTTATTACTTGGCGTAGCTCAAAATTCATACGAAGCTTTTACTCAATTACTAACTTTATCTGGTCAAGAATTTGGTATTACTATTACCGCAGAAGGTAAATTTGATGCTTTTAAAGAGCAAATAATCGAAGCAAATAGCCTTTTTGATCAATGGATCAATAATATGATTCAAGAAGGAGCTTTTGTTGAAGAAGAAGTTGATTTAAGCTCTAAGGCTGATTATATCGGTGGTATGTTAAAAGAAGAATTATCGGATGGTTCTGTTAAATATACCCCAATTATAGACACAACAGAATTAGAAGCCGGTATGACAATTATTCGTCCTGCTAAAGCGGGTGAAATAAAAACTGTAACCAATAGTTCTGGTGGTGGTTCCAATTATAAACCTTCTGGAAAATCTACAAAATCCTCTGGCGGCAATTCCAAGTCATGGGAAAATCCTTACGACAAATTCTACAATCTCACCGAAACAATCAATAAAAATCTTCGTGAGCGTGAGAAACTGGAGCGCACCTACAACAAGCTTCTGCGTGAGCAACAACACATTCTCAACACTATCGACTACGAGAAGAATCTCTCTGACCAAATCAGTAACCTCAAACAGCAAGCTGATAAACTTCGTCGTGAATATGCCCTGCAATCCACAATGTATAGCGGAAAAGGTAATGAACTTCAGTCTTATATGGCGAAGAATTCCTCAATGCGCAAATATGGTTATTATGACGCAGCGAGTCAACAGATTGTTATTGATTGGAATACAATTAATAAGGTCAAAAACGATGAGAAAGGTCAAAAGATAGAAGACTACATCAGCAAACTCGAAGAACTTCGCGATGCAATGTGGGACGCCGAAGATGCAATGCTTGATGCCGAAGAGCAAATCGAGGAAATGAAGGAAGACCTTCGTGAAAAACTCGAAGAACTCAAACAGGCATATCTCGACTTTGAAGATCGAATTGTTGAAGCACTTGTTGCACAACGGCAAGCAGAGATTGATGAACTCCAAGAAGTTTATGACTTAATGAGCGAGTCAAACAATTCGGTTCTTTCTGCAATTCAAGAAGTTATCAATGAACAGCGCAGACTCCGTGAGCTTGAAGAACAAAAAGCTGACATTGAAGAAATGCAGCGCCGCCTTGCTATGCTGCGGCAGGATACTTCTGGTGCTAGCGATTTGGAGATTAAGGCTCTTGAAGAACAGATTGGTGATGCGCAACAGAGTTATACTGATTCATTAATTGACCAAGCAATTGATGAAATGGGAACTGCGAATGAAAAAGCAGAGGAACAGCGTCAGCAACAGATTGATTTACTTCAACACCAACTTGACTGGGATAAAGAAAACGGCAAGTTCTGGACGCAAGTTAATGAATTGTTAAGCACAGCAATTAATCCCGATGGTAGTTTGAATAATAATTCGCCATTAGTGGAATTATTGAAGAACACCGAAGGTTATAAAGCAATGAGTGAATTTGGTAAGCAAAATTGGTGGACAAATTTACAAAAGACTGTTGCTGAAGCAATGGCAGGCTTGAAAGAATGGCTAAATCCAACAGATGTCGATGCCGCAATTGGTGGCGTTCAAGGCGGAGATGCTGGAATTGTTGGCGGCGTTGGTAGTGATAATGGTGGTGGTTCTGGAGGTAGCGGTTCTGGTGGAGTTTTAAAACGTGGCAGTGCTGTTGGAGATTTACAAAGAATGTTAAATTTCTTAGGCTTTAATGCTGGAAAAGTAGACAATGCTTATGGTGAAAACACAAAGGCAGCAGTAAAACGGTTACAAAAATATTTAAATATTTCAAGTGATGGTTTATATGGTAAGAAAACTTATGATGCATTAATAGGCAATGAATATTACTATGAAGCAGAAGTATTTAAAGATTTAGAAGATGCTGGTATTAAAATTCCTGCACCAATGTTCAAAACCGGTGGCCTTGCTGACTTCACCGGTCCTGCTTGGCTCGACGGTACTAAATCCCACCCTGAAATTGTCCTGAATGCTCGCGACACCGCAAATTTCCTTGAACTTCGCGATATTCTCCGCGATATGAATTTAGTTTCAGAAGGGAAGACTTCTGGTGGAGATAATTACTTCGAAATTCACATAGAAGTAGACACCTTGAACAACGATTATGACGTTGAACAAGTAGCAGATAAAGTCAAACGGATTATCAATGATGATGCTCGTTATCGTAACACAAATGCAATCAATCTAATCCGTTAAAAGGAGGAAAGAATGGCAAGAGAAGCTAAAAAAGATTTCCAAGGGCCGTTTCTTGGTTTTACATATAACGGCCGCCATTCTTCAGAACTCGGTATTGTAAGAATCAATACGGGGAATCGGGCAGAAATGCCCCTTTCCCCTTCTTTCAAGGATTCAACTGCTGAAGTTCCTGGAGGCAAAGGATTGTATTATTTTAATACACAAATACAACAAAGACAATTTACAATTAATTTTGCTTATGATGATTTAACTGAAGAAGATGTGCGCGAATTACGCGAATGGTTGAATCCATTGGAGCAAGGAGAATTAATTTTTGATGAAGAACCGTATAAGGCTTATACAGTTAAACCAAATACTCAGCCAAAGTTGAGTTATTTGGTGTTTGATAAACAAATAACTACAGAAACTTTTAAACTTTATGAACCTTCAACCGTTAGAAGTAGCGGGCGTCTTTACAAAGGGGAAGGCGCAATTGGGTTAACTGCTTATTATCCTTATGCGAAAGCCCCCTATAAAACAATCGAAGATTACTCTGTCTATAAAGATATAGAGAAAAAGGAATTTTCTCATTATCGAGGATATGGGCATCCTGATGAATGGGCTATAGCAAGTGGTATGGATAAGAAACCATCATTGGTTAGCCCACAATGTTATAATTGTGGTGATATTGAAACTCCTGTAACACTTAATTTTAAAATTGCTAAAGATATAAATACAAATGAAGCAGTTAGTGGTAATGTAGGTATTGAATTATACAGTGGGACAACTTCACAAATTGGAACACGAATTGGTTATGTATATATGGACGCTTCAAAAATGTCTGTTAATGTGATATATACCATTAATTCAAAATTAGAATTAATTACTGATGAAAATGGAGTGGCTCGCAATGATATAATTGTAGCAAGTAAATTTTTCTACTTACCGCCGAGAGAGAAATGCTTTTTTAGCGTTAATTATTTAAGTGGTTATACTGGTGAACAAACAAATAGTACGACCGCAATTAAAAATATTGATTATGATTATCTCTATCTATAAAAGGAGGAAAAGGCATGGGTAAACAACCCTATGAATTATCTGTCTGGAGAGATATTCCGATTGCCGGGACTCTTGAAACAGATGGATATTTTACAGATGAGAAAGTTGCTGTCATTGGTTCTGATTCAATGGATTCTCCATTGAAAGCCTATGATGTATCTTTAAAGGAATTAACAAATGGAGATTGTACACTTACCTTTTCTATACTTTATGATTATGAAAAAGATGGTGAAAGGGTCAGCAATCCATTATTTGAATTATTAAAGAATGAAATTAAATTGAAGTTGCGCCGCGGTGAAGAGTATGGGTTTATTGATGCTAATGGCAATATTGATTTTTCCATTTTAAATGGTGAAATAGATTTCAATGAAGAAGAACCAAATTATGAAAATACAAGTGTAGACTATGACAATCGTTGGCGTGATTTTGTTATTAAAACAATAGATAAAGATTCAAATACTCATGTTGCTAATATTGTTGCAAAAGAGATATTTGTTAATGAACTTGGGAAAAATGGTTGGTCAGTAACACTGAATACAGAATTAGAAAATAATTACGGTACTGTTGAACAGTTAGCTGAAAAGGTATTAGATGGTTCAGATTGGAAGGTAAAAAAAGGTTATTCGCCTATTGAAAGAGTTAAAGAACCATTATTTGAATATAAAATTCCAGAAGGTACGTCGATTGCGGCCGTCGCTATGAGAAAAGGTGATGATGGTAACAATAAAGAAATTACTATTTCTGCGAATGAATATATTTATTTCTTCTATAATGATGCCGAGTTTTCTGAGCCAACAGAAAGTGGAACAGATGGCCAATGGAGAATTAAGGCAAAAGAATCTGTTCAAATTCTTTATTTCGGTAGAAGAATTGACGATGAAACTAATCCGATCGCTGTTGATGATGGTCGAGTAGTAATTGATGATGATTATTTATTCAATTACAAGATAACATCCGCCGCAGCCAACGTAAAAGTAACTGGTTATAGTGGTTATCGGATTCAAGATAGAACACGCACTGTTTATGAGCCTACATTAGATAAGTATGTTGAAGTTTACACTAATGGCTCTGAGGAATATTTTAGTTATACTGAAACAGAATATCATGTTAGCCCTCTTGTTCAAAATTATTTAACTAACTCAACTAATTTTACTTCAAATGCTGGTTGGAAAAATTTAAACAAAGAACAAGAAGATCCGGTTTTAACTCTTTACCGTGAACCAGAAATTAGAGATGGTAAAGTTTTTTGGGAAGATTCAAAGAATAGTTTGGTTTTAAAAGCTGGACAAACTTATGTTAACAGTGGTCCTGCTAATGCTGGTTTTAAAGTTATTAATGGTGAAAAGTATATTGTTCGTTTTTCTGGCGATTGGTTAAATGATAGTTTAGAAGCGAGTTCTGGTACTATTTCTTTTTCAATTAAAGATAGAGATAATGAGGAATATTTTAGTTCTATTAATGAAGAAATCGGGTTTGTGACACGTGAGAATGATATAGATTATATCTATTGTCAATTAGATATTACTAAATCTTCAAATTCAAAACAATCATTAGTTCTAACTGTATCTGTCGCGGGTGCTAATTTTTATCTATATGATATTCAACTTTTTGCTTATCAATTAGACGAAGAAACTGGTAAATTAATTTTCCCCGGCGATGCTCCTACTTCTACTATTGAAGATAAAAGATATTTCTATAAAGTTGAAAACGGTAAAGCTGTCTATTACGATGGTTCAAATTTTACACCATTACATGAAGATGGTTATCATTCAGTTCGTTTCTTTGAAACTCAAGAATCCAACTATTTTAATAACATTCAATCTCTTGCTGAACTATTTGAAGTATGGGTTAGCTTCCATATAAAACATAAGAAGAATGGCCAGATTTGGCTTGAGAATGGCAAACCGGTTAAAACGGTTAAATTCTCTCAGTATTCACCTAACAGCGCAGAGAATCATGCTGGTTTTAAGTATGGTATTAATTTAAAGGGTATCAAACGCACTGTTGATTCAAATTCCATCGCTTCTAAGGTTATTGTAAAGCCAAATAATCAAGAATACGCGACAGATGGTATGTGTACAATAGCTCGCGCGCCTTCTAATCAAACTGGTGAAACAGAAATTATTAATTTTGATTATTATATCAATCAGGGTTTAATTAGTTATGGTCAAGTTATAAATGACCTTTATGGTACTGGCGCGACTGATTTAAGATATTTTGCTAAGTTGAAGAATCTTAATAAACAGATTAATAAAGAAGCAACTTATGTAAATGCTTATAGCAATACTGTTTCTGAGTTAGAAGGACAATATGATTTATATAATGCTGAGATTTTAGCATATGACAATGAAATTTCTGAATTAACTTCTTATCTTAATAATTTAAATGTTAATGATGAAAAGAGAACGCAATATATGAATGAAATTGCGCGTTTAGAAATTTTAAGAAGTGTTGCTTTGCAAAATCGTGATGCGATTGAGAAAAAAGAGAATGGTACTGTTACGGGAACTTTAAGTAAATATCAAGGTTTAATTGATGTTGCGGAAGAAAGAATTAAAAAGTTACAACAAGAAAAAGAAAATTTAAAGTTAAAATTCTATACTAAATATTCTCGCTTTATTCAAGAAGGAACTTGGACGGATGAATCTTATGTAGATGATGAACTTTATTACCTTGATGCCGTAAAAATCTCTAATACTTCTGCTTATCCACAAGTTTCTTATACTATTAATGTTCTTAGTATCGAAGATGTAGATGGATATGAAGCTTATAAGTTCAATGTTGGTGATAGAACTTATATTGAAGATGTCGAGTTCTTTGGCTATGTGACAAAAGAATTTAATGGTATGAGCGCAAAAACTCCATATCGAATGGAAGTCATTGTAAGTGAACGCAATCAAAATCTTGATGATGCTTCTAAGACAACAATTACTATTAAAAACTACAAAAATCAATTTGAAGAACTCTTCCAAAAAATTACCGCAACGACTCAAAGCCTTCAATATCAAGTTGGTGAATATACTAGGGCGGCCAGTGTTGTAACTCCTACTGGTGAAATTAAGGTTTCTACTCTTGAACAATCTTTCCAAAATAACTCACTAATTCTTTCTGGTTCAGATAATCAAAGTGTTATTTGGGATACTGGTACTGGCATTGAAGTTATCGACAATCGAAGTAGTAATAATCGTGTCCGAGTAGTCGGCGGCGGCGTATTCATTTCAAGTGATGGTGGTGTTACTTGGAGTAATGCTATTTCTGGTAACGGAATTAATACCAAGTATTTAATTGCTGGACAAATTGATGCAAGCAAAATTAATATTGTTAATGGCAGTGTTCCTTATTTTAGATGGGATACTAATGGTATTACTGCTTTTAAAGTTGATAGTGTAATCAAAGATGGTCAAATTACAGGCGAAACTTACGATACAAATAGATACGTTCGTTTTAATCAATATGGTATTTATGCAATAGGTGCAGATAGCCCAATTGTAAATGGAAGCATTAATGGTTCTGATTTAGATGGACTAATTGCTGAAAAAACTACCTTAGCAGAAAAATTAGAAGTAATTGAAAAAAATGCTTCTTTTGCTTTGACTTGGAAAGGCTTAAGTTTAGTGGCTAGTGGCGGTGATTACAGTGAATGGCAAGCGGTAAAACTTGATGCTGAACAAGGTTTAAGGTTAATAAATGAAGAATATAGCTTTAAAGCAACAGCTGAAGAAATAGCAAATAAAACAGATATTCTTAATCAAATGCCTTATTACTTTGCTAGATTTGGCAAGGGAGAGGGCACTCCATATGAGTATACTGGTGATAATCGTTTTTTCCCAATTCTTGCTATTGGTCAATTTCCTGATATGCCCATAAGGGGAGAAGCACAATTAGATTCTGAAGGCAATCCTATTGTTGATGAAGAAGGTAATATTCAATATAGCACTATTTATGAACCAGTTTATGGTTTAAGGCTGAGAAACCGAGAAGGTTATGTAACTCTTACTACTGATAATCGCGGTGAACTTTGGGTTCAAGATAGAATTTTTGTCGGGCCTTGGAATGATTTATATATTGATGACGAATCGATTACGTTGACTGCTGCAGGTTTAAATGCTAAAGTAACTAGCAGAGAAAATTATGATAATTATTTATCTTCAATTCTTACTGCTCTTGGTTCTGGAATTATCCAAGGAAGCGAAGAATCGGATGAAGCTTATAATGAAAGAGTTAATTCCTTATTACCTAAATATTCAGTTCGAATTTGGGCAGGAGAAAATCAAGATTTAATTGAAAATGCTCCTTTCTTCGTGTTAGAAGATGGTACAGTTAAGGCAACCAAAGCTTATATAAAAGGTAATATCTTTGCAGAAAATGGTGAAATTTCTGGTTTATTAACTATTGGTAATGGTGCTAATGGTATTAATGGTAATTTAAATGAAGAAAATATTTTTTGGGCAGGAAAAACTGTAACTGATATTTATGAAGAAGATGCAGAAGGTAATATCAATTTTGATAATAAAATTGGTACATTAACAAACTATAAATTTAGAATAGATAATACCGGAAAACTTTATGCGCAAGATGCAAGTATTAGCGGTTCAATAACTGCGGAAGATGGTATTATTAAAAATTTATTAATTCCCGATGAACGCGCAGGTATTACTTCAGAAGATGAAAAAATTGTACTTTGGGTTCATAAAGACAAAGTAAGTTTAGAAGTAAATGGAAAATATGATAAATCTTTAAGTAATTTTTATGTAACTAAGGCTGGCGAGCTTTATGCCTCAAAAATCTTTTTACGAGATTCAATTTTAATTGGTCAAAAAGAAGGATATTATGAAGCCGGTATTAATTATGGCAGCACAGTTGCTTTTTGGGCTGGTGCAAAAAACAGTAATTATTCTGATGCTATTTTCTCGGTTGGTATTGATGGTGCTGTGACTGCTAAATCTCTTGATTTAGTAAATGGTACCTTATCTGCGGCTGGTGCTATTTTAGATGGTAGTTTATTAGTAAAAGACCCAGAGCAAGAAACTTATATTGTTATTGATAGTACCCAAGGTATCAGTACTTCTAATTATAATTCAGCTTATGGTTGGAAGATTGATATGAATGGTGATGCTTATTTTTCTAATATCAATGCTCGTGGTGAAATTATTTCTGCTGTATTCTCCTATAATAGTGTTAATACCATGGGCGGCGATTTATATCTCGCGCCAACATATTATGATTATGAAAATACTGTTAAATTATTTGATGGAGAAACTAGTCCTCAGGTTTTTGTAATAGAAATTAGTAAAACTACTTTTGATAGAGAAATTTGGAGTAAGGGTGAAGCAAAATTATTATCAGATTTTAACACTATTATTACTAGTGCTTCTAGTTTAGATAATATTAAAGAATATGTTAATGTTAAATTTAATCTTTTAACTATTATTGATAATTCTTCAGTGGAATATAATAATAATGAAGGACGACTTTATCGTGTAACAGATAATGAAAAATATTAT
>ULPT01001121.1_pt1 | contig 51286 bp, 37 predicted proteins | sample 1953751 | NCBI WGS metagenome assembly ULPT01 (sample SAMEA4835636, study PRJEB28245) | human gut metagenome | biome: gut microbiome; material: fecal sample | place: Denmark | collected 2008 | reverse complement strand
TTCAATCAAAATCCGTTATTAATCCATTCAATCAAAATCCGCTTTTAATCCATTCAAGCTGTAATATGGCTGGTAGATAGGCTGGCAGATAGGCTGGCAGATACCCCGCTCAGAGGAGAATCTGCCAGCCCTTATTCCGTTCATAATGTGCATGTTGCGCCGTTGCTGGGAGATATGGTAGATATTTTCACCTACAGAAGTTTAGTAATAGAACATACTCAATCCGCTCTTAAATATAATAATAAGGTGTAAAGCTCAATCGATGCGCCCTTTAAGCCAACCTATTCACCCTCAAAGACATAAAAAAGTGGAAAATACTTTGCCACTATCCAAATTTTTACTAAATTTACACCGAAGATGGAGTGTGTAGTGCCGAAAGGCGTTGCGCACCTTACAACGTGCGCTGAAAAAGCGCCGTACTACAATCTAAGAAACCATAATCTAAAGACCTAAGAAGACCGAATAAACAAACTAAAGAAATCGCGCAAAACCGATTATTACTAAAACAGAAATTTTTAATTAACTTAATTCAATAACAATTTATTAACAAACAAAGAAAAGGATTTAGTATGAAAAAAATCTTATCTCTTCTTGCTTTGTTAGTGATGACGCTAACCGCGTTTGCAGCTGACTACACAGGTCATCGCACCGTTACATACGGAAGCATGCCCTCTACTGAGGCGGACGACGCAGTTCTCACAATCACTGACAATGGCGACAACACATTTAATGTGACGTTTAAGGATGTCATCAACGTTGATGGCAACTACAGAGACAACTATGGTACATACACATTCAGCAATGTTGCTGGTACCACAGAGAATGGTGTTACAACCATCGACCTTTCTAACCTGAGTGCAACTGTTGCAAATAGTGACCTTGGCTTGACCGAGGCTTCTGATGGCGTTCTTTTTGCTAAGTTCAATGCAGAAAAGGCATACGCTAAATTCTCAGCAATGGTTGGTTCTTATTGCAAGTCTAAAATCTCTGCAGAGTTTGGTGTTAACGATTTCGAGTCTACTGGCGGTGGTTCTACTGGCGGCGGTGACGTGAAGCCGGCAGCTTTCGAGAAGGTTAACTTCGTAGGCGATGGCACTAACTTCAACTGGAGCATCCCAGTAGATTGGGATACACAGAAGATCGTTATGTCTATCAGCACAGCTACTTGTACAACTGGCTGCGAGCACATCATCGGCCTCGGTACAGACGGCACATCATGGGCTGGCAACCTCCACATGTATCGCACTTCTGCAGACAAGCAGCTCCAGTGCTACTTCGGTGCAGGTGCAGTCAACACTGGCAAGTTTGATGAGGGCAACCCTATCAAGGTTGAGATCTCTAAGGCTAATGGCTTCATCGTAGACGGCACAACACGAATCTCTGCAGCGCAGCTTGCAGACCTCTTCGCTATGTCAACAGTAGTTATGGGCACTGGTGAGGGCAATAACATCCTCTCACACGCTACATACAACTACGTTAAGGTTGTTGACAAGGACTGGACAGAGCCGACAGAGCCTGAGGTAACTGTAACCTTCGAGAAGCAGTATGCCGATCAGCTCTATTCACTCGCTGACGGTACTCCGAGCGCAAAGGGCGACGCTACCGTTACTCTCAAGGAGATGTCTGACAACACTATCAGCATGTCTCTCGCCTTCTCTGATATGAACGTTGAGTCTACAGACCTCGTAAAGGGTACAGACGACAAGGGCCGCACTACATACACTGGTACAGCTAACTTCCAGGGCACAAACTTCGCTGTTAAGGCTCTTCGCTACACTAAGGATGAGGAAGAGAAGCTTTACATGACTCTCATCCCAACTGACGGAACAACTCTCGCATTCGGTGAAGATCCCGACTACGTAGCTCCGGCTGAGCCTGAGGACGTAACACTCTGGGAGAACTACCAGGCTGACGGCACTGGCTTCTCTAAGACAGCTACTATCAACTGGGACAAGCAGAAGATCGTTGCTTCTATCGACTTCTCTAACGGTGGTGACGACAAGGATATCCTTGCTATGACTACTGGCGAGAGCTTCGCTGCATTCCAGACAAGCACATACCGCACAATGCACTGGTACTGCCAGCAGTCTGTAAAGCAGATGTCTGGTTTCTACGCAAAGGACGGCGCTGGTAACAACAACACCGGTCGTATGGACGTTGCTGACTGCCTCGCTAAGTTCGAAATCTCTAAGGCTGAGGGTCTGAAGGTTAACGGTGAGGTTAAGATGTCTCCTGAGGTTCTTGACGAGCTCTTCGCAAGCAACACTGTTCTCATCGGTAGCGGTGAGTCTCCTAAGTTCAGCCAGGCATTCTACAACTACATCAAGGTAGTTTCTCTTGACTGGACAGAGACAACAACACCTGACACTCCGGAGGCTAAGGTTTACAAGAACACTCTGAAGGTAGTTCGTGGCACAGACACCAAGACATACGCAGACGCTGAGGTATCTGTACTCGCTAAGGGCGAGGGCAAGTACGAGGTTGTTCTTCCCGAGTTCGCAGACATGGATACTGCTGAGGGCACATCTGCTGGCACAATCGGCAAGCTCACATTCGTAGCTGACGGCGTAGAGGCTGACGGCAAGCTCAAGCTCACAGCTTCTTCTGTAGAGACAACTCAGGAAGGTGGCGAAGGCTGGGAGTCACAGACATTCACAGCTTCTATGGACGCTACTGTTACTGGTGAAACACTCGCAGGTACATTCACAGTTAAGGTTAATGGCTATGAGAGCATGTACACATACAACCTCTACTATGGTGTTGAGGCTCCTGAGGTTGTAACAGAAGTTGCTAACAACAACTACACAAGCAACCTCCGCATCATCGACCAGACTTCTGAGGATGAGAATACCCTCTTCCAGACTGACGAGGCTTCTGTAAACATCATCAAGTACAGCGACAACACTTACAAGATCACTCTCAGAAACATCACTCTCAACGAGCAGACAAGCGACCTCGTATTCACTGGCGAGGCTGTAGGCACAGAGGTCGATCCGGACGAGGGCGGTGCTGTTGTAACAGAGGGCACTATGGTTCAGGCTACTGCTGACGCAGAAACACAGAACTTCCTCGGTGGCGCTGTTAATGCACAGTTCATGTGGCAGGATCTTTCTACTACTGAGATCCGTATGTCATTCGTTCTCGAGGGCGCAACACTCAGCCTCGGTGGCGAGTTCAACTACGAGGAGGAGACACCTGATCAGCCGAAGGACGACTACGCTATCAACTTCGACAAGGACGCTAAGCAGAACCACGTTTCACGCTACTCTACATCTGTTTCTCTCCAGCAGACTGGCAAGGACAAGCAGACTATCGAGTTCGGCAAGACTATGAACGGTTATGAGGACCTCACAGCAGATAAGTTCACTGTTGAGGCAGGCTCAGAGGTAACACCTTCTATCGGTTACGTTGGCGAGTGGATGCACGGTTACGTATACATCGACCTCGACAACAACAAGCAGTTCTCATTCAACGCCGACGGCGCTGACCAGACTGGCACAGAGGTAGTATCTTACAGCTACTATAAGAATCAGAACTCTAAGGGCGAGGCTGTAGAAAGCAACTGCAACGTTAACCCGATGCCTGCATTCACAGCTCCTACCACACCGGGTACATACCGCATCCGCTTCAAGGTAGACTGGGATAACATCGACGCAGGTGGTAGCGTAGCTACTGGTAACTCTATCCTCAACAACGGTGGTGGTATCTACGATGCTACTCTCGAGGTTGTAGCGCCGGTTACCGACGGCATCAGCACAATCAACGCTGAGGTTGCTAACGGCGAGGCACAGCTCTTCACTGTTGACGGCGTACAGATTGCTAAGCTCCAGAAGGGTCTGAACATCGTTCGCACCGCTGACGGCAAGGTTAAGAAGGTACTCGTTAAGTAATCTTTTTAAGACTATAGGGTAGGGCGCACGCCCTTTCCGATAAATAATAAATCCCGACTCCAGCAACGGAGTCGGGATTTTTTTTGTATTAATATGTCATAAACCGATGCATTTTTACAGATTTTTTATTGCGTAAACAATAATTATTCTTACCTTTGCATGTAAAGTACGACTAAGAACAGACAAATTGTAAACATTTCCGGCATTCGGATAACCCCATGCTGCTTATTAATACCATATAGAATAATATAGTTCACTTAATTTAATAACAATTTATTAACAAAAAGAAAGGATTTAGTATGAAGAAAATCTTATCTCTTCTTTCGATGTTGATGGTTACCGTGATGGCATTCGCTACGGACTACACCGATCAGCTTACTTTCAAGCTGACTTTTGGTAGCAGTCCTTATGAGCAGTCTTTGCCGGAAGGAACTCTCACCGTAGAAAAACGCGTAGACGGCAAATACAAAGTGACCGCATGTGGCTGCGATCTAAGCACGTATGGCGTTGGAAAATGGGGCGACCTCAGCTGCGACGCAGTAGAAGGCACAACAGACGCCGACGGTTTGACAACAATCCAAGTTAGCAACCCTGATGTTTCTGCCAGTGGAACTATTGATGGTGGTTTCGCTCTTAAAGGCGAGTCTCTCCTCGTTAAGTTCAACGAAACAAAGGCTTACGCCCTTTTCAAGGGCAAGTTGGCTCTTAACCCTGTTGTAGGTTATGCTTTTGAGTACACCTTCGGTACTGACGAAGGTTTCGAAGGCGGTGGTTCTACCGGCGGTGGCGAGACTGGCGGCGAAGTAACAGAGAAGTACACTGTTAACTTCGACAAGACAGCTTACCATTCACGTAACGACCGTGTCCTCAGCAGCTTCTCTCTCCAGCAGACAGGCAAGGACAAGCAGACTGTAAACGTATTCGCTTCAAAGGCAGCTTACGAGGATCACACATCGTCTGTATTCAATGTTGAGGCAGGCAGCGAGCTGACAGCTTCGTTCAACTACTCAGGTCAGTGGATGAACGGTTATATCTACATCGACCGCGACAACGACGGCGAGTTCTCTTACAAGGAAGGACAGTGGGATCAGGCAGGCACCGACTTGGTAGCCTACAGCTTCTATACTACACTTGCTAATCCGAAAGTAAACGATGGCAATGGCTACAACTCTACCGGTGCTTCTGTTTCTGGTGACGATCGTAGCAACGTTAATCCTCCTTCATTCACAGCTCCTACGGAGCCGGGTACATACCGCATCCGCTTCAAGATCGACTGGAACTGCATCCTCCCTGGAGGTTCAAACGACATCCTCTCTGACGGTGGTGGCGTTTGGGATGCAACTCTCAATGTTGTAGCTGCAGAGCCTGAGGTAACTTCTGACAAGACATACACAAGCAACCTCAAGTTGACTGATGCAGAAAGCGAGGAAGATGTTGTTGATATGCCTCAGGCTGACGTGAACATCATCAAGTACTCTGACGACTCTTATAAGATTACACTTAAGCAGGTTGCTCTCCGTGGTGCTGAAAACGACCTCGTATTCGTAGGTACGACACCTGAGGTAGCTCCAACAGCGGAAGCAGCAGAGCCTCTCTACATATCTGCTACACCTAACACTGCTACAAAGGCAATCCTTGGCGATGTAACAGCTACATTCGCAATCTCAGAAGTTTCTGACGACGAGATTAAGATGGGTATCGCTATCGAGGGCGAAGGTGTTCTCTATGAGGGCGAGTTCAACTACGAGGAAGAAGTAGATGAGCCTGAGGTTTACACAAGCAACCTCCACATCTACGACGCTGCAGCTCCTGAGACAGACCTCTTCAAGGCTGACAAGGCTAACGTAGAGTTCTTGGCAACTGAAACAGGTGAGTTCACGCTCACTCTTAAGGACGTAACACTCAACGAGAAGACTCAGGACCTCGTATTCACTGGTACACTTCCTACAACAGAACCAGGTGGTCAGGAGCCGCTCGCAGAAGAGGGTGATGGTGAAGTAACTCCAGATGAGCCAGCAATGGTTCTCAACGCTACTGCTGACGAGGCTACTGCTACATTCCTCGGTGCTGCATCTGCAACAGCCGAGTTCTCTATCTCTTATAACGCAGCCGACGAATTCATGATGACATTCACCATGAAGGCTGGCGAGAAGAACTACGGTGGCGAGTTCAACTACGAGGCTAAGACACCTGCTGCAGAACCGTTCTGCAAGGAGAACTACGTAGCTGACGGCAATGGCTTCGAGTGGGAGATTCCGGTAGATTGGGATACTCAGAAGATCGTTATGTCTATCGACCCGTCTACATGTACTGGCAACTGCGAGGATGTAATCGGTCTTGGCGCTGTTCCGACAGCTTGGGACAACACTCTCCACTTGTATCGCACAAGCGCAGACCAGATGCTCCAGGGATACTTCCAGGTACCTGGTGGCAGCAACAACAACACAGACAAGTTCGCTGAGACAGCTCCGTTCTTGGTAGAGGTTTCAAAGGCTCAGGGCTTTGTTGTTAACAACGAGGTTAAGATTGCTTCAAGTGCAATGAGCTATCTCTTCACTCTCCCGACCGTTAAGATGGGTACTGGCGAGGGCGCTAACGACAAGTCGCGTGCTACATACAACTACGTTAAGGTAGTTGATAAGGACTGGACGAAGGATCCTGCGACTGGCATCAACGCAACAACATTTGCTGAGGGCGAGTTCGAGGTATTCTCTGTTGACGGCGTTAAGCTCGCTAAGCTCCAGAAGGGTCTGAACATCGTTCGCTCTGCTGACGGCAAGGTTAAGAAGGTACTCGTTAAGTAATATTTTAGGGGGTGCACTCAGGGGGTGCACCAACCAATAAATTCATAAGAGGGCATGGCATTCCGCCATGCCCTCTTTGCGTATATACCATGTTCTCGCAGATTTCACGGATTTCACTGTGCTAATTATTACATCCTAATCTTCTGTGTAATCTGAATTTCGTTGCAGTTTCGCAGCCTGTCTATCTGTGAAAATCTGTGCCTATCTGTGGGAGGCACATCTCAGTTTGAAGGTTCTGTGTGTTCAGTGTATTCTGTGGGAACTTTCTCCCTGTTTGTTTGGTTGGTGCAGCTGAGACAGCTGCACCCCCTTGAAGATGGCACTGCACCCCCTGAGGATGGCACTGCACCCCCTTAAGTTGCTCCCTTTGAAATATTTGCAACAAGGTTGCAGAATCTTTTTCCGAACTTTGTTAACGATTATTTTTCAGCTTAGTAATTAACAACAAACAAAATATGCTTAGAAGATTATCCTATTACTTATTATCAGCAGTCTTCGTGGCGGGCATTGCCGCTTGCGGAGGCCAGTCGCACGACCATCTCGACCACGATCATGACCACGACCACGCCGAGGAAACCGAGCATCACGACCATGCTGCCGAAGAAGCAGAACACGGTGGCGAGGAAAAGGGCGCCCACACCGATGAGATAATACTCTCTGCGGAGAAAGCCCGTGCAGCCGGCGTGAAGGTAGAGGAGGTGAAGCCAGGCACCTTCCACGGCGTTATACACACCAGTGGCAAAGTGATGTCAGCCTCGTGCGACGAGACCACCGTCGTTGCAACCATCAGCGGACGCGTGCAGTACAAGAACCACGTAAGCGAGGGCTTGAAGGTGTCTGCCGGCACCACGCTCTTCTCAATCACCTCAGCCGGCATGCAGACCGCAGAGGGCGACCCCGTGCAGCGTGCCCGCATCGACTACGAGCGTGCAGAGCGCGACTACACACGTGCCAAGATACTCATCAAGGACAAGATAATAAGCGAGAAGGACCTCGCCGTGGCAAAAGCCGAATACGAAGCAGCCAAGCTCACGTATAACGGCATGAAGCGCACGCGCAGCGAGGGTGGAGTAGTGGTGACGGCGCCGCGCGGCGGTTACGTCAAGCAGTGTCTCGTCAACGGCGGCGACTACGTAGAAGCCGGTCAGCCACTCGCCATCATCACTCAGAACAAGCACCTCTATCTGCGTGCCGAGATACCCGAGCGCCGCTTCAACGAACTCAACAAGATACGCGGCGCCAAGTTCCGCACAAGCTACAGCAAGCGTCTCTACGACATCGCCGAGATGGGCGGACACATACAGTCGTACGGACGTTCGGCAGAGGTGAACAACTCCTACCTGCCCGTCATCTTCGAGTTCAACAACACCGGCGACGTCGTGCAGGGCTCTTACGCCGAGATATACCTCATAACCCAAGACCGCTCGAACGTCATCACGCTGCCCCTCACCGCCCTCACCGAGGAGCAGGGCATCCACTTCGTCTACGTGCAGATAGACGCCGAAGGCTACCGCAAGCAGGAGGTGACGCTCGGCGAGAGCGACGGCGAGCGTGTAGAGATACTCACCGGTGTTAAGCAGGGCGACCGTGTCGTAACAAAGGGCGCCGTGCAAGTACGATTGGCTTCGGCTGCAAACGCCATCCCGGCGCATAACCATAATCATTAATAAGCTATGCTGAACAAGATAATACGCTTCTCGCTTGAGAACAGAATACTCGTGTTGGTGGCGTCGGTGCTGCTCGTCATTGGCGGCCTTTACTCCACCAGCCAGACCGATGTGGACGTGTTCCCCGACCTCAATGCCCCCACCGTAGTCATCATGACCGAAGCCGGCGGCATGGCAACCGAAGAGGTAGAGCAACTCGTCACGTTCCCTATAGAAACCGCCGTCAACGGCAGTACCGGTGTGCGCCGCGTGCGTTCGCAGTCTACCAACGGTTTCTCCGTTGTGTGGGTTGAGTTCGACTGGGGCACCGACATCTACCTCGCCCGCCAGATAGTGAGCGAGAAACTCGCCGCAGTAGGCGAGCAGATGCCCGCCGGAGTGAGCGCTCCGGTGCTCGGTCCGCAGTCGTCGATACTCGGCGAAGTGCTCATCGTGAGCCTCACCAGCAAGCACACCTCGCAGCAAGACCTGCGCACGTACGCCGACTGGGTGATACGTCCGCGTCTTCTCTCTACCGGCGGCGTGGCCCAGGTGAGCGTTCACGGCGGCGACATCAAGGAGTATCAGATACTCGTCAGCCCCGGTCGCATGAAGCACTTCGGCGTGTCGCTCACCGACATCATGGCATGCACCCGCGGCATGAACACCAACACCAACGGCGGCGTGCAGTACAAGTACGGCAACGAGTACATCATCCGCGGCATCACCTCCACTAACGACGTCGAGAAGCTCGGCACGTGCATCGTGAAGAAGAACGGCGAGAGCGTGGTCACCCTTGCCGACGTAGCCGACATAAAGATAGGCAACCAGTCGCCCAAGCTCGGCGTAGCCAGCGAGCGCGCCCAGTCAGCCGTGCTCCTCACCGTTACGAAGCAGCCCAACACCAGCACCATCGACCTCACCAAGCATCTCGACCTCGCACTCGCCGACCTCAAGCAGACCCTGCCCGCCGACGTGCATATCTCTACCGACATCTTCCGTCAGTCAGACTTCATCGAGAGCAGCATCGACAATGTGCAGAAGTCGCTTATCGAGGGCGCCATCTTCGTGGTTATCATCCTCATGATATTCCTCGCCAACGTGCGCACCACGGTCATCTCGCTCGTCACGATACCAATCTCGTTCCTCGTGGCGATGATAGTGCTCAACGCCCTCGGCATAAGCATCAACACCATGACCCTCGGCGGACTTGCCATAGCCATCGGCTCGCTCGTAGATGACGCCATCGTCGACGTAGAGAACGTCTACAAGCACATACGCCAGAACCGTGCGTTGCCCGAGGCAGAGCGTGTGCCTATCATCGAACTCGTGTTCAACGCTTCGCGAGAGGTGCGCATGCCTATCCTCAACTCCACGCTGATTATCGTGGTGAGCTTTGCGCCGCTGTTCTTCCTCAGCGGCATGGAAGGCCGCATGCTCATACCCCTTGGCATAGCCTTCGTCACAGCCCTCTTCGCCTCAACCCTCGTAGCCCTCACGCTCACCCCCGTGCTCTGCAGCTACCTGCTCGGCAAGAGCAAGGGCGAGATGCCGAAGGAAGCCTTCGTAGCCGTATGGCTTAAGAAGTATTACGAGCGTGCCCTGCTGTGGGTGCTCGCCAACACCCGCAAGGTCATCGTCGGCACCGCAGCGTTGTTCGTTGTCGCCGTGGGCGTGTTCTTCTGCTTAGGCAGCAGCTTCCTGCCCAAGTTCAACGAAGGCTCGTTCACCATCAATATTTCCTCGCTGCCCGGCATCTCGCTCGAAGAAAGCGACTCCATCGGCGCACGTGCCGAGCGACTGCTGCTGCAGGTGCCCGAGATAAAGACCGTGGCACGCAAGACCGGTCGTGCGGAGCTCGACGAACACGCCCTCGGTGTGAACGTGAGCGAGATAGAAGCCCCGTTCGAGCTTAAGGACCGCAGTCACGAGGAAGTGCTCAACGACGTGCGCAAGCGCCTCTCCGTTCTCGCCGGAGCCAACATAGAGATAGGTCAGCCCATCTCCCACCGCATCGACGCCATGCTCTCGGGCACACAAGCCAGCATAGCCATCAAGCTCTTCGGCACCGACCTCAACCGCATGTTCACTATCGGCAACCAGATAAAGAACGCCTGCCAGGACATAGAAGGCATCGCCGACCTCAACGTGGAGCAGCAGATAGAGCGCCCCGAACTGAAGATTGTGCCGCGCCGCGAACTACTCGTGCGCAACGGCATCACGCTGCCCGAGTTCAACGAGTTCCTCGCCGTGAATCTCGCCGGCGAGACCGTCTCTCAGGTGTACGAAGCCGGCAGATCCTTCAACCTCGTGGTGAAAGCCGCCGACTCCGACGAGATAAGCAACCTCATCATCGACACGCAGGACGGCCGTAAGGTGCCTCTGTGCGACGTTGCCGACATCATATCGAGCGCCGGACCCAACACCATCAACCGCGAGAACGTGCAACGCAAGATAGTCATCTCCGCCAACACCAGCGGCAGAGCCTTGAGCGACGTAGTAGCCGACATCAAGCAGGCAGTAGGCGAGAACGTGCAGCTGCCCGAAGGCTACCACGTAGAGTACGGCGGACAGTTTGAGAGTCAGGAGAGCGCCAGCCGCGTGCTCTACCTCACCTGCATGCTCGCCATCGTCGTCATCTTCTTCCTGCTCTTCATGCAGTTCCGCAACGCCCTTGAAGCCGGCGTCATACTGCTCAACCTCCCGTTGGCACTCATCGGCGGCATCTTCGCCATCGTGCTCACCACCGGCGAGGTAAGCATACCCGCCGTCATCGGTTTCATCTCGCTCTTCGGCATCGCCACGCGCAACGGCATGCTGCTCATCACCGAGTACAAGCGTCTGCGCACCGAAGAAGGCAAGAGCGTGCGCGAAGCCATCGTCGAAGGCTCGCTCTCGCGTCTGAACCCGATACTCATGACAGCCCTCACCTCAGCCCTCGCCCTCGTGCCGCTCGCCCTGGGCGGCGCCCTGCCCGGCAACGAGATACAGTCGCCGATGGCGAAGGTGATACTCGGCGGACTCATCAGTTCTACATTACTCAACGCATTCATAGTACCGATAATATATGAGAAGATATCTAATCGCCACAGCCGTGGCACTCAGCGCATGTAGCGCCGCCCTCGCCGACACCGTTGGCGACGTGCTCAAGCAGATAACTGCTAACAACCTCACCCTGCAGTCGGCAGCGCACGACATGCGCGCCGATGTGCTCGACATAAAAGCCACGAACACCCTCGGCGGTCCGTCGGTAGAGTACAGTCCGTTCTTCACCAAGGGCTACTCCGGCGTTGTCGAGAGCGAACTTGTGGTGAGCCAGGAGATTGACTTCCCAACGAAGTATGCCGCCCGCAGCAAGCAGGCGCAGATGCAGCAGACCGTAGGCGACCAGCTGCTCGTAAAGCAGCGCCGCGACATATTGCTGCAGGCACAGCTCGTCTGCATCGACGTGATACGCCTCAACCAGAGTCTCGCCATGCTGCGTGAGCGTCTCTCCAACAGCGAGACGCTGCTGCAGATGTACGAGAAGCGCATGGAGGCAGGCGACGCCAACGCCCTTGAGCTGAACAAGGTGAAGATCGACTGCATGGAGGTGCGCACCCTCGTTGGCGAGGCAGAAGGCGAGCGCACCGCCCTCCTGCAGCAGCTGCAGCAGCTCAACGGCGGCAAGCCCATCGACGTATCCTCAACCGAGCTGCCCCACTACGAGCCGATAGCCGACTTCGAGTCGTATCGTGCCCTCGCCGTAGCGTCGGATGCCGACGTGGCAGTGGCGCAGACCGCCCTGCGCGCCGCCGACATGAACCTTAAGGTGCAGAAGAGCGAGTGGCTGCCCAGCATCTCCTTCGGCTACCGCCGCAATACCGAGCAGCGCGAAGCCATCAACGGCTTCATGGTGGGCGTGAGTTTCCCGCTCTATAGCAATAGCAGCAACGTGAAGGCGGCACGCGAGCGCCGTCAGAGTGCCGAGCTGCAGGTGCAGCAGGCGCAGCACGACGCCGAAGCCTCGCTGCGCACCAGCTACGAGCAGTTGCAGGGCTTGCAGCAGGTGATAGACCACAGCGACGTGAAGCTGCTGCAGGAGTCGCTTACGCTCTTCAGGAAGGCGCTGCAGCAGGGCGAGATAACCGCTCTGGCTTACTACGTGGAGATAAACAGCATCTACGAGAAGCTGCAGCGACACATCGACCTGCACAGCCAGAGCGTGAAGCTGCTCGCAGAGCTGCACAGAAATGAGTTGTGAGTTTTGAATGTAGAGTGTTGCGGTCGGCGTACGCCATTTTGTCCGAACCAGAGTTTATAAGGGAAAACGTTTGCTGATACAGAAAAAATCGTTATATTTGCAAGAGTATGACTCAAGGTACATGACCTGATGATTATTTGCTAAACAAAACTATCTTTTAAAAACTAATATTACTATGTTCAGATACAGCAAAGGCTTTATCCTCCCAGTGTTGGCTGCTACGATGATGGCAGCCCCCATGAGCGCCGAGAATGTCAGCGTGTCAACACCGAAGACATCACTCGCCCTCGACATCACAAAAGGCGAGACCCTGAAGTTTCTCTATTACGGCGACCGCCTCAACGCCGCCGACGTGGCACAGCTGCAGTCGGCAGGCACCTTCGGCAAGGACGCCTATCCCGTGTACGGACTGAGCGCTGAGGCTCAGGCTGCCCTCTCCGTCCAGCACGCCGACGGCAACCTCACGCTCGACATGAGCGTTGAAGGCTTCGAGCAGGTGGCTGAGGCTAACGCCAAGGTGCTGAAGATACAACTCAAAGACCGCGTCTACCCGTTCTACGTCACCGTCTGCTACCGCGCGTACAACGACGTCGACATCATCGAGATGTGGACAGAGATAAAGAACGGCGAGAAGCAGACCGTAACACTCAAGCAGTTCGATTCGGCTTACATGCCGATACGCCGCGGCGACGTTTGGATGTCGCACTTCTACGGAGCGTGGGCTAACGAGGCGCAGCTCTCAGAGGAGCCGCTCAAGCCCGGCACCTTCGTCATAGAGAACCGCGACGGCGTGCGCAACGCACAGACCTCGCGCGGCGAAGTGATGTTCTCGCTCGACGGCAAGGCGCAGGAGAACTCAGGACGCGTCATCGGCGCCGCCATCTGCTATACCGGCAACTACAAGCTGCGCGCCGTGACCGACGAGTCGGAGTATCACCAGTTCTTCGCCGGCATCGACGACTACAACTCGGAGTATCATCTGAAGAAGAACGAGACCTTCGTGACGCCCGTCACAGCGTTCTCGTACAGCAAGGAGGGACTCAGCGGAGTGAGCCGCAATTTCCACCGCTGGGGCCGCAAGTACAAACTCGCCAACGCCGACCGCGAGCGCAAGATTCTGCTCAACTCGTGGGAGGGTGTCTACCTTAACATCAACGAGAAGGACATGGCGCAGATGATGGCAGACATCAAGTCGATGGGCGGCGAACTGTTCGTGATGGACGACGGATGGTTCGGCGAGAAGTATCCGCGCAAGACCGACAACAGCGCGCTCGGCGACTGGAAGGTGGACCGCGAGAAGCTGCCTAACGGCATCGAAGGCTTGCTCGACGAGGCTAAGAAGCAGGGCGTGAAGTTCGGTATATGGATAGAGCCGGAGATGTCGAACACCAAGAGCGAGCTCTACGACAAGCACCCCGACTGGGTTATCAAGGCTCCGAAGCGCGAACTGCGCACCGGACGTGGCGGCACGCAGGTGGTGCTCGACCTCGCCAACCCGAAGGTGCAGGACTTTGTGTTCTCCGTCGTAGACGACCTCATGACAAAGTATCCCGAAATCGACTACATAAAGTGGGACGCTAACATGCACATCTCCAACCACGGCTCGCAGTATCTCACAGCCGATAACCAGAGCCACCTCTACATCGACTATCACCGCGGACTGGAGAAGGCTCTGCAGCGCATACGCGCCAAGTATCCCGACCTCACCATTCAGGACTGCGCATCGGGCGGCGGACGCGTCAACTGGGGCTATCTGCCTTACTTCGACGAGTTCTGGACGAGCGACAACACCGACGCCCTGCAGCGCGTCTACATGCAGTGGGGCACATCCTACTTTTTCCCTGCAATAGCTATGGCTGCGCACATCTCCAACGCGCCTAACCATCAGACAGCGCGCACCGTACCTCTGAAGTTCCGCACCGACGTGGCTATGTGCGGACGTCTCGGCATGGAGATTCAGCCGAAGGTGCTCAGCGATGTCGACAAGGACCAGTGTCGTAAGGCTATCGCCGACTACAAGCGCATACGTCCTATCGTGCAGTTCGGCGACCTCTACCGTCTGCAGTCGCCGTTCGAGAAGAAGGGCGTGGCTTCGCTGATGTACGTCACAGAGACAAAGGACAAGGCGGTGTTCTACTGGTTCAAGACCGAGGCGTTCTGCAATCAGCATCTGCCGCGCATCCCGATGGCAGGTCTCGACCCACAGAAGCGCTACCGCGTAACCGAGCTTAACCGCATCGACCACTCGCCGCTCTCGTTCGAGGGCAAGACGTTCTCCGGCGAGTATCTCATGCAGAACGGCCTTGAGATTCCGTACGGACACAACGCCGATTGGGGCAAGGCCAACGAGTGGGCAAGCCGCGTACTGCTGCTCGAAGCGCTTTAAAGAGTAAAAAAGTAAAAGAGTAAAAAGGTAAAAAATCTGCGTTTTTTTTACTTTTTTACTCTTTTACTTCTTTACTTTTAGAAGCAAATATAATACAAGTCACCTCCGCGAAAAATCTCATTATAGAGATTCGCATTCTCGAAAATGCGCCATTTCATCGGTCGGCGCAGCCGAAAAATCATAAAAATTGAGACTTTTCAGTGTAAAACGATAGGTTTTACAAACTTTTCGTGAGACTTTACATGGTAACTCTTGAGACTTTACCTGGTAAAACCTATGCTTTTACACTGTAAAGTCTCACGATAAGTTGTGTTTTGCTAAGGCTAAAATTGCACACTTTTAGAGAAAACGCTACAATATGCTGTAAGACAAACGCTTACGGCTGCACGCTCAAAACTCGCGAAAAATCGACTAAGGATTTTGTTTTTGATTTTTCGCGAGATATGAGCGGTCAAATCGTGCAAATATCGTCTTGGCAAAAAGTATGCCATTCCAGTTGAGAGTTAGTCGAACAGTCCCGGCTCCACAGCATTGCTGCCAATCATCGGGCGACCCAGATGCTGGTAGGCGAGGGGCGTCACCATACGTCCGCGCTGCGTGCGCTTTATGAAGCCCTCCATGATGAGATACGGCTCGTACACCTCCTCGACGGTGCCCGTGTCCTCGCCGATGGCTGTGGCGATGGTAGACACGCCGACCGGTCCGCCGCGGAACTTGTCGATGATGGTGAGCAAAATCTTGTTGTCGATCTCGTCCAAACCATACTGGTCGATGTTGAGCGCCGAGAGCGATAGGCGCGCAATATCGCGGTCGATGCGTCCGTTACCCTTCACCTGCGCGAAGTCGCGCACACGGCGCAGCAGAGCGTTCGCAATACGCGGCGTGCCACGCGAGCGGCGCGCAATCTCTATAGCCGCATCGTCGTCGATGGGCACCTTCAGAATCATCGCCGAGCGCTTGATGATCTTCTGCAGCATCTCCGGTCCGTAGTATTCAAGGTGGAGGTTGATGCCGAAGCGCGCACGGAGCGGCGCCGTGAGCAGTCCGCTGCGCGTTGTGGCACCCACGAGCGTGAACGGGTTGAGGTCGATCTGTATAGACCGCGCCGACGGACCCTTGTCGATCATGATGTCGATGCGGTAGTCTTCCATCGCCGAGTAGAGATACTCCTCTACGACGGGCGAGAGACGGTGAATCTCGTCGATGAACAGCACGTCGCGCGGCTCCAGCGAAGTGAGGATGCCGGCGAGGTCGCCCGGCTTGTCGAGCACCGGTCCGCTCGTAATCTTGAAGCCCACGCCCAGTTCGTTGGCTATGATGTTGCTAAGCGTTGTCTTGCCCAGTCCTGGGGGGCCGTGCAGTAGCGTATGGTCGAGCGGTTCGCCGCGGTACTTCGCCGCCTCGACGAACACTTCGAGGTTCTCCACCACCTTCTGCTGTCCGCTGAAATCGCCGAACCGCAGCGGTCGCAGAGCGTTCTCAAAGTCCTTCTCGCCCTTGCGTCCCTGCTCCTGACGTATGTCGAAATCTTCTTCCATGTTGTATCGGATAATCTGTTTTGTACAAAGTTAGTATATTTTTGGCAGAAAAAACGCCATACACTTGGATAAAACAAACGAAACAACTAAATTTGTAGTCAATAGGCACTTCCGATTTGTGAAAGTGCTGCGCACTATTAACCCGTTAAAACCCGAATCTAACTATGCTCGTAAAGACTTATTCCGCAGCCGTTAACGGCCTCGACGTAACCACCGTAACCGTTGAAGTGAATATCGTGCCCGGCGTGATGTATCGCATGACCGGACTCGGCGACACCGCTGTGCGCGAAGGACGCGACCGCATAGCGTCGGCGCTGCAGGTGAACGGATATAAGTTTCCGCATGCAGACATCACCATCAACCTCGCTCCAGCCGACCTGCGCAAGGAGGGCAGCTCGTTCGACCTGCCGCTCGCCATGGCTATACTCACCGCGAGCGGAGCCGTGACAAGCGACGTGCTCGCCGACTATATGCTCGTGGGCGAACTGAGCCTCGACGGTACGCTGCAGCCCGTGAAGGGAGCGCTGCCGATAGCCATCCGGGCAAGAGCCGAGAAGTTCAAGGGACTGATTGTGCCGAAGCAGAACGAGCGCGAGGCGGCAGTGGTGAACAATCTGGAGGTGTACGGCATGGAGAACATCATGGACGTGATAAAGCTGCTCACGGGGCGTGAGGTGTACGAGCCGACGTTCGTCGACACACGCCACGAGTTCTACGAACAGCAGAGCCGCTTCGACCTCGACTTCGCCGACGTGCGCGGTCAGGAGAGTGTGAAGCGTGCGCTGGAAGTGGCGGCGGCAGGCGGTCACAACCTTATCATGGTAGGCCCTCCGGGTTCGGGCAAGTCGATGATGGCAAAGCGCCTGCCCTCTATTCTGCCGCCGCTGTCGCTCTCGGAGAGTCTGGAGACGACACAGATACACAGTGTAGCCGGAAAGCTGAAGCGCGGCACGTCGCTCATCTCACAGCGCCCGTTCCGCTCGCCCCACCACACCATATCCGAAGTGGCGCTCGTAGGCGGCGGAATAAACCCGCAGCCGGGCGAGATATCGCTGGCACATAACGGCGTGTTGTTCGCCGACGAGCTGCCCGAATTCAACAAGCAGACCCTCGAAGTGCTGCGTCAGCCGCTCGAAGACCATAAGATAACCATCTCGCGCTCGAAATATACCGTTGAGTTCCCCTGCTCGTTCATGTTCATCGCCTCGATGAACCCCTGTCCCTGCGGCTATTACAACGACCCGACGCACAAGTGCTGCTGCACGCCCGGACAGATACAGCGTTACATGAGCAAGATATCCGGTCCGCTGCTCGACCGCATCGACATCCAGTGCGAGATTACGCCCGTGCCGTTCAAGGACATCTCGAAAGCGCAGCCCGGCGAGCCGAGTGCCGCAATCCGTGAGCGTGTCATCAAGGCACGCGACATACAGACCGCCCGCTACAAAGACTTCAAAGGCGTACACTGCAACGCGCAGATGACCGAGCGCATGATTCACCAGTTCGCTGAGCCCGACGAAGCCTCCATCGCTCTCCTGCGTACCGCCATGGAGAAGTTCTCGCTCTCCGCCCGCGCCTATAACCGCATACTCAAGGTGGCGCGCACCATCGCCGACCTTGACGGCTCAGAACGTGTGGAGGTGCAGCACATCAGCGAAGCTATTGGCTACCGCAACCTCGATAGAGGTGATTGGGCAGAACGCAGAATGTATTAGGAACTATGAAAGTAATAAATTAATTTTTATCAAAATGAGACATATCATAAACATATTAGTAAGCATTGCTACTATCTGTCAGTTTTTTGCCTCTGTTTTTAATATGCTCAATATGAAGAAACCAGAGACGATTGAGGATTCTCTATATAATGATTTCGTGCTTATTGGATGTTCTTGTTCTTTTATAATCGGACTCATTTTTATTCTAACATACAATTTCAGATGTAAATTTCTTAATAGTAAAACAATTAATCTTTCCTTCTTGGTAATTGTACTGTTTGCAGTCTATGTACATATTTACCAATTGTTTATTCAAAAAGATTTAATGTTGGTATCGGGTATTCTCCTTTTAGTTGATATTTTTGTGGGAACAAAAGGGTGTAAAATAATTATACAAAGCAAGGTAAGATAAATCAAAAGAAACCCAAATGACATTTATTAGAAACTTCATAACATGTATATTTAGTATTATTCAAATAAGCATGAGAACAATAAAAATACTGTTGATGCTTTTACTGACAGCCTCACAATCAGCCTTGGCGTTTAACCAGAAGACAGATACTGTAATCGTGACCAATGACAGTTGCGAAATCGTTCAGTTTATAGTTACCATTGACAATACTGACAGTGAAGCTTTGTGGATTTGGCTTGACAGCAATGACTATGGCTATGACCGCAAGAAAGCTATCAGACGATACCTGATGAAGCGCAGAGGAGACTTCTCTATTTTTGACATCGGTGCCGACCCAAATATGATAGGGGAATGGTGGCATTCTTCTGCGCCGAAATACTGCTTTGTCAAATACTTGGAACCAGGCAAAACTTTCACTATTGTATTTTATAGTGAGAAGGCATTAACGCCCGACTGTTGGAATTGTAAAAACGCCATTGATGACATTAGGGTTTTCAGTGATCGGGAGATAAACGAATACTGCCCTGGATTAGAAGCACCATATAGCATAAAACGAATTTCATATCCACATAATGTCATTTCATTCCCAATAAATGCAGATAAATTATCTGACACAATATCAAAGTAAGTAAAAACTGTGGACTACATTTATCGAAGCCTTCGGCAACAGAAACATCGATCGTAGCGACTGGCAGAGAGAGGATTGTGATTGTAGTCTTCTTTCTGTATGTGTTAAGATGTAAGATAGAATGTTTTAATCATAAAGTATAATTAATATGAGAAGAATTAAAAGAACATTGGCTTTATTTGCTCTGTCAATCTTTGCAATCAGTGCAAATGCGTGGTCTTGGTTTTCACCCTATGCCTATAGTTTCAATAATCCAGTAAATTTTATTGATCCTGATGGAGAAAGACCAAAGGCTTCTGAAGCTGCACTAATGGCTGCGTATGTCTATGGAGGAGATGTTGGAAAATACAGAGACCAATTGAAATCTGCAGGTTGGAAAATATCTCCCTTTCCAACATCTATTAAGATGAACTATACCCGTTTTTATCAAAATGGTTTGGAGTCAGCACTATTTCAACGCACAGTAGATGGTGCTACAGAATATGCCTATGTTTACGCAGGTACAAACTCTTTTGAAGATGTTATTGAAGACATAGCGCAACTTGCAGGTGTCGCCCTACAGTATAATACTGCTATAAAAAACGCAAAAACATTATCCAATGAATTAGGCGATAACGAACTAACATTTGTTGGACACTCCCTTGGTGGTGGAGAAGCTATCGCTTCAAGTATGGCTACAGGAAGAGCTGCAATAACCTTTAATCCTGCAGCCGTTAGTGGGTTGACTAAGCAATTTGAGGGTCTAAACAAAACTCCTGACGTTGTGAATTATCGTGCAATAGGAATTAAGATTGGTTTTGGAAATATAAGAATCGGTGGAGATATACTGAATAATCTTCAAGAAAAGATAGGTCTTTCTCTACCAGGAAAGACAATAGGAATTCCAACTGGGATAAAACCAACTCACACTATAGATGATTTCTTGAAACATAAACTTCCAGAACCATGAAAAAGATGTTGAAATGGTCACTCTGCATCCTCTTCATTATATGTTTTGTCAACACATGCGTTTATCATCGAATTACGCATATGAGTGACGACGAACTGGAATGGATAGCAAATAGGCATGAAGGTGAAAGGATGTATTTTAAATCACAATATGCGGATACAGACACTCTCACAGTATTAGAGGTTTGTATTCGTAATAGCTTAAATCCCATTAATTGGGGACACTACAATACAAGTAATAAAGAATACACAGCTCATGGTCATGTACGATATGGATTTATGAATCGTAGAGATGGGGGCATACTGGAAATATGGAAACTGTTCAATGATAAATCAATATGTTTCTTTTCTGTACTCTTAGATAGTAGCTGGCTGAATGAAGTGCAATTGAAAACATTGTGCCTCAAAATAAATGGAGTCAGAATCAATGATATTATGTTGTTCCGAACGACTGATAAAAACACCACCAATTCACTTGTGAGCTATGCTTGGAGTAAGAAGTATGGACTTGTTCAGTATACTTTTCAAGATGGAACAACCTTTACAAGGATAGATATAGGAAATCATTAGTGGTTTTTGATGATTGATTTAAACCCGATAAAAAGAAAACAAATATGAACAATTCAATAGAAATATACCGCTCGCAAGACGGTAGCGTGCAGCTTAATGTGAAGCTGGAGAATGAGACAGTGTGGCTGAATAGACAACAAATGGCAGAGCTGTTTGGTCGTGATTACAAGACTGTGTCTAAACATATAAACAATGCTCTTCATGAAGAATTGGAGGGCGAACCGGTAGTCGCAAAATTTGCGACACCCAAGAATTATGGTAGAGTAGAAGGAAAGACTCAAGATCAAATGGTAGAGTATTTTAGTCTTGAGATGATAACATCTGTAGGCTATCGTGTTAAAAGTAAGCAGGGTGTTGCTTTTCGAAAATGGGCTAACTCCGTCCTCAAGCAATACCTCATCAAGGGCTATGCCATCAATCAGCAGATAAAGCTTGACCGCTACAACGAGCTGAAGGATGTTGTGCGCCTTATGTCGCGTGCTGTCGGTTTGCAGGACAAGGTTACAACAGACGAGTATAGCGGACTGTTCAACGTTATCTCCGATTATGTGTATGCGCTCGACACGCTCGACCAGTACGACTATCAGTCGCTCGCTATCTCGAAGACTACCAAGGAGGAGCCGTTCCGTGCCACTTACGACAATGCGATGGAGGCTATCAACGCATTGAAGGAGAAGTTCGGTGGCAGCAAGTGGTTTGCTAACGAGAAGGACGACTCGTTCAAGAGCAGCATCGGACAGATATATCAGACCTTCGGTGGCGAGGAACTCTATCCTTCCGTCGAGGAGAAAGCCGCAATGCTTCTGTATCTTGTGGTGAAGAACCACTCGTTCAGCGACGGCAACAAGCGCATTGCTGCGATGCTCTTCCTCTGGTTCCTCAACAACAACCGTGTGCTTTACGCCGAGGACGGACACAAGCGCATTGCCGACAACACACTTGTGGCGCTCACGCTGATGATTGCCGAGAGTAGAACCGAGGAGAAGGATGTGATGGTGAAGGTCGTTGTGAACCTGATTAACCGAGAGAATCAGTAAAAGTAGTAATAATAGTGAGCGTTGTGTGTATGTTTTTGAATATAAATCGCTATATTTGCACATCAAAAACAAGTTTCTGCGATTTTTTGATCTATAATAAACGTTTATATACACACAATGAAAAAATCAATTGAGAATCTCTATCAGCTTGACGGTAGAGTGCCGTTGGGAAAAGCTCTCCCGTTCGGTTTGCAGCATGTGCTTGCGATGTTTGTCAGCAACATCACCCCAATCATGATTCTGGCAAGCGTTGTCGGACTTGACAGCGCGGTCAGTGCGGCACTTATACAGAACTGTATGGTGATAGCCGGCATTGGTACGCTTGTGCAGCTGTTCCCCGTGTGGCGCATCGGTTCGCGTCTGCCTATCGTCATGGGCATCTCGTTCACGTTCCTCTCGCTTGCCATCAGCATCGCCGGCGCATACGGCATGGGCACGCTTATCGGTGCGGTTATCGTGGGTGGACTTGTTGAGGGCGTGCTCGGCTTGTTCGTGAAGTATTGGATAAAGCTCATTCCGCACGTCGTGTCGGCTACGGTAGTTACGGCTATCGGTTTCTCGCTCCTGCCTATTGGAGCCAATTCGTTTGCAGGCGGCATGGGTTCGCCCGATTTTGGCAGCTTGAACAACTGGATTGTGGGTTCTGTTACGCTGCTCGCCTGCCTCCTTTGCCAGGTTTTCGCAAAGGGATTCCTTCGTTCGCTTTCTGTTCTTGTGGGCCTTATCGTGGGCTACATCCTTGCTTGTTTTATGGGAATGGTCGACTTCAGCGGTATTTCGGGCTTGGCTGTAGTGTCGATGCCGCATCTTATGCCGTTTACGCCGGAGTTCAACATCGGTGCGATACTCTCGGTTGTGGCTGTCTATCTCGTGTCGGCTACGGAGACTATCGGCGATACGTCGGCGCTGTGCAACGGTGCGCTGAACCGCGACCCTGAGACAAAGGAGATGGGCGCAGCCATCAGTTGCGACGGCTTCGTAAGTAGTGTGTCGGGTTTGTTCGGTTGTACGCCAATCACGTCGTTCAGTCAGAACGTAGGTTTGGCTGCTATGTCGGGCGTTGTGAACCGCTTCACGATTGGCATCGGCGCTTTGGTGATGATTATCGGCGGTGTGTTCCCCGTTGTGGGTCATGCGCTCACTACTATTCCGCAGGCTGTGCTCGGTGGCTGCACCATCATGATGTTCGGCAGCATCCTCTATGCTGGTTTCGGCATGATGGCTCGCACGGGCTTCTCGCAGCGCAACATGGTTATCGTGAGTCTCTCGCTTAGCGTTGGCCTCGGCTTCACGCAGGCTACCGAGATGTTCAAGATATTCCCCGAGATTGTGCGCACGGTGTTCGCAGAGAACTGCGTCGCTGTTGTGTTCCTCCTCGCTGTACTGCTCAACTTGCTGCTCCCGAAGAAGGAGGAGTAAGGTGTTGAGAAGTGTGTTGTAGTGGTGAGATGTTGATGTGTTGAGAAATGTGTTGTTATGGTGAGATGTTGAAATGATGTTGTAGTGGTGAGATGTTGATGTGTTGACATTTGCATATAACACCATCTCAACTCCACAACATCATCCAAACAAATCTCAACATCTCACCACCTCACCATCTCAACCTAAAACCTCACCACCTCAACCTAAAACCTCACCACTTCAACATATCAACCTAACAACCCCAACCACATGACCTCACACGAAATCTTTATGCTAACCGCGCTGGTAGCCACCGGCATTTTCCTCCTTCAGTTTGTAATCTCCGTGTTCTTTGGCGACTTGGACATGGACGTGGACGGCGACGCCAATGCCGATTTCGACCTTGGCAGTCTGTTCTCGTTCAAGGGACTCGTCCACTTCCTTATCGGCTTCGGCTGGACGCGTGTGCTGTTCGACGGCGACACGTGGCAGATGTATGCTTTGGCTGTGTTGGTGGGCGCGGTGTCCATGCTCGTGCTGTTCTACTCGTATGTGCTGGCGTACAGACTGCAGAATCTGCGCAAGCCGGAGCGTCCGCAGAATATCGTTGGGCGTGCTGGCAGGGTTTATATCAATGTTGGCGACGGACGCTATACGGTGTTCGTGAAGCGCGACGGCGCGGAACGCGAGCTCGATGTGGTGTCGGAGTCGGGACACACCGACTATAAGACCGACCAGGTGGTGACGATAAAGGAGTACCGCGACAATAAGTATTATATTGAGTGAGATAGTGAGGTGTTGAGATGGTGTGGTGTTGAGGTGGTGAGATGTTGATGTGTTGACAAATGCTTATTTCCTCATCTTCTCCGCCTAAAAATTAATAATTAATAATTAAAAACTAATAACTTAAAAATGCTATGGAATCAAACATTTTCCTTCTCGCCGGCTTGCTCGTCGTAATCGTGCTGCTCGGCATCATTGGTGTTCTTTCGCGCTACCGCAAGTGCAAGTCAGACGAGGTGCTCGTCGTTTACGGTAAGACCGGTGGATCGAAGTCGGCGAAACTCTACCACGGCGGAGCTGCCTTCGTGTGGCCTATCATCCAGGGCTACGACTTCCTCTCGATGAAGCCGATGCAGATAGACTGCAAGCTCACGGGCGCCATCTCTGCGCAGAACATCCGCGTAGACGTGCCCACGACCATCACCGTTGCCATCAGCACCGACCCCGAAGTGATGCAGAACGCCGCAGAGCGTATGCTCGGACTCTCGATGGACGACAAGCAGAACCTCATCACCGACGTCGTTTACGGACAGATGCGTCTCGTCATTGCCGATATGACCATCGAGGAACTGAACTCCGACCGCGACAAGTTCCTCGCCAAGGTGAAGGATAATATCGACACCGAGCTGCGCAAGTTCGGTCTGTATCTGATGAACATCAACATCAGCGACATCCGCGACGCCGCCAACTATATCGTCAACCTCGGTAAGGAGGCAGAGTCGAAGGCGCAGAACGAGGCTCAGGCTAACATTGAGGAGCAGGAGAAGCTCGGTGCGATAAAGATTGCGAACCAGATTAAGGAGCGTGAGACACGCGTTGCCGAGACTCGCAAGGACCAGGAGGTGGCTATCGCCGCCACACGCAAGGAGCAGGAGATATCCGTTGCGCAGACCGACAAGGAGCGTGTGTCGCAGGTGGCGCTCGCAAACGCCGACAAGGAGTCGCAGGTGGCTCGCGCTGAGGCCGAAATGAACATCAATGTGGAGCAGGCGAACACGGCGAAGGAGAGTCGCATCGCAGAGCTTAACTCGGATATGGAGATTAAGCAGGCGGAGGCGAAAAAGAAAGCCGCCATAGGTCGCAACGAGGCGCAGAAAGAAATAGCGCTTTCAAACGCCCAACTCTCGGTTACTCAGGCAAACGCCGACAAGGAGGCTGGCGAAGCTGCTGCGCGTTCGGAGGCTGCCGTGCAGACCGCACGCGAGAAGGCGCAGAAGGAAGTGGAGGAGGCGAAGGCTCTGAAGGTGGAGTCGTCGCTGAAGGCAGAGAAGATTGTGCCGGCGGAAGTGGCTAAGCAGGAGGCTATCTTGCAGGCAGACGCCGTGGCAGAGAAAGTTATCCGCGAGGCTGAAGCGAAGGCAAAGGCTACGCTGGCGCAGGCTGAGGCTGAGGCAAAGGCGATACGCATGCGTCTCGAAGCCGAGGCAGAGGGTAAGAAGATGTCGCTCCTGGCTGAGGCTGACGGCTTCCAGGCAATGGTGAAAGCCGCCGAACTCAACCCCGCCATCGCTATCCAGTACAAGATGGTGGACCAGTGGAAGGAGATTGCAGGCGAGCAGGTGAAGGCGTTCGAGAAGATGCAGCTCGGCAACGTCACGGTGTTCGACGGTGGCGACGGTGCAACCGGCAACTTCCTCAACTCGCTCGTGAAAACCGTAGCGCCAAGTCTTGGCGTTCTCGACCAGCTGCCCATCGGCGAAACCGTGAAGAATATACTTCATCCGGAGAAGAAGGACGAAGGACCGGAGAAGAAGGAAGAGAAAACAGATAAAAAATAAAAAGAGTAATATTGATTGTAGCGGAGGCCGGAGACCTCCGCTACTTTTGTTTACTCATCTGGCCATTTACACGCAGCGCCCGTTGTCTTGAACGACGGGCGTTGTGCGTTCATGCTGCGCAGCTTCTTGCCCAGTTCTGCCGAAAGCTGCTTCACCTTCGCCGGATACTGCTCGGCAAGATTGCGGCTCTCGCTGATGTCCTGCGCAATGTTGAACAATTCCTTGCGACCGGTGGCGTAATAGTATATCAGTTTCCAGTCGCCGCGACGTATGGCGCAGTTCAGATTGATGCCCGGTCCGTAGCCGTCCCACACGTTAGGGAAGTTCCAGATAAGGCTTCTCTCGGCTATGCGGCGGTCCGTTTTGCCCTTCAGCGTGGGCACGATGCTGACGCCGTCGATGGTCTGCGGCACTTTATACTGCTTCACGCCCGCCATGTCGAGGATAGTGGGGTAGAGGTCCTCTATTATTATGCTGCTTGCGTTGCGTGTGCCTGGCTTTACGGTGTCGCCCCACTTCACGATGAACGGCACACGTATGCCGCCCTCGTAGAGCGATCCCTTTCCGCTCTGCAGCGGCGCGTTCTGCGTGAATGGTTCGCCCTCGCGGAACTCAGGACTGCACGCCAGTCCGCCGTTGTCGCCGAGGAAGATGATGATGGTGTTCTCTGCCTCGCCGTTGCGCTGCAGCCAGTTCATTATGTCGCCCAGACTCTTGTCCATGCCCTCTACAAGCGAGGCGTAAGCAGCGTCCTTGTCCGAAAGACCCTTGCGCACGTACTTCGGGAAGAAGCGCATGTCCTTGTCGATAGGAATGTGCACGGCGTAGTGCGACATATAGAGATAGAAAGGCTGTTTGTACTTCTTCGCCTTTTCGAGTGCGCCTATCGCCTCCTGCGTCAGTGCTTCGGTGAGGAAGGTGCCCGTTCCCCAATACTTCTCCAGTCCTGGAGTCGACATACGCGAGTTGGGCTTGCCGTCGCGGTCGTGTCCGTAGTTGCGTTCGCTCAGATACGTAGCCACTCCGCCCGCCGCCGTGCCCGTTATGTTCACGTCGAAACCGAAGTGGCACGGGTTTTCGCCCGGCGTGTCCTTCGCTCCCCAATGCGCCTTGCCGCAATGTATGGTGTGATAGCCGCTGTCTTTCAGTATCTGCACGAACGACTTCGCCACGGCGGTGTTGTTCAGGGCGTCCACCTGCGCTATGCCGTTGTAGTTCCAGTCGGGCAGTGTCACAACGTCGCTCTCATGGTCGGTGGTCTTGTCGCGCTCCAGCGTCCAGTTCGTCACACGGTGGCGCGCCATGTTCATGCCCGTCATCAGGCTGCATCGCGTAGGCGAACTGATTGGGCAGGCATACGCTTGCGTGAACATCATTCCCTCGCTTGCCAGTCGCTCCATGTTCGGCGTTTCGTACATGTCGTTATATCGTGTGCGGTGGTCCCAGAACGCCACGGATGTGTCCTGCCATCCCATGTCGTCCACGAGAAACACGAGTATGTTGGGGCGCTTCTGCTGTTCGGCGTGTACAGGAGCGCAGCCCAATGTTGCGGCAGCCGCGAGTATAGTAGCTTGTTTCAGATTCATAGTGATTTGTTCTTTAATAATTAACCCGATTAAACAGATTCTTCTCTTAGCTTGAAGGAATCCGTTTAATCGGGTTAATTCGTTGTTATCTATATCTTAATACAGCGTTTTCGGCGCGATTCGGAAGCTGAAAGTATAGTCCTTATACTCTACGCGGTGACCCTTGCGGGCGCGTCCGTCGCCACCCCAGCTGTCAACACCGCCGACACCCGACTGTACGAGGTCGATGAAGAGGTTGGTATACTTCGACTTCTCTACCGACTGTGAGTGGCGCTGTTTCTTCTCTTTGCCCTCATCGAGAGTGAGCAGGTCGTAGTGGAGGGCAGAAGCCGAGAAGAGTTTGTTGCTCTCTACGCGGAAGCCCACGCCGTTCTTGTTGGTCTGGTTCCACCAGCGCAGGTCGCTCATCGTTCCGGTCTCCTGCGGACGTACGTACGGGTAGAAGAGGTCGTCGGCAGTAGCGTGATAGATACCTACGTTCTGCGAAATCTTGCGGTCGGAGTAGTTCTCTACCGGTCCGCGTCCGTTCCACTGCACCTGATCCATGTCGTAAGGCAGGTTCATCACCATACCGAAGCGGAGCATCTCCGACACCTTTGCGCCCGGAGTGGTCTTCAGATCCTGAGTGACTACGAGTGTGCCGTTAGCCTCTACCTGGTATGTGAGTGTGAGTGTAGACTTCACAGCAGGCATGTTATACACAGCTACTACAGTCTTCAGTTTTTTATCAACTGTGAGCGAGCGAAGTTTCATCTTCGGAGTGCGCCAAGCAGCGAAGTTTTTCTGCGACTGAGCGCCCATGTCGTTGTCGGTTACGGCGCGCCAGAAGTTAGGCTTGAGCGAGCCGCCCTCGCCGAGGAGCGAATTGCCGCCCACCTCGTAGCGCGTGATGAAGCCCGTAGCACGGTCGAAAGCGAGCGTGAAGTTCTGCGCCTGCAGCGTGAGCAGCGGTTCCTTCTTCTTGTCGGTGAGCTTCACAGCCTTCAGCGCCTTCTGCTCGTTCTCCGTCAGAGCGAGGTCTGTGCCCTTAGCTTCGCGCAATGCGAACTGCTGATAAGCCACGATGTCGCCAGCCTTCTGCAAGCCCTCGTCGTTCTTCAGACGGAACTCTACGTTCAGCATCACGTCCTTTGCCTCCTTGAGTTTGTCGATATTGTACGGCAGCACGAAGTCGGCAGAGCTCTGCGCCTTTATCTCGGCGAGGTCAGCGATTGTGCCGTTCTGACGCTCGATGCCGTCAGCCACGATAGCCCAAGAAAGCGACACGTTGTCGAGCGGACGGAAGAAGTTTTCGTTGAACACGTTGAATTTCTTCTGAGCAAGGTCGGCCGGTTTCACCCAGATGTTCTGATACCAATAGCCCACCTCGTAAGCCTCAGGATTCGGCTTGCGGTCGGGCGAGATGAATCCGTTGCAGTTGAAGTTGTTGTCAGACGGGTCGTAAGAGTTGAAGTCGCCGCCGTAGTTGTATATCATGTTGCCCTTAGCGTCCTTGCCGCGCAGACCCTGGTCTACGAAGTCCCAGATGAAGCCGCCCTGATAGATAGGATACTTGCGGATGAGGTCCCAGTAGTCCTGCATTACGCCGCAAGAGTTGCCCATAGCGTGAGCGTACTCGCAATGAATCATCGGTTTGGTGCTTGCAGGATCCTTAGCGTAGCGCTCTGCAGCCTCAGGCGTGATGTACATCTCGGCGTAGAAATCGGTGTTAGGTCCGAGGATAGCGCGCTCGAAGTGAACCGGACGCGACGGGTCGAACTTGTTGATCCATTTCTTCACGGCAGCGAAGTTCTTCGAGTCGGCAGTCTCGTTGCCCATCGACCAGTAGATTACCGACGGATGGTTGAACTGGTTGTGCACGTTGTGCATGTTGCGCTCCATAATCTGCTTGGCGAAGAGGTCGGTTGTTGTGATAGCGTCGCTGTCGTAGAAGAAGCCGTGGCTCTCCTGGTTGGTCTCAGCGCATACATATATACCGTATTCGTCGCAAAGCTCGTAGAAGTACGGGTCGTCGGGGTAGTGGCATGTGCGCACGGCGTTCACGTTGAACTGCTTCATCAGCTTCACGTCCTCAACCATGCGTTCGCGTGAGATGACATATCCGCCGTCGGGGTCTATCTCGTGGCGGTTAGCGCCCTTGATGAGAATCGGCTGTCCGTTCACGAGCAGCTGCTTGTTCTTTATCTCCACCTTGCGGAAACCAGTGCGCACCGGAACCGACTCTACGTCCTTGTTCTGCTGCTGTACGGTGACAACCACCTTGTACAGATTCGGAGTCTCGGCGGTCCACTTCTGCGGATTCTCCACGTCGAACTTCACGGTAGCGTTCACCAAAGCCACGTCGTGTCCCTTCTGCTTCTTCACCTTCGAAGAGTTGATTATCTTGCGGCTCACAACGTCGCCGTTCGGAGCGATGAGGTCGATGATGAATTTGGCGTTGCCCTTAGCCTTGAGCGCAACGGCGAGCGATCCGTTCTTGTATTCGGCGTCGAGGTCTGGCGTCACGCGCACGTCGTCGATGTGAGCGGTCTGCGAGCGCGAGTAGAGGAAGCAGTCGCGAGCCACACCCGAGAGACGCCAGAAGTCCTGGTCCTCGCTGTAAGAGCCGTCGCACCAGCGGAAAGCCTGGAAAGCGATGAGGTTGTCGCCCTTCTTGAGGAAAGGAGTGATGTCGAACTCCATTGCCGACTTCGAGTCCTCGCCGTAGCCAACGAAGTGGCCGTTCACCCAGAGATACATGTTCGACGTAACCGATCCGAAGTGAGCTATCACCTGGCGTCCGTTCCATGAGTCGGGGATGCGTATTGTGCGGCGGTAAGAGCCTACGTGGTTGTCCTTAGTAGGCACCATCGGCGGATTGTCCTTGAAGTGTCCACGCCATGCGAAGCCTATGTTCACGTATTCGGGGTCGCCGTATCCGTTCAGCTCCCAGATGCCCGGCACGCGCATGTTTTTCCACGCAGCGTCGTTATAGTCGGTGCGGAAGAAGTCGGTAGGACGCTGGTCGGCGTTCTCCACCCACTGGAAGCGCCAGTCGCCCTCGATAGAGAGGAAGTTTCTCGATTTGTCGCGATTGCCCTTCAGAGCAGCCTCGCGGTTCTCGTAAGCGAAGAAAGATGTGCGTGTAGCGAATCTGTTGACGTTGTTAACCGAGAGGTCGTGCCATTCCGTGAAAGTCGGTTCGGCCACTCTTTCTTTCGGTTCGGCTGCGTTGACGAGGTACGGAGCCAAGCCTGCCACAGCCAGTGTTAATAGCAGATGTTTCATAATTATTTTGTTGTTTGTTTTCTGCGGTTTAAAGTTCTGACAACAAAGTTAATACAAATTTGGCGGAATTTACCAAAAATTGTAATTTTGTATGTTAAAATCAATGAAGATGAACTATAATACGTATACTCTTGCTAACGGATTGCGCATAATACACCTTCCGTCCGCCCAACCCGTGGTATATTGCGGCTACGCTGTAGGCGCCGGCACACGCGACGAGGAACTCGGACGCGAGGAGGGAATGGCGCACTTCTGCGAGCATATCACTTTCAAGGGCACGGAGCGCCGCAGCTCGATGCAGATACTGGGCCACCTGGAGAGCGTGGGCGGCGACCTCAACGCCTTCACCAACAAGGAGGAGACGGTGTATCACGCCGCCGTACTGAAGGAGAACATCGACCGCGCCGTCGACCTGCTCACCGACATCGTTTTTCACAGCACCTATCCGCAGGCGGAGATAGACAAGGAGGTAGAGGTGATAGTAGACGAGATAGAGAGCTACAACGACTCGCCCGCCGAACTCGTGTACGACCTCTTCGAGAACGCCGTTTTCGGCGGTCATCCGCTCGGACATAACATACTGGGCACGGCGGAGAAGCTGCGCCGTTACACAACGGCTGACGCGCTGCGCTTCACGCGACGCTACTACCGACCCGAGAACAGCGTGTTCTTCGCTTACGGCGACGTCGACTTCCGCAAGCTCGTGCGATTGCTTGAGCGGGCTAATGCTAACGTAGCGGCGGTATCCTTGCCGCCGCAGCAGCAAGCGTTGTGTGACGAGTCGGCAGGATGTGGCGGTGGCAAGGATACCGCCGCTGCTGTTCTTCCGCCCTACGTGGCGCAGCATATAGAGCACCACATGGACACACACCTGGCTCATGTGATGCTTGGCACTCGCGCCTACGACGTTCACGACGAACGCCGCATTGCGCTCTATCTGCTCAACAATATCCTCGGCGGACCGGGCATGACGGCACGCCTGAACGTGTCGCTGCGCGAGCGCAACGCTCTCGTCTACACCGTTGAGAGCATGGCGCAGAGCTATAGCGACACGGGCCTTTGGGCGGTATACTTCGGTTGCGACCCGAAGAACGTGAAGCGCTGCCTGCGGCTCATACGCCGCGAGCTGGACAAAGTGATGCAGCGTCCGCTGAGCGACGCGCAGCTGCGTGCCGCCAAGCGACAGATACGCGGACAGATAGGCATCGCCTGCGACTCGCGCGAGTCGTTTGCACTCGACTTCGCCAAGAGCTATCTGCACTACGGTTGGAAGAAGGACGTGACGGCGCTCTGCGAGCGCATCGACGCGCTCACGGCTGCCGACCTGCAGCGTGTGGCGCAGGATCTGTTCGCCGAGGAACGCCTCACGATGCTCGTAATCAAGTAGGCGCAGGTCTAAGTTGTGGCGATTTCAGGGGGTGCACTTGTCTCAAGTGCACCAACCGAGCAATAAGTGTACCCACAGAATAGATAGCGTCATTTACTTGGTTGGTGCAGCAGAGACTGCTGCACCCCCTGGGAGAAGTGCACCAACCGAGCAATAATCGCACCAACCGAATAGATAGCATCATTTACTTGGTTGGTGCAGCAGAGACTGCTGCACCCCCTGAGAAAAGTGCACCAACCGCTACGTTAAAAGCAACAACGGATTAAGCCGATTAATGGGATTTCTCTGCAATGAAGAAAATCCGTTTAATCCGTTTAATCCGTTGTTGATTTCTACGCACCCTTGCAATCTGTGCGCATCTGTAGGAGAATATCTCAGCAGAGGTTCTGCAGCATGGCGAGTGCCTTGTTCTCGGCGTCCTCCATTATCTCGCGCTCTCCCGGTCCCTTGTCGTTGATACCGCAGAGATGCAGTATGCCGTGAATTATCACGCGGTGCAGCTCGTCGTCGTACTGCTTGCCGAACTTCTCGGCATTGGTGCGCACGGTGTCGAGCGAGATTACGATGTCGCCGCTCACGATGCCCGGCTCGTCGTAGTCGAACGTTATCACGTCTGTATAGTAGTCGTGACCTAAATATTCGTTGTTCACCTCGAGAATCTTCTCGTCGTCAACGAACATGTAGCCCACTTCGCCTACCTTATAGCCGTATGTAGCTGCGACGGCACGTATCCATGCTGTCGTCTCGCGCTTCTTTATCTTCGGCATCTTCACGCCGTCTACGTTGTATGTAATCATATTGTGAATGTTGTTATGTTGTTATGTTGTTATGTTGAGGTGTTGTTGTGGTGAGATGTTGAGATGGTGTGGTGTTGAGATGTGTTGTTGTGAGATATACACTAATGTCAACATCTCACCACATCACCATCATATCTCACCATCTCACCACCTCACCATCCTATCCGATTCTTTTCGGAAGAAAAGAGTCCACGTCCCTTCCGAAGTTCTTCAGTTCTCTTACCACCGACGACGACACGCTGTCCATGTCAGGCAGAGCGTAGAACACTACAGTCTCTATGCCCGTGAGTCGGCGGTTGATGTCAGCCTGCTCGCGTTCGAACTCGAAGTCCTTCACCGAGCGCACGCCCTTCACGATGAATTGCGCGCCGTGGCGCTGTGCGAAGTCGACCGTCAGGTCGCTGTACAGCTCCACGCTTATCTTCTCCTCGCCGTCATACAGCCGTCTGATAGCCTCCACGCGCTCCTCCGCCGTGAGCATGTAGCGCTTCTTCTCGTTCACGCCCACGCCGATGACGAGGCGGTCGAAGAGCGGCAAGGCGCGGCGCACGATAGAGTCGTGACCGATGGTGAACGGGTCGAACGATCCGACGAATATTCCGATTCTTTCCATAGCTTTCCGTTTACTAATATCTGCAAATGTACAACTTTTATTTCACATAGCCACACACGTTTTCTCAGATTTTGTAAAAATGTTTTTCTGCAAAACCGGCTATGTTGCCGCCGCTCACCAAAAGCTAATTTACAGATAAGCACGAAAAACGGCCATTCATTCCAAAATTCTTAATACCCTGAAAAGTTTCTGAATAAAAAAGTTGTGAAAACTTTGAAAATATTAAAAAATATTTAAATTTGCAATTGTCTAACCATCCTGCTGATTTACACCTGCTTACGAAAGAACACTTTTCCCCAAACAGAAATCTGTTTTTATTATAAGCCGTATTACGCAATGAGATGGCGGGCTATATACATGAAGAGGCGTTCCGATGCCCTGACCTGCGTCAGATTCTCGCAATACGACGGACAGACGACCTGCTCCACACCTTTTATTGTATGTACTTTTTTGTTATTTACTACTATTAAATTGCTAAGCGGAGCCTTAGCTCGTATCTAATTATGAAAATAAGAAAACTGAATTTTAGACTTATGTTCGTGGCAGCTGCGTTCCTTGCAGCGTCGGTTCAGGCCCAAGACCTCAAGATTTCTTTGAATAAGAAAGGAAAGGTAGGTTTCGTTGACTCGCAAGGCAACGTTGTCGTGAAGTGCATTTACGACAGTGCAACCCCGTTTGAGAAAGGCATCTCCATTGTGACAAAATCTGGAAAGAGCGGCATCATCGATGCCTCTGGCAAAGTGTTGCTGCCCTTGAAGTACACGCAGATATACCCGTGGGCAAACGGTCTGTACCTCGTGAAGAACGGCAAGAAGATGGGACTCGCCAAGAGCAACGGACAGATAGCCCTCGATGTGAAGTACAGCCATATATCCAAGATAAACTGCTACGGAAAGGCGTTAGTGGCTTTAGGCGGCAAAAACGCAACGGTAGAGAAGAAAAACTATATGGCCAACGCCAAGTACGGCATCATCAACAACGAGGGACGTCTGCTCGTGGAGCCGAAATACAAGGGCCTCTACGAGTTCGCATACGACGGCTCTCAAAGCAAGGTATATCACGAAGGTAAGTGCCTCCTCCACAGCTATCATTTCATAACAGACACACTGCAGACCGACTGCTCATACCTCGGCTACTCGTCCAACCCGATAGGTGACAACAAAGCCGGCATTCTCGACGGCAATGGCAAAGTGCTGCTCAAGTCGGGAGCCTACAATTTTGTGATGCGTCCGGAAGGCGGAATGGTGAGATACTATAACGTGAAGTCGAAAGAGACAAAGTGCGGCTACCATAATCTCTCGACCGGTAAAGGATTCGAAGTGGCTAAATTCAACAAACATCTTTCAAATATCGATTTTTGGACACACGGCGACTTCACCGGCGATATAGCACCGGTGAACGGAGACGCATGGAAGTTTATAGACAAGAAGGGCAATGTTCTGCGCAGCAACTACAAGGCCCTGCGCCACACCCGCAATCTGGGTCTGTGGGCGGCAAAGGACAGCGACGGCAAGTGGAGCGTGTTCGACGAAAGCAACAACGACATCGCGGCATTGTCGGGCTATACCGATATGCTCTTCCCGCAGCAGAAAGACGACAAGGAGATATTCACCGTACAGAAGGACGGCGCTAAGTACGGCTGCATCAACCGTAGCGGCGAAACCGTGGTACCATTCGACTACGAAGACGCTTGGGACAACAGATTCGACGCCGTCTGCGTTAAGAAAAACGGCAAGTGGGGCGCAGTCGCGCCGAACGGCAGCGTCATCGTACCGACCGAATACATGAATGTGATTTTCCCGTCAGAGCGCGGCGCAAACGACTATTGGGTACAGAAGAGCGACTCGCTCTACTATATAATGTAGCGAAAAAGAAACTCTCAAAAAACGCATACAAGGATGTGGCCAACTTCATGAACGGCGTGGCTTTAGTAAGACCAGCCGACATGAAACTCGAGGACAACCAGGTGAACAGAGCGCAGACCTATGCTCCGAACACAGACAACGCTACGCTCGGCGCAGTGAAGCTCGACAAAATGCTGGACAGCTTCGGATATCTGCTCGCAGCCGACGACGTGGTCATCTTCGACCGCCCGGTGTCTACATTATATAAAGACGCCGTTCTGAAGAAGATAGCCGAACTGGGACACCGCGTGCCTACAGATCAGGAGAAGAAGAACATACTTCTCGAAGTGACTCGCGAGAATCGTTCGTACAACCTCGATAAGACACTCGGAGAAGAAGAGTGGAATTACTAATAACATAAAAACTGAAACATTATGAAAATACGTAATATTTTACTTGGTGCACTCGTCTCTGTCGCAGTTTGCGCCAATGCTCAAGATACAGAATTCAAATACAGACGCAGCTCTATCTATTCGGTTCTTGTGAACCATACAAACCAGCAGTTCGCAGGCGAGATAAAGGAGGCATTCCTGAAGATTCCGGTGCCCGACAAGTTCAACGACCACAACCTCAGCGTGAAGGTGCTCAACCTCGACAAGAAACTAAAAGGCGCCAACAGCGAGAAGGAGAACGCCGAACTCACCGACTTCCTCTCAAGAAACAACGTGGCAAGCCGACTCGTGGGACGTTGGTTCAACCGCGACTCGTACACCGGACAGTGCGACATGGAACTCGTTAAGGAACGTGGTCTGTACAATGCCACCGAGTTCGATCGTCAGCTCGCCAAGCGCTCCGCACGCGGACTCGCTATGCTTCAGGATGCAGGCGAAGACCTCATTGGCAATACATACGTGCTCGTCAACGACATACGCTATGTAGACAAGAACAAAGGCGCAAAGACCGCAGGCACAATATTCAAAGCATTAGGAAAGATTGCAGGCGCAGTGACCGGCGTGAACCTGGACAACCTCACCGACAACCTTGGCGATATGATAGAGAGCATCAAGGGATTCAAGGTGAAGATAAACACCTTCCTTTACCGTCTCGACTGGAATGAGGAAGTGGCAAACACCTTCTACAAGGAGCAGTATGCAGCCAAACCAAACAAGGAAAAGCGCGACAATTTTGCAGCTAATCGCAACAAATACACACTCACCTATGTAGGAAAAGTGGAGAGTAGCGGCGGTACGACATCGTTCCTCGGCATCAAGGAAGACGAACCGATAGTGATGGTGCGCAAGGCGTGCCAGCGAGCAATCGACGAAAACGTAGTAGACCTGCAGCGCAACTATGAAGAGTTCCGCACAAAGTCGCCGCTCATTTCAGTAGAGCCGCTAACAGCATACATCGGAATGAAGGACGGCGTGACACCTAAAACGCAGTACGAAGTGCTCGAAGTGGTTGAAATGGAAAACGGCGCACACAAATACAATCGCGTAGGCGTGATAGAACCGATAGAAAACCTCATCTGGGACAACCGTTTTATGGCAACCGAAGAAGGCGCAGCCGGATCGACACTTGGATTCACTACGTTCAGAAAAGTTAGCGGAAAGGATTTTGCCAAGGGTATGCTGATAAGAGAGATGTCAACAAAATAAAGTTTCATTAAAATCACGACAAGATGAAAAGACTATTAAGTTTGCTTGTCCTCATCATGTTCTGCGTGATGGGGGCGATGGCGAAAGGCGATAAGGTTCCGAAGTATGATATAACAGGAGCCGGCTCCGGCACGGAAGGCACACTGCTTGTTAAAGTCTACGTCTACAAGAACAAGGTAGCGGACGAAGACTTCAAGCTCGCAGCTGTTCACGGCGTTGTGTTCAGAGGATGCACGGGTAATGAAAGCGGAGCGCGTCAACCGGCAATGGCAGCTGTAACAGCCGAAGCGGACAACGCTGCGTTTTGTTCCGCATTCTTCACTACAGACGGCGATTGCCAGAAATATGCCAGTGTGATAGCAGGCTCTTACGACCGTGTTAAGACTGCCAAAGGATTGAAGATGGGAGCCATCGTCCAGGTGGACAAGGCATCTTTGCGCAAGGCTCTTGAGAAAGCTGGCGTAGTGCGTTCGCTCTCAAGCGGCTTCTGATTGACCTGGCGGCAGATAAATCTGACGGCATAAGTGTTCTAATGAAGTTCAAGAATTTTTAAATCAGTGACATATTTATGAAAAGATTTCTATTAGCTTTATTTTTTATAGTAGTCTCTGCAGGCGCTTATGCGCAGTATCGCGATGTGAAGTTGCCCGAACAGCCCAAGCAGAAGGGCTATCGCGACTATTCTACAGAAGATGCAGGCTTTTGGTTCGCTGTAGAGGCAGAAGGTGGCAGCAGTATAATGGAGCACAAGAAGAATATGCAGTACACGAATCTTCTTGTTACCGGTGGCTATCGCCTCAACGAGTATCTGCGTGCTGGTGTCGGATTCGGCGGACGCGCATATCTGCATAATGCTGACGTGCGCGATTCGGACAACAAGTTCGTAATGCCGTTGTTTGTCAATGTGCGTGGCAACATAGTGTCGGCTTCAGAACGCGACGGTATTCCGTTCTGGTCGCTTAATGTGGGCGGCATAACAAGTGAAGGCTTCTTCGCAAGTCCAACGATAGGCTACAGCTTCGGCGGATTGCGCAACAACTTCCTTATAGGTTTGAGCTATACGGTTTCAAGTTTCAAGGACAGTAAGAAGGATGATGTGGTATACAGCTACTTCGGTCTGAAACTGGGTTATGAATTCTAATCTAAAGCAGTAATAGTATGAAAAAGATATTTATAACAATGCTTGCGCTGTTGTCGATGGCTACAGCACAGGCACAGACACAAGGAGTATATGCGCGTACTTCCGTACGTTGTTTGGGAGTGGAACTCGACGGCTCGCAGACCCTTCGTGTGCAAGGCTACGGACGCAACCGTGCCGATGCCAAGGAGCAGGCGATGAAAAACGCTGTATGGGCTGTGATTTTCGATGGCATCAGAGAAGGCGTAGAAGGCTGCAACATGCGTCCGCTCGTAACCGAAGTGAATGCACGTGAGCGATATGAAGACTACTTCAACATCTTCTTCGCCGACAACGGCGCGTACAAGGAGTATGTCTCTCTGCGTGATACGAAGAAACGTTCGGCAGGAAAGGAGAAAGACAAGGTTGGCTATTCGTACGACCTCACCATACGTGTGCTTCGAGCGCAGCTTAAGGCACGTCTGAAAGCCGATAACGTGATAGAATAACATTTGATATGTGTAGAATCACATCTACTCTGTATCAGAACAATATTTAATAGGTATTCAAAAAACAATTTGAAATGAAACTGCATAGGATATTATCAATGTTTTTGCTGGCAGTGTGCGCACTTTCAGCAATGGGTCAGGCTAAGAAACCGACACTTATGGTGGTACCAAGCGACGCTTGGTGCAAGGAACACGGCTACGAGCAGACATTCGACAATCAAGGAACAAGCGAGCAGATACCCGACTATCGTGCGGCCTTGTCCACAGACAAGCAGCTTAACGCCGTAATATCAAAGATAAACATACTCATGGCCGACCGCGGTTTCCCGCTTAAGGACTTGCAACAGACTGTTAAGAGCATAGCCAACCTCTCTACAGAAGACCGTCTCATCACAAGCAAGAGCAGCGGAATGTCTATAAGCGAAAGTCCGCTTGACCGTCTTCGCCGTACGGCAAAGGCAGACATCCTGCTTGAGATAGACTGGACTGTGAACACTGTCGGACCTAAGAGCAGCATCACGTATAATCTGCGTGCTCTTGATGCCTATTCGGGCAAGCAGGTAGCAGGCGCTGAAGGAACGGGTAAAGGTTCTTTCTCTGCAGAGCTTCCGGTACTGCTCGAAGAAGCTGTGCAAGACCACATGGACTCTTTCGTAGAGCGTCTGCAGGCCCACTTCGACGATCTGCTTGCAAATGGTCGTGAAGTAGTGCTCGACATGCGCGTGTTTGACGGCAGTGCAGTCGACTTTGAGAAGGAATACGACGGTTACGAGTTGTCGGAGATAATAGACAACTGGCTTGCCGACAACTGCGTCAACCACCGTTTCAGCAAGTCGGATGCCACAGAGACCATGATACTCTACGAGCAGGTGCGCATTCCTCTTTACAAAAACAACGGAATGGCGCAGGATACCTACGGTTTTGCTCGCGATCTTGCTCGCTTCCTTGGCAAGGCTCCATACAATATCCCCGTCAAGACCGTTAACCGCGGACTCGGACGTTGTCTGTTAATATTAGGAGAAAAATAGGATAGGAGGATTAAACATGAGAATACGTATATTATTGTCAGCAGCATGTTTGTGGTTTTCCGCCAACTTGTTTGCGCAACATTGCGAATTGCCGGTTTCAATAGTGCTTGATGAGGAGTTTACTGACGTTCCGGCGGCTGCATCAAGCATGCTTTACCAGTCGCTCAGTCGTATGGCTACAGAGAACGGACTCACTACGGAGGCTCCAAATTCGCCGTTCGTGTTGACAGCCCACTGCGATGTGCTCGATAAGAGCAATCTTCCTGGACCGCCGATACAGACAGTCTACAATCTCGGACTGACATTGTATATGGTAGATACGTATCAGCAGAAGAAGTTCGCTACAGCCTATCTCACATTGAACGGTGTAGGTACGGGTGAGGTGAAGAGCTATATTGATGCTTTCCGCCATATCAGCAGATCAGGAAACGAGATAAAGAAACTTGTAAACACTGGTCGTGCGAAGATGATGAACTATTACGACACGCAATATCCCAACATCCTGAAGGAGGCGAAGCGTCTGGAGGCGATGCAGCAGTATGAAGAGGCGCTTGCTATGGTTTTTGCAATCCCCGTTTGCTCGAAAGGCGGCGACCAGGCTTCCAGCTACGGCTTGAAGCTGTACACCCGCAATCTCGATCGTCTGAATCTATATCTGCTGAACACAGCAAAGGCTATGTGGGCTGCGGGACAGGACGCTCAGACAGCCAAGGAGGTTTGCAAGCTGTTGGCTCAGATTGACCCTGAGGCAGCTTGTTATGCAGACGCTTCAAGATTCCTTAAAGAGGTGAAGGGTCAGGTGCGTAGCGATATCGACTTCGAGATGCGCCAGAAATATAACGACCAGATAGATCTTGAGAAAGGTCGCATTGCAGCGGCGCGTGCGGTGGGTGTAGCGTTCGGAAACGGACAGAAGCCAACCACTACAAACCTTATGTGGCTTAAATAAATCTTTTCTGAACGCCGCACTATCCGTGACGTTCTACTTTATAAGTATGCTTCAAGTAAGAGTGGAAGAATTGGTCTCACAGTTCTTCCACTCTTTTCATTTTTGGTATTTCCTACGTTTTTGCTTGCCGTATTTCGATATAATAATGTAATTTTGCATATTGAACTAATATATAAATAAGAATAAAAGCTAATACATAATATAGAATGGTACTCAACTATATCTGGATTGCGTTCTTCCTCGTAGCCTTCTGCATAGCCCTTGTGCGGCTTGTGTTCATGGGCGATACGGAAGTGTTCCCCGCAATCATGAACTCTACGTTCGACACCTCGCGCACGGCGTTCGAGATTTCGCTCGGACTCACCGGCGTGCTCTCGCTGTGGCTCGGCATAATGAAGATAGGCGAGAAGGGCGGCGTGGTGAACGTGCTGGCTCGCATGCTCTCGCCCGTGTTCTCTCGTCTGTTCCCCGACATTCCGAAGGGACATCCCGTGACGGGCAGCATCTTTATGAACGTGGCTGCCAACATGCTCGGACTCGACAACGCCGCAACGCCACTCGGACTGAAGGCTATGGAGCAGCTGCAGGAGCTGAACCCTAAGAAGGACACGGCTACGAACCCGATGATTATGTTCCTTGTGCTGAACACGTCGGGTCTGACGCTCATTCCGGTGAGCATCATGGTGTACCGTGCGCAGCTTGGCGCAGCACAGCCTACCGATGTCTTCGTGCCCATACTGCTTGCTACGTTCTGCTCCACCGTCGCCGGCATCATCGTCACCTCGCTCTATCAGCGCATCAACCTGCTCAACCGCACTATGTTGCTCACGTTAGGCGGCTTGTCGCTCGCCGTTGCCGCCATCATCTGGGGCTTCTCGGCTATGGACAAGGCGCAGATGAACGTCGTGAGCACGTCGGTGGCCAACATCCTGCTGATGCTCATCATCGTGGTGTTCATCCTGGCTGGCATGCGCAAGAAGGTGAACGTGTACGACGCGTTCATCGAGGGTGCAAAGGACGGCTTCTCTACGGCTGTGCGCATTATTCCTTATCTCGTGGCGATACTTGTTGGCATCGGTGTGTTCCGTGCTTCGGGTGCTATGGATATGCTCATTGGCGGCGTGAAGTGGGTGGTTGAGGCTCTTGGCTGCAACACCGACTTCGTTGGCGCGCTGCCCACGGCTTTCATGAAGCCGCTCTCGGGTAGCGGAGCGCGCGGCATGATGGTCGACGCCATGACTACATACGGTGCCGACTCGTTCGTGGGTCGCCTCTCGTGCATCTTCCAGGGCTCCACCGACACCACCTTCTACATTCTCGCCGTCTACTTCGGCAGTGTCGGCGTACGCTACACACGCCACGCCGTAGCCTGCGGCTTGCTTGCCGACCTCGCTGGCGTAATTGCGGCAATCGCAATATGCTATATTTTCTTTTAAGAGTAATTTACTTTTTTACTTTTTTACTTTTAAGTTATGGCTAATTTAAAGAGTTTAGCAAAGGACACCGCCATTTACGGCTTGAGCAGCATTGCGGGCCGTTTCATCAACTATCTGCTGGTGCCCATTCAGACCACAGCGTTCGTCGCGAGCGGCGGACAATATGGTGTCGTTACGAACATCTACGCCTACACGGCGCTGCTGCTTGTCATCCTTACGTACGGTATGGAGACAACCTTCTTCCGCTATGTGAACAAGACGGAGGAGAATCCGCAGACCGTCTACTCTACGGTGCTCATCTCCGTCGGAGCGACGGCGGCGCTTTTCGTGGCGCTCGTGTTCAGTTTCCTGCCACAGATAGCTACGTTCATGAAGTACCCCGACCATCAGAGTTGGGTGGCAGTGATGTTCGTCTGCGTGGCTATAGACGCGTTCAAGTGCATACCGTTCGCCTATCTGCGCTACAAGAAGAAGGCCATTAAGTTCGCGGCGCTGCAGTTGGTGAACATCGTGCTGAACATTGTGCTCAACCTGCTCTACCTCATCGTGCTGCCAGCACTGAAGCTGAACCCGTTCGGCTTGTACGACGCGCAGTTCACGCTCGACGTGGGCATGGTGTTCTACATCAACCTCATCTGTACAGCCGTCGTCCTGCTCTGCTTCTGGCGCGAGCTGACGGGTTTCCGCTGGCGCTTCGACGTGCAGTTGTGGCGCCGTATGCTGCGCTACGCCATGCCTCTGTTAGTGTTGGGCATAGCCGGCATCCTCAACCAGACACTCGATAAGATTATCTTCCCGTATCTCTACGACGGAGCCGACGAGAAGACGCAGCTCGGCATCTACGGTGCGGCTACAAAGATTGCGATGATCATGGCAATGATTACGCAGGCGTTCCGCTACGCCTACGAGCCGTTCGTGTTCGGCAAGTCGAAGGATAAGGACAACCGCGAGACGTACGCCAAGGCCATGAAGTTCTTCATCATCTTCACGCTGCTTGCGTTCCTCGTCGTTATCGCCTACATCGACATCCTGCGCTTCATCATCCCTAACGAGAGCTACTGGCCCGGTCTGCGCGTCGTGCCAATCGTGATGGCTGCCGAGATAATGATGGGCGTCTACTTCAACCTCTCGTTCTGGTACAAGCTCATCGACAAGACCATCTACGGCGCGTGGTTCTCTGCCGCAGGCTGCTTGGTGCTGGTGACGGTGAACGTGCTCTTCGTGCCCAAGTACAGCTACATGGCTTGTGCATGGGGCGGCGTAGCGGGTTACGGCACGGCGATGGTGCTGTCTTATCTCGTCGGTCAGCGCAAGTATCCCATCAACTATCCGCTGAAGTCGATAGGCGTGTACGTGGCTATCACGGCGCTGTTCTACTTCCTCATGACGCTCGCCAACGACAATCTGCCCGAGTGGGCTGCGCTCGCTGTGAACACCGTGCTCGTCGTGGCGTTCATCGGTCACATCGTCTATCACGACCTGCCGCTGAAGAGTCTGCCCGTCGTGGGCAAATACTTCCGTTAGTGGGCTGCGTCGGTCTGTAAAGGTCGGCGCAAAGACCGCGGTCTTTCGCTTTAAGATAACATTTTATAAACACCAACTTTTAATATTATGAAGAAAAAGAATCTGTTCCTCGCTGCAGCCCTTGCGCTCTCATCGGCTGCCGCTCATGCCGACGAAGGCATGTGGACGCTCTACAACCTGCCGCAGGCGGTTTACGAGCAGATGAAGAGCTATGGCTTCACTCCTTCTTACGACCAGCTCTACAAGAGCGAGGACGCCATCAAGAACGCCGTTGTAAACTTCTCGGGCTACTGCTCTGGCGTCGTAGTGTCGCCCGACGGACTCGTCTTCACCAACCACCACTGTGGCTTCGAGGCTATCCGTTCGCACTCTACCGTGGAGCACGACTACATGCTCAACGGCTTCTATGCGAAGACATTCGAGGAGGAGCTGCCTAACAAGGATATGTTCGTGAGCTTCATGGTCGACCAGAAGGACATCACAGAGATGCTCGCCCAGCGCGGCTTCAACGAGATGAACGACGAGCAGCGCGAAAAGTTGCTCAACGAGGTGGAGAACCAGATGATTAAGGAGTTGCACGAGCAGGACCCGTCGCTCGACCTTGAGATTAAGCCGTTCTACGAGGGCAACAAGTATTACGCTACGACATACCGCACCTTCCGCGACCTGCGCCTTGTGTTCACCATCCCGAAGTCGATGGGCAAGTTCGGCGGCGAGACCGACAACTGGATGTGGCCGCGCCAGACCTGCGACTACTCTGTGTTCCGCATCTACGCCGACCCTAAGACCAACGGACCTGCTGCCTATTCGAAGGACAACGTGCCTTACAAGCCGAAGCACTGGGCTAAGGTGTCGATGGACGGATACAAGGAGGGCGACTTCGCCATGACTATCGGCTATCCCGGCTCTACAGAGCGCTATCTCTCAAGCTATGGCATACGCGAGATGCGCGACGCCGAGAACGCTCCGCGCGCTCAGATACGCGGCGTGAAGCAGGAGGTGATGATACGCCACATGCGCGCCGACGAGGCTGTGCGCATCAAGTACGACTCTAAGTACGCGCAGAGCTCCAACTACTGGAAGAACTCGCTCGGTATGAACAAGTGTATCGACTCCGTTGGCATCATCCGTCAGAAGGCCGACTTCGAGGACCGCATCCAGGAGTATCAGAAGTGGACCGGCTACCTGAAGGGCAAGCTCGACTTCGAAAAGATGAAGAACCTCTACGCCACACGCTTCGACGCCGACAAGCTCAGCACCGTATGGCGCGAGACATTCGCACGCACCGGCGAGTTCAACACACGTGCTCTCACGCTCATCGGTATGATGCCAGAGAAGGGCAGCAAGAAGGCTAAGACCACATACAGCTTCCCCGACAACAGCGAGGAGTGGGACGCGGCTCTCGACAAGGACGTGCAGGCTGCGCTCATCGACAATTTCCGTCAGTATGTGGCTAAGGAAGACCTGCCCGAGTTCTACAAGACCATCGAGAAGCAGTTCGGCGGCGACACACGCAAGTATGTAGAGTGGCTGTGGTCTACATCCGTTCTGATGAAGAGCGGCAAGAAGATAAAGCTCTCTGAGAAGGCGCTCGCAAAGGACCCCGGCTACCAGTATGCAAAGGCTCTGAAGGCTGTGTACGACAAGTGCAGGGGCGTGATAAACGACGTGCGCGAGGCTATCGAGGAGCAGGAGCGCTACCTCTGCGACGCCAAGGTGCGCTACGAGCAGGAACTGCCTCACTACTCTGACGCCAACTTCACGATGCGTCTGTCGTACGGTCAGGTAGGCGGCTATCTGCTGGGCGGCAAGCCGTCGGGCTACTACACCGATGCTTCGTCTATCGTGCGCAAGATGGAGGCTGGCGAGAAGGGTACAATCGACTATCAGGCAGAGCCAGTGATGAAGCAGCTTCTCTCTTCGCCCGATTTCGGCAAGTACACCGACAAGACAACGGGCAAGATGCAGCTCTGCTTCCTCACCAACAACGACATCACCGGCGGCAACTCTGGATCGCCGATGTTCGACGGCAACGGCAACCTCATCGGTCTGGCGTTCGACGGCAACTGGGATTCGCTCTCAAGCGACATCTGGTTCGACAAGCGCCTCGCGCGCTGCATCGGCGTCGACATTCGCTACATGCTCTACCTCATGGACAAGTGGGGCAACGCAGAGCGTCTGCTCAAGGAGATTGGCGTGAAGTAAGACTCTGTTTGTAGGAGTATTGATATGAGCCTACGACAATTCGTAGGATATAAGATAACAAGTTTATATAGTAGCGGAGGTCTCTGGCCTCCGCAGCAACCAACGATGCAAACTCTATTATTAGTAATGATGGTTTGTATTCTGCTTGGTGCTGCGGAGGCCGGAGACCTCCGCTACTTGTAGGTTCATGATTGAATAACTCCATATTCAAGATGAACCTCTTTTTTATTGTTTTGTTCTGTAAAAGTTGAGCAAAAGTCATCGTGCTCCGAACGCCGTCTGATCGGATTGCGTCCGCCGTCCGATCAGATTGCGTTCGCCGTCCGATCGGATTGCGTACGGAGAACGATGACTTTCGTTGAGGCTGTAGGAGGATAAAAGCAGCGATTTCATCGAGCAAAATCAGTGATTTCATCGAAAAAATCAGCGATTTCATCGGGCAAGAGCTTTGTCTTATCCGATAAAACCGGCGATTTCATCGAGCGACCGCGCCACCTTCAGCGTGTCGTCGAAGCCCGCACGCATCACTCCGTGCGCCTTAAGGTCGTCGAGCATGGCGATGAGCGAGTTCCAGAAGCCGCCGATGTTGTAGAGAATGACGCGCTTGTTGTGGTAGCCGATGGAGGCAGCGGCAAGCACGGTGAATATCTCGTCGAGCGTGCCCACTCCGCCAGGCAACGCTATTATCACGTCGCTGCGCTGAATCATGAGATCCTTGCGGTCGGAGAGGTTGTCGCAGAGAATCTTCACGTCAACATGTTCCGACACCTTGCCACCTTTCTCGACAATCGACGGCACGACGCCTATGGTCATTCCCTTTGCGTTGTGCACAGCCTCAGCCACACACTCCATCAGTCCGAGGTTGCATCCGCCGAACACCAGCGTATGCCCGTTGGCACCCATCCAGGCGCCCAGCTCGCGCGTGCGGTCGAAGTATTCGGTGGGAAGATTCGAGTTGGCGGAGCAGAAAATACAAATGTTCATTGCTATTATTTTTTTTATTATTAACTAAGCCTTCTAAGCCATTGCTGACTACTAACTAAGCCTTCCTAAGCCTTCTTAGGCCTTTCTAAGCCATTGCTGACTACTAACTAAGCCTTTCTAAGCCTCTTTAGGTCTTTCTAAGCCATTGCTGACTCCTAACTAAGCCTTCTTAAGCCTTTTTAGGCCTTTCTAAGCCTTGGTGGGAGGCTACGGCATTCCTGCCGTAGCCATTGCAGACTAAGCCGAGGAAGAACTGCTAACTAAGTCCTCCCCGGCGGGGAGGGTTGGGAGGGGCTTTGGGAGGGGCTGCTCCTCTTTAGACTATAGTATCCGAAGCGGCAGCGCAGGCAGTCCTTCCGCTCGCAGTAGCGGTGCTGCAGCTGTATGAGCGCCTGCGTGTCGGCGGCGTTGCTCGCCTCCACGCCGCACTCTTTCCAAAGACGTATATACGTGTTGTCCTCGGCGGGTAGCTCTTCGAGCCAGTCGAGCGCACGCTGCACCAGTCGCTCGTCGTCGCGGTAGCAGCCCCAGGCGTGCAGCAGCGGCACGGCGGCGTTGATGATGAGCAGGTTTATGGACGAGGCTGAGAGGCGCTTGTCGTTAGCGCGACTCTCCTTGCCGAAGGTATAGTGAGTGCGCCAGTATTCGCCCACGCCGGTCTGCAGCACGGCGTGCAGCTTCTTCACACTCTCGCACGCCGTTATATCGGCAAGCGCCGCACGGCGCGAGCAGTAGAGCTGAGCCAGCTGCGACATGCGTATGTAAGGAAAGTTCTGCGGGCGCAGACGCAGGAATCGCCACGCCTGACGCGACATCGGCTCGAGTCCGAACTTGCGCGAGAGATAGCCGAACTCGCGCTTCAGACTGAGGAAGTAGGCGTCGCCCTCAGCCGCCTCGCGCGTCTGCGGCGTCATCTGCGTCTCGTCGAGCAGTCCCGCCATGCCCATGAACATCGCCTCCACCTGAAACGGGTCGTCGCGGTGGTGGGCAATCTGCATCAGTGGCAGGCGCTCAGCCCACTGTCCGAACGCCTCGCTGTTGACGCCGAAGCCGAAGCTGCGAGCCATCGTGGCGAAGAACGCCGCCTCCCATGAGCCTTCGAACAGCTCCACGCGGCGGCGTATAGCCTCCGTCTTCTCGTTGAGCCGCTCGGCAAGCAGCGCGCTCAGCCACGTGCGCTTCTTTATCGAGTCGAGCGGCAGCACGGCGTCGCGGCACGGCGGATAGCGGTCGAAGGCAAGCAGACGACGATAGTTGGCGAGCACGTGCTGCGGCACCTCAAGCTGCACCTGCGGCAGGGGGTCGCCACGTTCCGTCACGACATCGGCATCCACCACCGCCGCCACGTGCAAGACCACGTTGTTGTACGCCGCGTCGGTGTCGTGACCATGCAGAAACCAGTCGGCAGAGCGCTCGTGAATCTCCACATTGCCCACCCACATCACGCCGTCGATGCGCACCTTGGCGTTGAAGAAGTCGGGTCCGGCGTGCATGTTATGCAGTCCGGGGTCTATCACCTCCACGCTGCGCCCGTCGGTAGTTTGCAGTTCGGCGAGCGGCAGAATACGATGTTTCCATATATAGTGCAGTAGCTTTTCCATAGACATTCGGATTTTAACGACCTCAAAGTTACGTTTTTTTTCACATTGAAAGTGGTTTTTATATTCAAAAAATCAGTAATTTTGTAAACAGAACCAATTAACTACATAAAGAAATGAAACGCTATCTACTGTCAGCCGCTGCGCTCTGCTTCGCAATGGCAATGAGCGCACAGTCGCTCTTCGTGGGATCATACAACATACGCTACCATAATTCGGACGACGACCGCAACGGCAACGTGTGGAAGACACGCTGCAAGGTGATCTGCGACCAGGTGAACTTCGAGAGTCCCGACATCTTCGGCGCGCAGGAAGTGCTGCATGCGCAGCTCGGCGACCTGCTCGGCGCACTCGACGGCTACGACTATATCGGCGTGGGCCGCGACAACGGCAAGACAAAGGGCGAATATGCCGCCATATTCTATAAGAAAGACCGCGTGAAGCTGCTCAACAAGGGCAACTTCTGGCTGAACGAAACGCCCGACAAGCCGAAGCTGGGCTGGGACGCTGCGTGCATACGCATCTGCTCGTGGGGCGAGTTTGAGCAGGCAGAGACCGGTTTCCGCTTCTACTACTTCAACCTGCACATGGATCATGTGGGCGTAGTGGCGCGCCGCGAGGCAGCTAAGCTCGTTGTGAAGAAGATTGGCGAGATAGCAAAGGGCGCCCCCGTCGTGCTCACCGGCGACTTCAACGTCGACCAGAACGACGAGATATACCGCATCTTCACATCGTCGGGCATACTCAACGACTCATACACGCACGCTCGTCTGCGCTTCGCCGAGAACGGCACGTTCAACGACTACAAGCCGTACATGAAGACACAGTCGCGCATCGACCATGTGTTCGTTTCGCCCGAGTTCAACGTCGACCGCTACGGCATGCTCACCAACATGTACTGGACCGACGACGCTCAGACCGATGCTCAGAACAGTAACCAGGCGCCCAGCGAGCTGGAGTTCCGCAAGATGACTCTCCGCACACCAAGCGATCACTATCCAGTGTTTGTAAGAATCAATTATAAGAAATGATGTTGTTGTGTTGAGATGTTGAGATGTTGACATTAGTGCATATCTCACCACCTCACCATAACACCATCTCACCTCACCATAACACCATATCATAACATGACCAACATTCATCCAGTAGGCGTCAACGATCGCCACAAAACACTCTTTGAGGGTCTCTGGCCCTTGCCGTTCGGCGTAAGCTACAACGCCTATATCATCGACGACGAGAAGGTAGCGCTCGTAGACACAGTAGAAGTAGACTTCTTCTCGCAGTTCTTAGACAACGTGCGCCGCGTCATCGGCGACCGTCCTATCGACTACATCATCGTCAACCACATGGAGCCCGACCACAGCGGCTCGCTCGCACTCATCAAGAAGTATTATCCCGACGCAAAGATCGTGGGCAACAAGAAGACGTTTGACATGATGCGCGGCTACTACAACGTGGGCAACGAGGAAGACGAGATTGTAGAAGTGAAGAACGGCGACACGCTCTCGCTCGGTACACACCAGCTGGCGTTCACCATGATACCTATGGTTCACTGGCCCGAGACGATGGTTACGCTCGACGTCACAGAGCACGTGCTCTTCTCGGGCGACGCTTTCGGATGCTTCGGCGCTCTGAACGGCGCATACGTAGACAGCGAGATGAACTGCGACGTTTATTGGAACGAGATGCAGCGCTACTACTCGAACATCGTGGGCAAGTACGGCGTGCCCGTGCAGCAGGCGCTGAAGAAACTCGCCGGCGTGCAGATCGACTATATCTGTCCGACGCACGGACCGATATGGCATGAGCACATCGCACGCGTCATCGGCGAGTACGACCGCATGAGCCGCTACGCTACAGAGCCGGGACTCGTGGTCTGCTACGGCTCGATGTACGGCAACACGGAGCGCGCTGCCGAGAAGATAGCCAGCGCAGCAAGCCGCGCCGGAGTGAAGAACATCGTCATCCACGATGTGTCGCGCGAGAACCACTCGTTCATCCTCAGCGACATCTTCAAGTATCGCGGACTCATCCTCGGTGCGCCCACATACAACAACGGACTCTATCCCGAAATGGAGATGCTGCTCTCAGAACTCGCTGAGCGCGGCATCAAAGACCACCTCCTCGGCATCTTCGGCTCTTACACATGGGCTGGTCAGGCTGTGAAGAAGATTACGGAGTGGAACGAAACACGCATGAAGTTCGAGCTTGTAGGCACACCGGCTGAGATAAAGCAGAGCCTCAGCGCAGAGACCGAAGCGGCTTGCGAAGCACTCGGCAAGGCAATGGCAGAGCGACTGAAGTAAGAAGGCTTTATAAAGTACTTTGCACATATCTACTATTACGTGTTTTTTAGTAGCAGCAACTAAAGAATTGATAAAAAGTTGCTGTTACTAAATAAAATATGTACTTTTGCAAAACATAATACAACAAAGTAATATAAGGAGGTAAGTATGACAATAGAAGAAAAGAAAGCAGACTTCTTGCGCCGATTCAGAGCCTCAAGATTGCGCAAAGAAGACTTTATTTCTAAAATGGAAAAGCGTATGCGTGAAGACTACCGCAAGCGCACTGGTAAGGAAGCAGAATCCTTTAATGTATTATAATGCATAGTCTAAATCTAGAAAGGATAAATGAAAAGGCTCCATATCTTGTTACATTAAACGAGAATGATGAGACTTATACATTTGTAACAGAATCTGGAGTAAAATATTCCATTACCGATGGTCACATCAACTTTAGTTGATGAATACGGTATTGACAATATTGCTGCTTTGATAATTAGGAACGACAATCCTAAATTAGGAAAGATATTGGCAGAATTCGGCGAGACCATAGAGATGTTTAGTCACAAACCTACATTATAACAAAATAAACGCCCGTGCAAAACACGGGCGTTTATTGGTTTATATGCTCTTTGCCTTAATCTTTTTACTCTTTTACTCTTTTACTTTTTTACTTTTTATTACCTTTCCTCTATAAAACAAAAATGAATATCTCCGCAA